>PVBE011536747.1_pt1 | contig 15868 bp, 13 predicted proteins | sample 1631181 | NCBI WGS metagenome assembly PVBE01 (sample SAMN08397723, study PRJNA350692) | Marine metagenome, whole genome shotgun sequencing project. | isolation source: water | place: Pacific Ocean | collected 2012-04
CAGAGACCGTGGAGGTGCGCGACGTCGGCACCAGCGAGCGCTTCGTTGAGCGTCGACCGGGTCGCGATCGGCACGAAGAACTTGGGGCGCGCGATCCAGCGGCGCGGCAGAGCGCTCAGATGCAGTCGCAGAAAGGCGTCGACCTCGCGCGCGCCGCGCCGGTCAGAGGTGACGAGGCGAACTTCGTGCCCCATCCGTTGCTGCTCCGCGCAGAGCCCGAGGACCACCCACGGCGTGCCGCCGTTTCGCGCGTGAAGCCAGTTGTAGACATGGACGATACGCATGCCGAGCCGACCAAACCCCCAAACCGCGGATCCGACCCCGTGCGGGAGGCCTGAATCTCGAGAAAGTGGGGGAAAGCTCGGCCCGTGGCAGCCGAGCGCGGTGACTCAGGGCTTGTTCCTGGACAAACCCTCAGCCGATCTCGATGAACAGCTGGTTGATGATGCGCTGCAGATCCTGCTGTTCTTCGCGCTCGAGCCACTCACGGGCGGCGAACATCTCGAAGAAGAGCAGCTCGTTGAGGGCCTGGGAGAGGAAGCTGACGCGGTTGTCGATCTGGTTGTCGCGCAGGTTGGTCAACAGCATCTGCTTGTCGAGTCGACCTTCCGCGTCGAAGGTCACGCCCTGGAAGAGCTCCACGAAGCCGTAGAACTGGAGGAACGTCTCGAGTCCCTGCTCGAGCGCGTCCTGCCGGCCGTGGCGCGAGATCGCCTGGTAGATCCGCTCGAAGACCGAGTTGAAGGTGTCGACCATATTCGACATCTCGGCGGTCACGCGTTCGGCGTCCACGCCGTCGCTCGCGTAGTCGCGATCCTCGACGACCTGGGCGTATCCCGCCTGAATCAGGTTGAAGAGCACTTTCGTCGCCTCGAACTCGCCCATCCGGCACGAGCGCACGAGCTCGGACACCGTCAGCGGGCGCTCGAGCGTGGTGAGCAGCAGCTCCTCCTTGGGCTGCAGGTCCACGCCTGCCGTCTCCTTCCGGGTGCGGGCCACGCGGGTGTCGGCGTTCGGAATGCGCTCGCGGAAGTAGGACATCTCGTCCATCCGCCGCAGGCCTTCCATCAGCATCGACTGGGCGTTGAGCGAGAGCGGGCTGGGCAGGCCGTGTGCGTCGAATTGGGTGAGGTAGAAGTCACCGGTCCGGATGAGGAGGATCGAGTAGAAGACCTCCTCGACCTGGCGCCGCACGTACACGTAGAGGTCGGCTTGGTTGATGACCTCTTTCTCGAGCAGGTAATTCCCGAGCGGCCGTCGCTGCTTGCGGCACTCGTCGAGCGCGGCGTCGAGCTGCTCGCGACTGAGGCCGCCGAGCCGATACATCACCTCGCCGAGGCGGTCTTCGACCTGGTTCGAACTCGCGCCGCGGACCTCACCATTCTTGAAGTACAGACACTTTCGGATGTCGCCAGTGACGAAGACGAGGTTGCCGGAGAGCTGCGAGGAGTGGACGAAGTTGATCACCTCCACGGTGGACCCCATCGCCCCGATGTCACCCTGGAGGATGATCGGATCGCGGAACTCGTCGTACGTCGGGTGGTTGTTTGCGCGCTGAAAATGGAGGAGCGCGCCGTCCGAGGGGAGGTGCGTGTAGTAGCCCTTCAGGCTCGACAGCTCTTCGCGAAGCCCGGCGCCCAGAACGTTGATACGACCCTCCGGGTCGATCTGCAGGTACCCCTTTTCCAAGTCACTTCTTCCGGCGGCCGAAAAGACCGCCCTTCTTTTGCTGGGGCCCTTGGAGCTTACGCCTGACGTGTCTTAGCTCGCTCTGTGCCTCTGCACAATGCCGGTTGATGTCGACCGCGCGCTCCAGAGCGGTCACCGCGCGGCGCAGGTCTTCGCCGGCTCGATAGACGCGACCGAGGTACAACCAGGGCTCTTCGCGCTCGATCCCGTCGTCGGTGATCTTCTCGAGCACCTCACGGGTCCGCGCGAGCACCTGCGGGGACGAGCCGCGCGCCTGGACCACCATGTAGTCCGCGTAGGCTTTGCCGGCCTGCGCGAGGCGGTCGCCCGCGTCGATCTCGAGCGCCTGGGTGAGCAAGTCGATGGCGAGGTCGGCCTTGGCGTTCTTGATCGCCGTGAGCCCATCCTCTCGCAGCTTCTCGCCTCGCAGCGCGTTGTCCATGTGGTCGCCGGGGCGGACGCTCTTGAGCCCGGCTGCCTGGAGGTCGATCTCGGCGAGATACTCCGCGCGTTCCTCGGGGTCGGTCAGTACCTCGTGGGCTCGGTTGATGGCGATGAAGACCTTCTGGACGATCGCGGTCTCCTCCTTTTCGAGCCCGAACCGCGTGAACTTGTCGACGTGGAAGTCACGCGCGAGGCGACGGAACGCGGTGCGCACGGTCTGCTCGTGGTCGTCCCGCTCGACGCCGAGCACGGCGAAGTGGTCCGGCTTGTCGGGGTTGAGCTCACCGGCGATGCGCTTGGCCTCGTCCAGCTTGGCTCGGACCTTCGCCGGCATCTCCTTGGTCTTGGCCGGCTGCGCCTTGCGTGCGCTGCCTCGCATGGGCGCGACCGGTGCCGGCGCCTTCGACGCAGGCTTCTGGCCGAAGCCGGTCAGCGGCTGGGAACCCGGCACGACTTCATCGTCGGGGGGGGGCTCCGGCTCGGGCGCGACAGAGACGCCTCGGAGCGGCGCTTTGGGGGCGGCCGGTCGGGCAGACGCGGTTGGCGCCGCAGGTGGCGGCGCGGACGCGGCCGTTCGACGCGGTGCGGGTGGGGTCGGCGGCGCCACCGCAGGGGGCGACACCGAAGCAGTCGGCGCCACCGCAGGGGGCGGCACCGAAGCAGGCGGCGCAGAGGCGCCCCGGCCACGCGGTGCCGAGACCGGGGCGGATGCAGGCGCTGGCCGAGACGCGACCCGCTCCGCGCGGTGCGTCACGCTGGGCGGTCGAACCGCGCGACGACTGGGCCCCAGCCCGATCCGCAGCTCCTTGCGGCCGACCGGCGCGGACGTCGGCGGTGCAGTGGACTGCGGCGGCATCGAAGGCGGTGGTGGTGGAGCCGCCGCCCACGTCGGGGGCGGTGGGGGCACCGCCCCCGACGTGGGCGCGGGTGGCGGCGGGACCGACGGCCCCGGGCCAGGTGGCGGGGCCAGCGGTGAACCCGGTCCAGGTGGCGGCGGCAACGAGGCGCCACCACCTGGTGGCGGCGGCGGGAGAGCACCTGCGGGATCGGAAGGCGCCGCGACGGCCGCGGCCGGCTCCGACGGTGGCGGGATGAGGTCCGGTGGCCCACTGACGAGCGGCGGAGGCGGAACGAGATCAGGCGAAGCGCTGTTCATCGGCGGCGGCGGAAGATACCCAGGCGGAGGGCGGTCATAGCCCGAACCGGGGGACGACAGCGGTGTCGGCTCGTTGGCGACAGCCGCGTGCACCGGTACGGAGCCGGGCGGAATCGAGACGAGCGGCTCGGGTTCGGTACCGACGCGGAAGTTGCCGAGGCCCGCCAACACGACTGCGCAGATCTGCCGAGCGGTCGCGCGCGGATCGCCCAGCCGGGCGGCGAGTTCACGCACCTCGATGGGCGCGGCCAGATGTGACGCGACGTTCTCGCCCGGGAAGATGCGGTCGAAGCCGTCGTGGTACGAGCTGAGCACCTGCGTGGGATGGACCGCGTGGTCCACATACGCGTTGGCGAAGCGCGTGCACTCGCCATCTGGCAGGGCGCGGGCGGCCGCCTCGACGAGCAGGAGCACGACGTCGATGCCGGGGATCGCGGCGTCGTGCTTGAGCTCCATCTCCTCGAATGTGAAGCGGCCGTCGGGCCAGCCGAAGGTGTCGAGCAGCCGATTCTTGCCAAGCCGACGCTCGACGTTCTGAAGTCGCGCCTGGCTCACGAGCCGACGGCGGATGAGGATGGCGTCGAGCGCTTCCTTCTTCTGGCGCAGCTCTCCCTCGACGTCGATCTTCTCGGTCGACGAGATCAGCCCGTCGTGCACGAGCGCGTGAAGCAGATTCTCCGCTTCGAGGTTCGACCCCACGCGTACCGGAGACCCGGACACGATGTGGGCCTTCTTCCGCACATTCCCTCGCTCGAGGGTCAGCAGCCCGTTCATCTGACGGTCGAGCATGCTGCGGAAGATTTTGAAGAGCTTCAGCGGCTCGAGGTTGCCGCTACGTACCGCCATCAGAGGAGCGCCTTCGAGCGTTGCGCGATGGCCCCATACTAATTGCGTTGGAACGGCGAGGCCACTATCGGGACGGGGTCGCATGCGGTACGGCCCGCGTCGAGCAGAATCGCCCGATCAAATGTCGCCTTCGAGGGAGGCAAGATGGTGGGCGGCGGGCTTGTGCAACACGCCGACATCGCCGTCCAGAATGCGCGTCCACAGAGCGCGCGCGCCGTCCACGTCGCCTTCAATCTCGGCGATCAGGGCGTCGCGCTGCCAGAACCATTCGGCGTTGTAGAAGTGCATGTTCAGGCGCGTGATGCCCGACTTGTCGCGCTCCCAGCCATCGATCATCGAGTCGATGGCCTTGTCGTGCTCGCCGACCAGGTCGTAGAGGGCGGCGCGGCCCATGTAGGACCACGCGCCGTCGGGCTTGGCCTCGATCCCGGCCTCGTACATCGACAGCGCCTCCTTGTAGGCGCCCTGCAGCTGCAGAAGCTCCGCGAGGTTGGCGAACGCGATGCTCTCCGAGTACGCGCGGACACCTTCAATCTCGAGGATGCGCTCGAAGTTCTCCGCGGCCGCGTCGAGGTCGCGACGCATGTAGTGGATGTTGCCAAGGTTGTTGAGCGCCACCGTGTTGCTCGGGGCGACCGAGAGCACGTCCTCGTAGATCAGCTCGGCGTCGTCGAACTCGGCCGCCTGCAGGTGCATGTAGGCCAGCGCGAGGTGGCCGGAGACGTTGCGGTTGTCGAACCGGATCAGCTCGCGCGCAGCCTCCTCGCCCGTCGTGAAGTCGCCCGCCATCACCGCGAGCTCGGAGTAGATGACGAGGTGGCGCATGTAGTTGTGGACCAGCGACTCCTTCTGGCCGCTGCCCATGTCGACGCGGCGCGCGTCGGGTGCGACGGCCGCGCGGTCACGCAGCTCGTCGACGAGGCGCCCCTCGGCATCGACGGCGCGCTCGAGCTCGCCGATGTCGGTCGCCAGGCGGGCGATCCGGTCGAGGATGGCTGTATTCGACGGCATCAGCTCGGCCGCGCGCTCCCACGCATCGAGCGCGGCTTCGGGATGCTTCAGGCGGAATTGGAGGTCACCGATCAGGCGCCAGACGTGAGCATCGCGCGGCTGCAGCTCTGCGGCTTGCTGGAAGGCGGCGAGCGCCCCTTCTCGATCGCCGCTGCGAAGCAGACGGTAGCCGTCGGCGCGCGGGTTCGAGGCGCGACGGGCGCGGTCGACCTTTCGCGGCGAGATCTTCACATGGCTTCGAAGCTTCTGTAGGGACGGCGCGTCGAGAGTCCGAACGGCGCGCGCTCCCGGCACCTCGAACTTCGACTTGGCCATCGCCGGGCCGGCGACGAGCGTTGCCGTCGCTGCCCACAGGGCAATCCGTCGGAACGGGGACTTCCTCTGCTGCATCCTCAACTCCTCCATCGCGGCCGCCTTCCCTGAATCGGCGGATCCGGGTGTCCGCTGCACTCGGTTAGGACGCGCGAGCCGGCGGAAAGTTCCAACGACCCGACAGATTCAACATAGCGCACGCGTTCAGTTTCTGGACACGTTGGACGCTCTGGACGCTGGGCCCCGCCTTCATCGCCTCATAACATGCTGTAATCATTGGCATCACAACCCGGCCCGCCCCTTGCGATGCATCTGGCTGAGCCCACGAGAACTGCGACTTCGGGCTCCCGCGCAAATGGACCATGAGCGTGGAGCCACCTCGAAGTCGGGGCTTCGGCCGTCGCGTGTTCCGAGATTCGGCAACACGCGGGGCCGAGCGGGACGGACGCACGCGGGCCGATGCTACAGTGGGTCCGTGCGCAGCTTCGGAGTAATCCTCTGTCGGGGGGGCGGCCCCGTCTGGCTCGGCCTGGCCGTCGTCCTCGTGGCGGGGTGCGGCTTCGGGGATCTGAGCGGCGACCCCGGAACGGACGCCGAAGACGCGGACGCGATGGACGCCGAAGACGCGGACGCAATGGACGCCGAGAACGCGAGCGGAGCGGACGCCGAGAACGCGGACGACGCGGGCTTCGACACACCTCTGGCCGACGACTCCGACCTCGGCCTGGGGCAGGACGAAGGCCCGGACGCCGTGCCACAACCGACGCGAGACGCGACCGCTGAGGACGGGGCTGAACTCGAGCCCGTCCCTTTGACGCCGTGCGACCCCGGTCGGTGCTGGCTCGACGCGCCTGCGCTCGGAGGCCGCTGCGGGACCTCCTCCATCGACGAGGACTACTCCTCCGAGCGCTACAACGTGCACCGCTACCCGCTCGCAGTTCCGGCGGAGGTGTCGCTGGAGGTGCACCTGCGGCCGAGCGCCGGTGACTGGAGCCCGGCGCTCGTCGTCCAGACGATTGACGGAGTGACGATCTACGACGGCGAGCGGGCTGACGGAGATGCGCCCGGGGTCGAGCTCGAGCGGCTCTCGGCTGGTCGCGACGGCGGCCCGGCTTCGCTGGGCCTCCGCTCGGTGGAGGAGGCCCAACTCCACCTGTTCGTGACCTCCTGGGAGGTGGTCGGCGGTGGCTTCGAGCCCGCGATGCCCGCTGACGTCGAGTACACCCTCTCGGTCGTGGCCGACTGCCCCCTCCCCGAGGCGACCTGCCCGCTGGATCCCGCGCGCATCACGCGTTTCGGGTCCGGCTTCTTTCGCGCGGGTGAGAGCAGCGACCCCGCCTCCCCCGACTACAACCCGTACAAGCGCGACGACCGCACGAGCCACAGCGGGTACGACATCTACGCCGACCGGGGGACACAGGTGGTCGCCACCCAGGCCGGCAACATCATCGCTGCGTCGCCCGCCGACGTCGGGGACTGCGGCCGCTCGGTCAACCTGGCGGCGGACTCCGGTGTGACGTTCCGCTACTGCCATCTCGACCGCGTGCTGGTTGCCGAGGGACGCGTCCAGCCCGGGACGCCCATCGGCCTCTGCGGCCAGTCGGGAAACGCCCACGCCCCCCACGTGCACTTCGTCTACCTCGACGTGCCTGACGAGCGGGGGAGCGGCGCGGGCGACGTGCGAAGCCCGGCGGTCAACCAATACGTCGACCGACTGTGCCAGTGACCGACGTCTGCGATCGGGGCTGGAGTCACTCCATGCGCGTGGTGCTGGTGCTCGCGGTGGTCCTTCTCGGTTGCGGCGACGGAACGCTCGAGGCGCCCAGGTCCGACGGGGCGGGCAGCGCCGACTCGTTCGTCGCCGACGGAGCGGTGGCCCCGCCGGGCGAGCCTCGACAATGCAGCCAGAGCACCGCCAACGAAGTCGACCTGTCTGACGTACGAGGCCAGGAGGCGCCGCGCCATGCGCTCGAAGTCGCAGCGGCCGGCGGGCACAACCTGCTGCTGATCGGCCCGCCCGGCGCGGGGAAGACGATGCTCGCGCGGCGTCTCCCCTCTATCAGCCCGCGAATGACCGACGCCGAGCGTCTCGAGACGTCGATCGTCGCGAGCGTGGCTGGATTGCTGGCACCCGACGCTGCGTTGGTCTCGAGACGCCCCTTCCGGGCCCCGCATGCCAGCGTCTCCGACGCCGGCATGATCGGCGGAGGCCCGCAGGCGCTGCCCGGCGAGGCCTCGCTCGCACACAACGGCGTGCTCTTCCTCGACGAGGCGCCCGAGTTTCGGCGCAACGTGCTCGAGTCCCTGCGGCAACCGCTCGAGGACGGGCAGGTCGCGGTGTCGCGGGCGCGCAGCCGTTGCGTCTACCCCGCGCGGTTTGCGCTGGTCGCATCCATGAACCCCTGTCCGTGCGGGTGAAGCTCTCGACCCCACTCGGGTGACCGGGCGAGGGCACATTTCAGGGGTCGCTGCGGAGGCTGCGTCGGGTGTCAAGCGGCGCTACGAGGCGCCGGATGGCCGTCGGAAACCGGGACGGTCCAGTCGGTTCAGCTCCGTCGGTTCGTCACATGCAGTCGGAGGGACCTGTCTCCGAATCGGGCAACAACCTCCACCTCGCCGCCTAGGGCGTTTACGTACCTCTCGATCGTTGAGAGCTTCGAGTCCCTCCGCCCCTCAAGCCGCGACACCTCTGCTTGGGCGACACCCATCGCCTCCGCCACTTCCACTTGAGTCATACCCGCGAGTGTTCGCAACTCCCGCATCGTGACCTGCATTTGGATTGCATCGACATCATCCCCCGTCCTCGGTGGCTCCAAGCCGTGAGCACGGGCGTAGAGAAACTCCGCGGCAAGATCCAACTCATCGTTCCATGCGACCGCTCCACGCTCAATATGAGCCTGCCCCCACAACGCCGCGTCTCGAAGCGCGGCGAGCGGACCTGTCAGATCCTCAGCCAGATCCGCGACACCTCGCGTTCCGTCACTGAACACGAGGTCAAGCTTCAGGCCCTCAAGGGCTGTCACCATGGTCACCTTAATGAGCCGCATCACCCACCTCCGTATTGCTCCCACCGCACGAGCAGATCGTCGACATTTGCTGCCACGTACGTCTGAACTACGGCGAGCTTCTTCGCCGGGATATAGCCCGCGTACACGGACCCGTCTCGGACCACCACCAACACCTCGTGTTCGCCATAGAAGGCGTGAACGTGCGGGGGAGCGTGGTCCTTGAAGTACATGTAGATGTCGACGCCCTCGAGCGACGCGAGCTTGGGCATACTCAACTATGCGCTAAACGGCATATAACATCAAGCGCATACAGAGAGGGACCGTCGGGCGCGCAGCCGCAATTCGGGCGCCGCGCTCTGCGATACGGCGCCGCGCGCGGCGCACCACCGGCGGATGGCACCCGGGCTGCGTTGTAACCGAATCACAACGAGACGCGGGACGAGAGCGCTGGGCAGCTGGAGATCGGCCTTGCACGACAACGCATCTCGATTCTGTACCAGCATGGATGCGAACGGCAGCACACAACAACATCCGGCGTCCGCTCCCAGTGACAGCGGACGGATCCGGTCCTGGCGAGAAGGCGAGCGCGCTGTCTACTGGGCGTCCGTCTCGCCCGACTCGACGTTGCGACCAAGCGTCCAGTATCTGGACACCCTGGACACGCTGGACGCCTCGCTGGTTCGCCATGAACACCTAACCCGTTGAAATCATTGGTGTCACCTTCTGGCCCGACCCTTGCCATGTATCCGCCCCGAGTCTGCATTGCTGGAGGCACGACGTGCTCGCGAAGGTCACGACGGCGGCCCTGCTCGGGGTCGAGCCATATCGGGTCGACGTAGAGGTCGACCTCGGCCGCGGGATGATGGTGTTCCAGACGGTCGGTCTGGCCGAAGGTGCCGTGCGTGAGGCGCGCACTCGAGTGAAGTCCGCGCTGGTGAACTGTGGGCTTGAGCTCCCGCGCAAGCGAATCACGGTCAACCTTGCGCCCGCCCACCTTCGCAAGGATGGCACCGCGTTCGACCTGCCCATCGCCCTCGCGATCCTCGCGGCGGATGGAAAGGTACCGCGCGGCACCCTCGAGGGCGTGCTGGTCGCCGGCGAACTGTCGCTCGACGGCGCGATCCGGCCAATCCGTGGAGCTCTAGCCATCGCGGCCGGGGCGACAGGGCTGGGCGTCGAACGCCTCATCCTGCCAACCAGGAACGCGGGGGAAGCGGCGGAGGTCCCCGGTCTAGAGGTCTACGCAGCCGACCATATCCTGCGCGTGGTCGAGGCGCTCAACGGCGGGGATCCTCTCAAGTTAGGCAGGCCGACTCCAGGCGACCCAGGTCGATCTGCCTACGAGGTCGACCTGGCCGATGTTCGGGGCCAGGAGGCTCCGCGCCGAGCGCTGGAGGTCGCCGCAGCGGGTGGTCACAACCTCCTGCTCATGGGTCCGCCGGGGGCGGGGAAGACGATGCTCGCCCGGCGGCTCCCGACCATCACCCCGCCAATGACCCATGCCGAGCGCCTCGAGACGTCGATCGTCGCGAGCGTCGCCGGGTTGCTGGCGCCAGACGCGCCACTCGTGTCGCGGCGGCCGTTTCGGGCACCACACGCGAGCGCCTCCGACGCCGCGATGGTCGGAGGAGGTCCCCAGGCGTTCCCCGGTGAGGTCTCCCTGGCCCACAACGGCGTGCTCTTCCTCGACGAGGTCCCCGAGTTCGGGCGGAACGTGCTCGAGGCCCTGCGTCAGCCGCTCGAGGACGGCTACATCGCGGTGTCTCGCGCTCGAATGCGCTGCGTGTATCCAGCGCGCTTCTCCTTGGTCGCGGCCATGAATGAGTGTCCTTGTGGCTATTACGGGCATCCCCGCCGCGCGTGTGACTGCCACCCCACGGTCGTTCAGCGCTATCGAGCGCGCATCAGCGGACCGCTCCTTGACCGGATTGACCTCCAGGTCGCGGTCGACCCGGTCGACGCGGATGTGCTGCGCAACGAGGCACCGGCCGAGTCTTCGGAGGCTGTGCGGAACCGTGTGGTGCGCGCACGCCAGCACCAGGCGACTCGATTCGCTGGTCGCCCGACGCGGTGCAACGGCCAGATGAGCGCGGGCGACGTGCGGACGTTCTGTCGGCTCGAGCCTCGCGCCAGCGCATTCCTGCGGCGGGCGATCGACGCGATGGCGCTCTCCGCTCGGGCACATGACCGGATCTTGAAGGTCGCCCGAACACTGGCTGATCTCGACGAGAGCCCCGGGATCCGCGGGGACCACATCAGCGTGGCCATCCAGTTCCGCCAGCTCGATCGGGAGAAAGCGAGATGATCGTGCCCGCACGCGTTCTCCGCTCCTCCGCAGTCACAAGCGGCGCCAATAGTCCTCGCGCTCGTACACGAGAGCTGAACCCGCGTCCCTGCGGCTTCTACGGGCATCCCCGGCGGCCCTGCGATTGCCACCCGGCGGCGCTGCAACGCTACCGCGCGCGGGTCAGTGGCCCGCTGCTCGACCGGATCGCTCTGCACGTGGCGGTCGAACCCGTGGACGCTCAAGCGCTCCGCGCGAGCCGGCCGGGGGAGCCGTCGGCCCGAGTTCGGCAGCGCGTGGAGCGGGCGCGGGCCCACCAGATGCGCCGATTCGCCGGGCGACAGGCGCAATGCAACGGACAGATGAGCGCAGCGGATGTGCGGGCCTTCTGTGGGCTCGACGTCAAGAGCAGCAGATTGCTCCATCGGGCGATCGAGGCGATGGCGCTCTCGGCCCGTGCACACGACCGGATTCTGAAGGTGGCGCGCACGTTGGCAGACCTCGACGGCAGCGCAGCCATCGGGAGTGCCCACGTCAGCGTGGCTCTGCAGTTCCGCCAACTCGACCGCGAGGCGCTCCGATGATCGACCTCGCCGTCGCATTTCTCACCACGGCCGTCCTCATGGCTCTGGTCCCGCACCTCAACGCGCGATTGCGCAACAAACCTGGAGGAGACGACGCAATGTCGAAACAAGACGACCGCAACAAGGCACTCGAGGGTGCTGTGGATGCCATCCACAAACAGTTCGGACCGGGCTCGATCTGGCGGCTGGGTGAAGCGGCGATCCCCAGCGTCCCGGTGTTGTCGACGGGCTGTCTGGGCCTCGACCTCGCGCTCGGGGTCGGCGGGCTCCCGGTGGGTCGCATCGTCGAGATCTACGGCCCTGAGTCGTCGGGGAAGACCACGCTGATGCTCGAGGTCATCGCCCAGTTGCAGCGCACGGGGGGCGTGGCCGCGTTCATTGACGCCGAGCACGCACTCGACCTGACCTACGCCCGGGCCTTGGGCGTCGAACCGGAGAAGCTCCTCCTGTCGCAGCCTGACCACGGTGAGCAGGCACTGGAGATCACGGACATGCTGGTGCGGTCCGGCGCGGTCGACCTGCTGGTGATCGACTCGGTCGCCGCGCTGGTGCCGCGGGCGGAGATCGAGGGCGACATGGGCGACAGCCATATGGGGCTGCAGGCGCGGCTGATGTCACAGGCGCTTCGCAAGCTCACGGCCGCTGCGGCGAGAGCCGGGACGACGGTCGTGTTCATCAACCAGCTCCGGCACAAGATTGGCGTCACCTTCGGGAGCCCCGAGACCACTACGGGCGGGAACGCGCTCAAGTTCTACGCGAGCGTGCGCCTCGACATCCGGCGTATCGGTGCGATCAAGAAGGCGGAGCAGGCGGTCGGAAATCGCACGCGGGTCAAGGTCGTCAAGAACAAGATGGCGCCGCCGTTCCGGCAGCACGAGTTCGACATCCTCTTCGGCACGGGCATCAACCAGGCCGGCGACCTGCTCGACCTCGCGGTCGCGGCCGGGCTCGTGACCAAGTCGGGCAGCTGGTACGCGCACAAGAAGACGAAGCTGGGCCAGGGGCGCGACAAGGCGTCCGAGGCGCTGGCCGAAGACGTCGAACTCTCCGCTCGCATCCGGGGCACGTTGACTGGCGAGCCGGTCGGAGAGGAGGTGTCCGCGGCTGCATGATCTGGGCGGCCCCGCCAGGCCGCTCGCGCCGCGGGCGCAGGGTTTGCGCTCGCGGCGTGCCTCCGTGCTCGGTCGGCACTGCCGTGACGATAGTCAGCCGGTTGCGCGCGCGCTGAGTTCCTCGGAGGCGATGCCCGCCGCCTCCTCGAGTGCGCGGGCCAGCCGAACGCACTCAGCCGGGGTGAGCAGTCCCACCCCTCCCTCGACGTGGACCACAGTTGGGTCCTCCATCCCGCCGACGTTGTACATCGTCAACGCATCCGCCACGACGGCGACCCGGGGTCCGCACCCCGATAGCTCCCACGAGAAGACCTTCAAGTCGTTGCCCTCCTGCCCGTGTACGCATCTATGACGCTCGGGTGGAACTTCTGACTTTCTTGGGTCCGATTTAGTGAACCGAGCTTCCCCGCACGCTGCTACTGGCAGACGCCGTCGTTGACGCATTCGGCGCCGTCGCAGCGGTCGGGGAAGCGGGCGGCGCAGTCGCACCAGTTGCCGTTCGGGCAACAAAACTGCCAGCCGCATTGGTTGCAGTGGCGCCAGGTGCTGCCGTCGCCGTTGCCGCAGTCGTCCCAGGCGCAGGCGTTGGTGCAGAGCTGAAAGCCGCATTGGCCGCAGTCGCGTTGTTCGCCCGGGGTGCACTCGCCTGCGGCTTCGCACTCGCCCCACTCGCAGCGGCCGTGGCAGGTGCGTTGTCCGCAGGCGCCGCAGGCTTCGGAGGCGCCGGGTTCGCAGACGCCCTGTTCGCTGCACGCGCTCCAGGGGCTCCATGCGCCGTCGGTACAAGTGCGGCGTTCGGTTCCGCAGCGGGCGCAGGGGCGGACCTCCTGCTCGCCCGGGTCGCAGGCGCGACACTCCCCTGCCCCGGCGCAGCTCGTGCCTTCGCCGCAGGGCACGGTGGCGCCCCAGTCGCTGCACTCGGCGTCCGCGCGGCAGGTCTGGGCACCGCCGTCCACACAGCGCCGCGTGTCGGGCTCGCAGAGACGCTGGCAAGTCTCTTCGCACCGGCCCTCGACGCAGTCGCCGGCTGCGCCGCAGTCCTCAATGGCGCCCCAGACGGCGCAGCCGCGGGCGTCGCGGGCGCAGCGCTGGACACCTCCGTCGACGCAGCGGGTGTGGTCGGCGACGCACGCGGGCGGGCCGCAGCCTTCGTCGCACCCGGAGCCGAGGACGCAGCGGGCGTCAGGCGCGCAGGGGGTGGGCTCGCTCCAATCGAGGCAGCCGGACGGCTGCGCTTCGCAGCGCTGCTGTTGGAAGGCGTCGAGGCAGGTGGCCATTCCGGCCTGGCAGCCGTCTTCACAGGTGCCCTCCGGCACGCATGCGCCACCAGAGCAGACCTCGCCTGCCTCGCAGGCGTTGGGCGCGCCCCACGTCGGGCAATCGCTGTCGTCGCAGCTGGACCACGCGTCCGCGGCCGTGCAGCGCCGCTCACCCACCTGACACGGAAAGCAGCTGTCTCCGCAGCGTCCGTCTTCACAGGTCGAACCGGCGGCGCATCGTTCCGGGCGCGCCCAGCGGCCGCAGCCGTTGTCGGACTCGCACCGCTGGACGCCTTCGGGCGTGCAGCGGGCCGCTCCGACACCGCAGCCGTCGTCGCAATCGACCGCGCACAGGCCCTCGGTGCAGCTGAATCCGCTCTGACAGGGCTGCGGCACGCTCCACAGGCCGTCCTCGGTGCAGACCTGGCTCGCCCCGTTGAGGCAGCGGCGACTGTGTGGTCGGCAGTCACGTTCCGCTGCATCCGCTGTGTCGTCGGGCACGGTCTGGGAGCAGCCGGCCAACACCAGCGCGATGGACGAGAGAAGACGCATCGAGCCGCATCCTACCAGGGCCGGTCCCGTTCTCGCGCATCGCGCGCAGGCGAATGAACAACCTGCGCGCCGGGTGCGTCTCGTCGTGGATTCCGTTAGGCTCGCACCGCCCGGAGGTAAATGTGTCGTCCTGTCCTGTGAGCCCGCTCGTGACGCTCCCGCGTCTGCTCGTCGCGGTCGTCCTGACGACGTACGGCTGCGGCTGGCAGTACGCGGGCGAAGTCGAGCGCAAGCAGACTGTGCGCGCCCCTCGGGCCCCGCGGGTCAAGGCGCCACCGCCACCGACGGCACCGGCCGCGCTGCAGGCGACGCCCCGGCAAGCGCACGTGGTCGCTGGGGCCCGCGACCTGTTCACCGTCGGTGAGAACCATCGCGCGAGCGTTCACGCCACGGCCGACCGGATGCACCAGCACGCCTTCCAGGTACGGCTCGTCGACACGATGAACGACGCCCGGCAACTCGTGCATTGCTCGAGTGGAAAGGTGGTGCGCTTCGACAAGCGACGCGCGGCGCCCGACGCGCTGGCTCGCCTCGAAGCGGCGGGGATCCCTCCCGCGGTGTGGATCCTCGAAGTCGACCCTTCCGGGGCGCGCCCCGACCTGCCCAATAACGACTGGTACCGGCACATCGTGAAGTACCACCGTTTGGAGTACGTCGACCGGCACCACCAGCGAGGTACCGTGCTCTATCGCTACCTCGGTCCACGCCGCACGTTGAGCCTGCGATGAGGCGCGGCGTCTTGCTGGCCGCCATCTTGGTGGCTGGCAAGACGCTGTCTGCTCCTTCGCGGCTCGATGCCCTCCTCGTCGAAGAGTTCCCCGGACCCACGCTCGCAGTGCACTTCGTCGATGTCGGCCAGGGCGACGCGATCCTCGTCCAGACGCCGCGCGGCAAGCACCTCCTGATCGACTCGGGACCCGACCCGGCCGCCCGCGCGCTGACCGCATACCTCGACGACCTGGCCGTTGATCGGCTCGACCTGGTGGTCAACAGCCATCCACACGCGGACCACATCGCCGGATTGCCGGCCCTGCTGCGCCGGCGAACGGTCGGCGCAGTGCTCGACTCGGGCACCCCGCACACGAGCGGCACCTACGAGCGCATGGTCGCAGCGCTGGAGGCGAAGAAGGTGCCCGTCAAGAAGGCGCGGCGCGGGCGTAAAGTAAAGGTCGAGCCGGAGATCACGTTGGAGATCCTCGGGCCGGAGGAGCCCCTGATCCGTGGCTCCCGCTCGGACCTCAACGCGAACTCGGTCGTCGTGCGGCTGGTTTACCGCGACATCGCCTTCCTCTTCACCGGCGACGCCGAGCACGACACCGAAGCCCGCCTGCTGAAGGCGCCGAAGACGCTCGCCGCCACGGTGCTCAAAGTGGCGCACCACGGCAGCGCGTACGCCACCCACGACGCGCTGATCAAGGCCGTCAGCCCGGCGCTCGCGGTCGTCTCGTGTGGTCGAAAGAACAAGTATGGCCACCCCGCGCCGGAGACCCTTCAGCGACTCGCCGGTCGCGGTGTCCGCACGCTCATCACGGCCCGCGACGGTGATGTGACGGTCTCCACCGACGGCCGGAAGCTGCACATTCAGACGCAGCCGAAGGGTGTCACGGTCAC
>PVBE012541497.1_pt1 | contig 15868 bp, 8 predicted proteins | sample 1631181 | NCBI WGS metagenome assembly PVBE01 (sample SAMN08397723, study PRJNA350692) | Marine metagenome, whole genome shotgun sequencing project. | isolation source: water | place: Pacific Ocean | collected 2012-04
AGATCAGGTTAGGTTTCATGTTGCATTGCATTGAGTTAAATTTCCCGTTAGACGAATCGAATACCGATCAAAAAGGAACACGTAGCTTATTGAACTTGGATATTGTCGTAATAGATGGGTGTGCCTGGTTTAGGCGGCTGAATGCCGAGGGCAGAACCATAGAGGCCTGGCGCCCCCGAAGGGTTTGGATTCTCATCAATCAATTCCAAATTCCATTCGCCCGGCTCAGGATCACCTTTCTTCCATGCTTTCCCTTGGATGATAGCTTGCTTACCTTCGACCTTAACAGTCATCTTGAGTTGGTACCACGTACTTGGATCCCAAGCAAAATCAATTTCTTTGGCGATCCGAGGCATCGCATCCCAGGCTGATAGTCGTAGCTTTTGCTCGTTTCCAACCATCTGCAAAATATATCGATGCGCTGTCACGCCCATGTTGGGAAGGTTATCTCGAACCTTTTCTCCCATCATATCTGCAGTGATTGTGTAGTCTTTTTGGTCTGGAGTTCCGATGAACGCATACCACTGACGATAAAACGGAACAGCAATGGTCGCCGTCTTCATGAGAACGGTATTACCGTCGTCAAGCGTCTTTGTGATATATCGCAACTGTGTGTTCGTCCAGCCTCCTGGAATCGTACCAGCTCCGATACTTTCGAAGTTTTCTTTATACGGCAGTTGAGGAACTTGTCGGATACGAACAGTCGCTTGCAATGCACCAGCGGTAGCAAGTAGAGAACCTGACTGACCACCAGTAATCTCAGGAGCGGTGAAACTTGCCCCATCGATCTCTCCTTGCAGAATCGGCAAGTTAACTTCTGAATCAATGCCAGGGCCTCGCTTCATGGAAGCACGTTCCAGGGCAATCGGAGTGGTCTTGATGAATTGTCCATTCTCATCAAACAACCTTGCCTGGAACTCGACTTTCTCTCCTGAACGAAGTGTTACTTCAGCAGGAACAACCTGCAATTGTGCAGGGACCCCGGATGGATTCGGCTCAGGAACGGCAGGCTGAGGTGGTATTGCGACATCCGTCTTCTTGTATGCACCTAAGCAGTAAAACTCTTCTGTTGTGCCAAAATAAACGCAACCATTGGCAATTGCTGCAGAACCTTGGACTTCGACATCAAACGCAGGATCGGCCGGCTGAAATCTCTTTCGCGAAATCCTTTTTCCATCGTTACTCGCATCTAGGATATGAAAGTAACCGTGTACGGAACTCAAGTAAATCTTTCCGTCCCCATAGACCGGTGATCCGGTGCAGTTACGACCAAACTTTGCACGCCATAAACGCTCACCTGTATCTGCATCAAAGCAGTACAGGCGTCCTTGTCGGTCGGGTAAAAACAACTTCCCGCCATGAAACATTGGCGAGGGGTATTTGAATTCGATTCCGTCTGTCTCCCAGACAATCGTGGGCTCAGTACCTGAAATATCAAGACAGGCAACTCGACCAACGGTCGCTCGACCAGGAATTTCTTCACCATGGGCAGCAAACAGTCGATTCCCCTCCACAACCGGAGCGGGATTCATAGCACCATTTCCAAACTCAAAACTCCACAGCTTTTTCCCAGTATTGACTTGGAAGGCATGCAGGTGTCCATCACCACCACCACTCATCAAGATACGTTGCCCGTTGATGGTAGTAACAACGGGGACACATCGATAGGTATTTGAAGGACGGATGCCTGTTGTACTCCACCAGACCATCTCACCGTTCTTCTTGTCAAACGCCATAAACCGCACACCGCCGCCGCCATGCGCTCCCCAATTGGAACTGATCATGCTGATGATGACCAAATCCCCTTCAACGATCGGACTGGTCACACGCCCACCATATCCGGTGATTCGACCAAATTCTTCGGTCATCGACTTCTGCCACTTCACCTCGCCTGTGTTGCCATCAAAACAGAACAACAAGCCCTGGGTACCATGCGCGTAAACGTTACCGGTGTCAGGATCACCAACAGGAACCGTCCAACCAAGTCGAACGCTGACGATGGGCGTAAAGAAGATGCCAAATCGATGCTCCCAGATGACCTCACCATTTTTTGCATCCATGCAAATGACACGCTCTTGTTCATTCTCACCTTCACCAATCTTACTGACGATATAAACCTTGTCGTTCATAACAATAGGCGTTGATCGGCAGCTGATATTTTTTTTCATCCATAAAACATCTTCAATATCTGACGGCAGGCCGGTCTCACGCGAGACACCGTTTTTCTCAGGACCACGCCAGTTGGCCCAGTCATTCGCCAAGATCTGTGCTGAACAGAATGCCATGAAGGAGAATAGTACGACCTTGCTTTTGAACACGTTGTGTCTCCGAAGTGGTTTCGATTTTCAGTAGAAGATGAGAGGATGTACGAGGGAAGGAAATTCAGATGCAGCTACCTGATGCGATAGCAAAATAGTAAATCTTGATCGCGGAGGTAGAGCTTGCCTTCTGAGATAACTGGACGCGTCCAGTTCTTGCCACTCGGTGCCAGGAGTTGCGAGGTCTCAGGCAACGGAAAGTGTCCTTTTTCGATAAATTCTTCAGTTGAAGCCTCGATCAAACTTACCTCAGCACTCCTCTCTCCATAGAGATAGAGGTGGCCGTCGGCGAAAATGATTGAGCCGTCACCTACTTCGCTAGAGCGTTGATACCACTCAAGGTCTCCGGTCATCAGTTCCTGACAAACCCAGCCACGACGATCAGATGTCCCGTAGAGGTGTCCTTCATGCAAGACAAAGCCTCCAATTGAATTTTTCATGTTTCGGCTGGCGTACACTTCTTCCGCCAAATACTCACCGTTATCCGATTTTGAAACCTTAATCAGCTCACAGCCATCTCCAGTACTCGCGTACACGTAGCCGTCCTGACACACAGGCGTGGGTATCACGACATCTGAATAGGGTCGCTCGCGCTTGTAGTACCAAAGCAACTTCCCATTTTCAGCAGCGACACCTGCAATGCCAAATTGAGTCATGACAATAAATTGTTTCACGCCATCAATGGCTGCGACGATAGGCGATGCGTAGGTTGATTCTTCATTCAGATCAGAACTTCGCCAGACAACTTGACCAGTCGCCTTATCGAGAGCAGCAATAAGGCCCTCTCCATGAGTGCTACCAGGAGTGCAGATTAGATGTTCACCATGGACGAGGGGACCCCAGCAGAATCCCCAACCATACGTTTTAGGTTCTCCGGCATCGACACCCTTAATTGATCCGCCAAGGTCATTGACCATATCCACTTTCCATTGAAGCTTACCATCGCTTGAAGCGCAAACCAATGTGCCATCACCGGCAAGTGCATACACCATGTCGCCATCGACTGTCGGGGCAGCTCGTGGACCAGCCCCCCAAGAGTTTCCCTCAAAATCAAAACTCTTCTCAGTCAGCGCAAGAGACCACATCTCTGTCCCATCTGATTCATTGAGGCAGAACAGTTCGGTTTTACCGCCACGCCCTCCGGTGAGATAAATGCGATCACTCACAATCGCTGGTGATGAATAGCCAATCCCTGCATTCTTGAATGACCAGGCGAGGCGTGGTCCTGCGTCGGGCCACGCACCAAGCAAACCGGTTTCGGATGATTTATTGTTCCGATGCGCACCTTGGATCTGTGGCCACTCCTCACCAAAAACATTGCCGGGGGTTAGACCAAACAACAATATCGCAACGATTCCGATTCCCAGCTTTGGCTGGAGTCGAAATGCACTACTTCCGAAAACACAATTCGCCCACATCGGCTTCACAAAGATCATTTTCAAATACAGAAATAAGGGCCACAAAGAAATTGGATACCGCCTATTCGGTGTCTCGACCTTGGGACTTGAAGCCTATGCGCCGTAAACCACCGAATTAGAACACACATTAAAGCTGGCAACAACTAAAGATGCAATTGAATTGAATGCCTCTGGGCTATGCCTGAAAAATGAAACTATTCCAGCCCGATGGGTGACGCAACTCAGCCACCATTGAGGAAACGTTCGGGAAGAAATGGTGTGAATGCCAGCGGCAATGAGGCAATGGGTTAATCAGATGGTTGGCAAAGAGCACTTCATGTATCTGCTCCCCAACTACCGAGACTTCCTAAGGTATTCAATTCTTATCAGGACACTACTCTCCTGTTGAATTCGCGACCTCTCCACCGTCACGGGTTGCCAGTCCTCGCCAAATACGAAGTGAAATGTCATCGCTGATCGTTCGAATAGAACCATCAACCATGCCAGCGTTGACTACCCCATTGTGATAGCTACGAGATGTAATGGCTGCGAATGTCTTCTGTGTCGCACTTTTGCCTTCCTGCTGGGAGTTGTAGTCAATATCGTAGGAAGCTTTACCGACAGCGAATTCAACAACTGCATTTGGTGGAAATGTAGCTGTAAACCCATTGTGATGAACTCGACCATCAGGCCACTCTGTATGACCAGTATTACTGTTTGTCTCGGGACCTAATTTGTTTTCTCCACCACTGGCAATTGCTGCGAGTTGGGAGTCGTCTATGGGCGGAGAGCCAGCAGGATGGGCCGTTCCTGGATCAGGAGTATTTCGGACGTAGGATGTAAAGGCTTTTACCTCACTGACCAATAATGTTTTTGATAAACCGTCCCGAAATTCCTTAGCCTTGTAATGCGAGTTGGGATGGAACACTCCATCACCACCTTCACCTGTTGCAGGGTCATAGATAAACCAGGTCCCAAAATTAAATCCATAGTTTGTCGGATACACATAGTTCTCACCATTTTTTGTACGAAAAAAATTATGAACCTCACTTGGGCAAACAAACGTTTCAATTCTGGTTGTGCGGACAGTTGCCCAATTGGTTCCGACAGCTCCACCCGGATATCCATCATCCCATGTGTGTTCAAGATCAATCTTTTCTGCAACCACACCCTGCTCAATGTAAGGCAGGATTCGACCGTGAATGCCCCACGCCTCAGTATTGGCTGGGAATGCAGTACCTGGCTCATGTACCAAGCTCGGAGGAAAAAACCCATTGCTTGAAGCGTAATTATGCGTTGCCAAAACCAATTGTTTTATGTTGTTGCTACAAGCTAAACGTCTTGCTGACTCACGAGCTTGTTGGACTGCGGGCAAGAGTAACCCAATAAGAATGCCGATGATTGCGATCACAACAAGAAGTTCCACCAGTGTGAAACCAGTACGAGCGGATGAAAAACTTCGATGGTTATTAATTCGCATGGGACTTTCTTTTCTAGAAAAACATCGACTTGCCACGTTTCAAAAGAAACAGCATTTGGCACGCGTAATACCAAAACCTGACTATACCACGTGTGTGGCATGAAAACTGGTTCGATCTTCAATCACTACGCTCGAATGCTCCAGCACCTGTATGGCCGGAAAACCATCTCTATTTTCCTCGAGCGTACATTGTGTGGAAACGCGAGCAGCAAAATCCCATGCTGGATCATTCGAAGCCAAATGCAATAGAACGTCTCTTTTTACATACCCGTCTTGCTGAGCGCCTCTTCCATTTCCATCTGTGTCAGTTGTTGATCACCATTTGTGTCCCATTGATTGAATTGTCGAAACACAAGGGAGCGCGGGTTATTTGCTTCCTCTCGTGTGAGAATTCCATCACGATTTGAATCAAAGCGCAATAAAATTTGTGGAACAATGTTTGGCCCGAGTGCCCTACGGTTTGAATTGCCTCGTTGGTACTCCGTAATGATTTGATATTCATCTTGTGTAATCGTGTCAGTTGGTGACCGCGATGCCTTTCGAAAAAACTCACGCGTAAATTCACGAAACTCCTTCGGAGCATTTTCTACGCGAAGCAAACCGCTTCTTGTGGAATCAAGAATGCGAAAAACCTCAGCCGGACTTCCTTGAGGGCCTCTCATTCTTTGTGGCTGAAATGGTTTACCTTGTCTGGCATATGTTCGAGCAATTGCTGCTTGCGACTCCGTTAGCGGTTTGACACGAGTTGGTACTCGACCCGGTCCTGCCCCCATCATCAAATTATTGTTCTTTTCAAAAATTGTATGTGGTAGACCAAGGGCATGGCCCAGTTCATGGGCAAGTACAGCCGGTGTCTGCACTCCTTTTGGTCCACGCGTTGCGAAATAGACAACACCATCGGGTTTTGGAATAAAAACTCCACCGATTGTTTTCTCAAAGTCCTCAGCTATGACAACATTAAACCCATTGGCAAGAAGATTTTCACGCTGGGTATTTGCAATGAGAGCCGGTGCAATTTTTTCACGATTCTGGGACAGGGCATGGACAAACGATTCAGTTGCCTGGGGTGTCATGTTTTGAATCGATTCAATATACCAGTGAATCGATGCCTGTTTCCATGTTTCATTTACCGCTTTCATTTGTTCTCGTATGTCATCGTCACTCATCGAGCAGTTGAGCCGAGGCTCGTGTACCGAGCGAAAGCGATGAATGCGGACCGGAAGATTGATATGTTCAATATCATCAGCGGCTGACGTGAACTCATATGGCTGAAACAGTAGAAGCCCAGAGCAGAGCAACAGAAATGAGACTGGAAACGGAAAAGCCATTACGAAGTCCTTAAGGATCAAAACGATCTATGAAGCGATCATCGTACACCATGTCACTGGAAGAAGAGGCCCATGAGCCTACCATGCGAAACCCTATTAACCGACTACCATTCATCACTCAATCGAATGTTGTTCAACAAAATTTTTGACGACTATCGGTGTGATGGCGTAGCTCCGGACCCGACTGTTCCTAGCAATATTAACACCCAAGAAATGACCGCTTAGATCAAAGAGCGGTCCGCCACAATTGGACGGTTGTATGTCGGCATCGTGCGAGATGACCTGACGAAAGCCATCACGACGCCCACTCTTTTCCATATTGTCTGCTGCATGCCCTGAGAGGGATGGAAACGCCCCCAGCCTGATTGTCTTTTTCAACTCTTCTTCACCTCGCATGATCACCGCGATAATTGTATCGTTGGGATCGACTGTTCCCAGAAATTGTCGCAGTTCCATTTGGGTTCTAATTTTTTGATCGTTGAGTTTCGTCACGACGTCACCGACCTCCAAGCCAGCTTTTTCGGCCGCCCCATCCTTGGTGACCTCGCGTAGTATGGCGCCAGCTCTATCCTCGTAGTCGGCAGGCATCACCCCTAGATAACCTCGACTCTGTTGTTTTTGAGACTCAAATACCTGACAACCGATAACACTTACAACTCCCTGACCTGTGGGATCGGGTGTCAATACAAATAAACCGGCCTTGTACGTATTGTCAGATCGATCCTTGATATCGACTCCTATCTCATGCGTGGTGGGCGATCGCAACAACACCAAGTCATTCTTGCTGTCACGAGTCACAATCTCGAGTTGCACCTTGGTTCCCGACACTTCAGCAGTCGGTTCTTGATGCACCATCGAACTCTTACTGACGATAAACGGTGTGTTTTTGATCAACGTCCCCAGAATGATTACGTCATCCTCATCGCTTAAGGTACTACAAATTTTCACACATTCATCATCGAGTTGTGACTCTAATTCAGCAAATTGTTTGGGAAGGCTTGCAAGTTCATCTATGGCGTTTGGTTGAGCAAACTTCTTTTTCTCGTAGTCCGGTAGTTCTACTTTTGGCGCTGCTTCCCTCTCGACTTTGAAAGGCATGTTAAGCTCGATCTTCTCTTCCGCTCGCAAGACTGTGACTCCAATTTTTTCTGCTCCCTCGTCTCGGGCTGCTATCAGAGCTTTTCGTAATTCCTCAATAGAAGGTGTCTGCTGATCGTAGACCGTTTGAATGATATCTTTTGGCTGAATGCCATATTTCGCAGCCAACATTCCGTCGTAAATATTCATAACTTCGATACCAGAACCATCGTCCAGTTCGGAGCCACGGAAACCTAGTTTTGGCACAGGTGGTCCGGATTGCGTAAAAGTCTGCTCACGGTTGAGTTCGCTCCAGAACTTTTTGAAGGTATCAACTGGTATTTCATAGTTCCGTTCCATACTTCTTCCGATCCGGGAATGGATACCAATTACCCTTCCTTGAAGATCAAAGAGTGGACCACCAGAATCGCCAGGCTGCATCAAGGCTGTCGATTGCAGCATGCTATCGCCACGGCTGGTACGTACGATTCGACCGAATCGTACGAGAGGAACGCCACGTGTACCCTGGCCCCCAGGAAAACTGATGCTCAGGCACGGTTGGTTACGAACCAAGGCCTTTGACTCACCCATTTCAACAAAAGGAAGGTCATCAACCTTGCTCGTTATCTGCAAAAGGGCACAATCCGCTCGCGGATTGGATCCTTTCCCACGTGCAGGGAGTCGCCGGCCATCCGGCAACGTAATCTGATAACGACCACCTGGACTCACAGCGTGGCCCACTGACAGTACATGTCCTTCCTGACTAACGATGACACCACTAAACGTACCGCCGCGTTGCCCGACTGAGACGACAGCTGGCTTCACTGCTTTGATCGTTGAGTAAATTCTTCTCTGAAGATCCTGGATGTCAAAGTCTGCGCACGCGATGGCATTCGTGAGTGTCGCAACAGCAGCACTCATCAGAAACAAATAGCGGAGCCAGCGAGCAACAACCATGGCAACTCTAATCAACTGAACTAGAAAATCATGAGCGTTCCGAAACACACCTAACTGGACAGACATAGTATATACAACAAGAGGACAATATATCTGTTCAGACCCTTCTTAATAATTACTTCGTCCTGAAGGTTTTGCTTTCAATGAGCGCAAGCAACAAGTCGCGAAACCCCATACCTGCTCGCTGATTTGCTTCCACGATCGCGTTGATTTCCTTGCGTTCCGAGTAGTTTGGAACTCGGCCAGTGGCGTAGGTCATAAGTTTCTCAGCAAGGCATTCTGAAAACTGGTCGATGTTTTCCACAAGCCATGCCTTGAAGTCGACGATATCGCGAATCTCTGTTCCATCTGCAAGTGTCGCTGAAGCATTAATTGGCACATCAATCTCGGGCCAGTTGTCTCGCCATCGTCCAACGGGGTCGAAGTTCTCCAAAACAAATCCGACAGGATCAATCTTACGATGACATCCTGCACATGAGGTTTCAGATGTGTGTAATGAAAGCAACTCACGAGGGGTCTTGGCACCTGTTGTATCTGGCGTAATGGGTGGCACACCTTTTGGCGGCGGTGGCGGCGGTGCACCAAGGATGTTCTCGAGCACCCATACACCTCGCAGTACTGGTTGTGTATCAACTCCGTTGGCTGTCACCATCATGACGGCAGATTGTCCAAGTACGCCACCGATTCGACCTCCCCGAGGGAGTGAAATACGATGAACGACATTCGCCTTCTTTTTGTCAAATCCATCCTTCAGTCCGTAAACATTCTCTGCTATTCGAGCAGAAGTCCATGTGAAGTTTGGGTCAATAAAATCTTTCATTGGCCGGTTTTCTTTAAGCATCTCATAGAAGAAATACTCCACTTCTGAGGATGCACTTTTTTCATCTCCAACAGAAAAATTGAATTTCGGATCGGGCATAATCTCAGACAGCAGGCGTGTATCTAACCATTGTCCAGTAAAGTTCACAATCATTGGAGACGAGGCACGACTGGGCAGCAGACGCTCGGCCTGCGATCGCAATGCTCCCTGCTCAGATAGTCTGCCAACCTTTTTTAAGAGTGCCTCATCGGCCGGTCGACCCGTGAGAAAATATGACAGTCGCGTTGCGAGATCAAAGCCATCTAGCGGGCCGTCCTGCAGACAACGGTAAAGGAACCGAGGCGAAATCAACGCAGTGCGAATCACGAGATGCATTGCCTGTTCAGGCGAATGATTCAAAGCAATATGCTGCTCATAGAGATGTAGCCAATGCTTGACGGTAGAAACATCGGCCGGGCGACGAAATGCTCGGGTGAGAAATGATCGGATGGTGTCTTCAGGATGTGTGTGATTCCCGAGAAATCGACTCTGTACTTTCTGCCGTTCGAGATCATGTGGACCATCAACGACTCGGTGTGGTCCCTCAAGAGACAGGTCATGGATTTCCAAGGCTGGCCCATTTTCAAAGACATCAAAAACAACTGTTTCTGCATACAGTACTGGGTTTCCCGCAATCTTCTTCAACAATGCTTCCTCTTGTTTCGCTGAAATCTCGGGGAGATCGCTTCGGCCCAATTGCATCTTCACTCGCTCCCAACCAATCCCACCACGAAATCCCTGGCCTTTCTCCCCAGTCACCATTGCATGCCAGGCATCAAGATATCTCGGATTCTCCTCATTCTTTTTTCGGAAAAACTGTTGTAGTTCGGCTCTGTCCCCTCGGTCGCTATCGAGTGTTGCGTTTGCCCAGTGCAAGACAATTGTCTGACCCTCGAAGAGAGTCGCATCAAACATGAATACCTCAGGCGACTCATTGTTGACCTCAATCTCCTTTAGTAAGCGCAGGCTTTTATGAGACACACCATCGTTGCTAGCGACATCACGAGCAAAGATCTTCGCGATCATTGATTTGTCAACTTTTGGACGAAACGTCGACAGCCGAACCGTCACGGTATAAATACCCGACACGCTCGCTTCAATGCGGCTAGGCCATGTACAACTTCGATGAATAGCATCACATTTCATTCCCAGACGCATGGCACCGTCCACAACTTTTGACGATGAATAGCTGATGATGAGATCTTCGGCTGCTGCACGATACGTCACAGGCCCAGAAGCCGGTCGTCGAGGTGGAAAAATCTCATCGGCAACACGTCGTGCTGTTTCGGCATAGGCATCAAGCAGTGGTGGTGAAAGCACAAGGCCCTCACCAAGGTTGTCAAAGCCATGAAGCTCACGATCAGCAGGAAACCCCTCTGGCAACGAGAAGTTCTTCAGGTTGAAAATAGATTCAATAGTTGCTTTGTATTCGACTTGATTGAGCCGTCGCGGTAGCGTGCCACCAATCGGTGCATTCGAAATCATCATGTCATCAATCCAGGCCACAATAGTCGCCCGTTCGTCTATTGATGGCTGATCATGATCCTTTGGTGGCATGGAGCCAGACGTCAAAGCATCAAGCACACGTTCCCACAACAAACGATTGTCCTGACGACGCCAGTCGACAGTTTGGACATCAAGGTTCACGTCTCCTTCCTGAGTCTCCGCGTCATGACAGTCGAGACAGTTTCTCTGGACAAATGCCAACGGTGCTTCAGGCAGTTGGTCGGCAGCACACGAGAAGGCAGGAGCCAGCAGAAACAGAATACAAAGGCTGTGTCGCATTGATCTAACCAAATAGTTGGTTCAAGTTGCGATTTGCATTGGAGAACTGATCAACTTCCATTCCAAGCTGTTGCATCAGCGTAATGTAGAGATCACCAAGCAGCAGACGGTCATTGGACTTCTGATCGATCGCAATATGCTGGCCGTGGTCAAAACCACCACCCGCAACAAGTGTGGGCAAATTAGAATTGGCATGCCGACTAGAATCACCCATTCCTGTTCCAAGAAGCACAATCGTACTATCGAGTAACGACCGTCCATGAGCGTCGGTCTTCAACTTAAGTTGAGACAAGAAACGATTGAAGCACCGCATGTGTTCAGTTTCGACCTTAATAAGGTCAGCAATGGCATCGGGGTCATTTCCATGATGCGACAGCGCGTGGTACCCAGCCTGTAACGTTTGACCATTAATTGTAAACACTTGTCCAAGCCCACCAATAAACAAGGTCATGACTCGAGTTGAATTGGTTTCCAACGCAAGTGCCATCAAGTCGTACATCAACGTTTCCGCTTCAAGCTGAAGCGTCGGTGCCACTGGGTCGTAATTGGGCAGTTGATAGCTCGTTTCAGGTACAGGATCACCAACAGATGCAATCTGTCGTGTCATTCTTTTTTCGACTTCCCTCAGTGAGTCAAAATATTCACCGAGTTTCGCTTTGTCGATCGAAGAAACATTCTTCTGCAATCGCTTTGCATCAGCGAGTACGACATCCAGCGCACTATGTCCTGACCGAAGCAGATACTCCATTCGAGCTTGATCTTCTGCCGACGCAAACAACTTGCTGTACAGGACTGATGGCCGCTGAATCATAGGAAGTGCTACACCTCTCCTCGTATGACTCATGGTTCGACTGGCTTTCCCAGCACTGAGTTGAACGGACGGATACCGAGACTGCTGACCAATCTGATCTGCGACCATCTGGTCTAAGGAGTATGTGTTTGGATCTTGCCCACAAAGAAAGTTGTTCCACGCTCGATGCCCATTGGGAGCTCGATGGTCAAGACCAGAAAACACTGTGAAATCATTGCGATGCTCAGCGACCGGCTTGAGGAGCGCGGGTAACTCATACGCTCGCCCGGCTTGTGCGGGAAAGAATGCTGGCTGATGAAAGCCAAGATACGTTCCTATGCAGACAAGCCGTTCTGCCTTGGCATGATGATGTTGTTCAGCATCAGCAAAGCACTCCAACGCAGGAAGCGCCAGAGAAAATCCTACCGCTTTGAGGGATTGACGACGAGAAAGTTGCGTGTAATTGTTCATAAGCAGGTGTGATTGACCATGGATGATACAATCATGTGGTGAATACCTTCTGAACTGTTTGCAACGTCTATCGTATCATGCGTCAGATCGAGAAAGAAGGCAAATCGAATCACCTGACACTGGCGAAAAAATCAGCGGAGTCGAGGCTATAACGATTCAAAACGTCTTATTGTGGGCGAGAACGTCCTGACTAACACAGATCGCCAATCATGTCTCATCGATTGGCAACGAGGCCGAACAACACCATGAAAAAAAAGAACTCACGAACTGCAAGTGCTGTACTCATTTTTCTGCTCTCTGTCGGTGACAGTCGATGTGAAGATCGACCTCATCAAAAATCAGCATCGCCTGCGCAAGGATCAGGAACTCTTGTTTTCACTGAAGACTTTGAGGGTGCGAATCCGGGCATCTACACAGAAGACCAACTTGACAACCATTGGAACAACCCGCTCTGGTCAGATGGAGTGCAGGAACGACGAGTGTCAATTGTTGAAACTGAGCCAGGCAACATGGCACTTGCCGTGGCATTTCCAGCCCATACATTTGGGCCTGCGAAAAATGGTGCCCAGTGGAAACTCGACTTTGATGCACCACTCCAATCTGTGGAAGTTCGCTACGACATAAAGTTCGAAGACGGTTTTGCATTTTCCAAAGGCGGAAAACTTCCGGGGCTGTTTGGTGGAGAAGGCAATAGTGGTGGTGGCATTCCCACAGGAAGAGATGGCTTCTCAGCACGGATGATGTGGCGAGAGGACGGTCGTATAGTTCAATACCTGTACTACCCGGATCAGCCTGAACGCTACGGACACCAGATACCATGGGTACAGGCAACCAATGGCAAGCCTATCCAATTGACTGCAGGAAAATGGCACACTGTTGTGCAGAAACTTTCCATCAATACCCCAGGCAAGAAAGATGGGAGACTCCGTGCGTTCTTTGACGGTAAGTCTGTTTTAGAAATCAATAACCTGCGCCTTCGTGATACGGATACCTTTGCCATTGATGGTCTATTCTTTTGCACATTCTTTGGTGGCGGGGATGCATCATGGGCTACGAAAGCTGATGAGACGATCTACTTTGACAATTTTCAAATATCGGCCATCGTGCTCTAAAATGAGTTTTCTATACTGCAGAGCCACACTCGATTGAACGGAAGCTTTTGAGCTACACTCTGCAATGGGGAGTGCTTGATATCGCATGCAAGATGTCTGTTTTCTCACATGGGTTCAAGATCCAATGTGATGGCAAACGATTCGTTGCCAGTGATATTGAATGCACCGCTGAATACGGGATGCAACATCACAATCTAGCATTCAGAACCTCTCTCCTTGAGTATGTGCATGCTCAATAGCCATGATGGTATGTCTGCAATATCAAATCTGACAGTGGGATCACGGAGTCACTTCATGAATATTCAATTGTACAGCAACACTTTCCGTTTCCTGGTCATCATGATCGGTATACAGATCGGACTACCCAATGTTGTACAAGCTACACAGCGTCCAAACGTATTGTTGATCCTCGTTGACGACTTGAAGCCTGCGATGGGTGCCTATGGTGATGCACTAGCCAAAACACCAAATCTCGATCGCCTCGCTGCCAGCGGGCTACGGTTCGACATGGCATACTGTAATCAAGCTGTGTGTGCTCCATCACGATACACGTTGATGCTCGGTTCGCATTCAACGTCAACGGGTTTGTACGGGCTTGGAAGTGCGCTTCGCCAGTTCGTCCCGGACGCTGTGACGATGCCACAGTATTTTGCACAACACGGGTATCGGACCGAATCGCTGGGCAAAGTGTTTCACATCGGCCATGGCAATCAAGGTGATCCCGATTCATTTCTGGTACCTCATTTCAAAGAGAAAGTTATTGAATACGTTGATCCCTTATCGAAGCCGCATGGCAAGCTGACTCGTGAAGAAGCAATGTTTCAAAACGTGCCAGCACCAACGGGTGGAATGAATTCGCTTCCACGAGGAGCCGCGTATGAACGTCCCGATGTCACCGACGACGCATACGCCGACGGTCGGGTTGCAATGGAAACGATTCGTCGGTTGCAAGCAGCAAAGGATCGGGATCAACCATTCTTCATTGCCGTCGGATTTGCTCGACCGCATCTTCCGTTTTCCGCGCCTAAACAATATTGGGACCTCTATGATCGGGATTCATTCCGATTGGCTTTGAATCCCGACCTTCCAAGTGGCTCACCCACTGTTGCTCACAAACGGGGTGGTGAGATTCGTAATTACTTCCCGGTACCAGACAAACAGGATCCCACCATGATCAGTAATGACCTTGCACGTACACTGATTCATGGCTATTACGCCAGCACAAGTTATGTTGACGCACAAATTGGCAAAGTCCTTGATGAACTCAACGCATTAAGCCTTGCTGAGAACACGATCGTTGTCTTATGGGGTGACCATGGCTTTCATCTCGGTGACCTTGGCATCTGGACCAAACACACGAACTACGAACAAGCCAATCACATTCCAATTATTATTTCTGCTCCCGGTGTTACGCAGCCCGGATCGTCGACGCAACAACTCGCCGAAAGCGTTGACATCTATCCCACACTTGCAGAACTGGCTGGCCTCGAACCACCAACCGGGCCACAATCAATCGATGGCGTCAGTCTTGTTCCTGTGTTAAAGAACCCCACAAAGCGTGTTCGTGATCACGCTTATCACGCCTATCCAAAAAAGAAACTTGGCCGAGCAATTCGCACCGAGCGGTATCGAATGGTCGCATGGCAATCGCTCGGCGCGTCACAAAAGACAACAGAATACGAGTTGTATGATTATGAAACTGATCCACTAGAAACAACAAATCTAGCTGAGGATCACCCCGACGTTGTTGAGAAACTCAAAGCCGTTCTCGCAACCTACCCAAAGCCAGTTTCACGCACTCCAAAAAAAAATGGTGGTGACACGAAACTTCAGGTTCGTGTGCCTCATCCATCTACTCAAAATACATTCACCGAAACACCCACTGACCGTCGGCCCACTCCTGTGATGAGCGCCACCACCATCCGCGCTGGACTGAAGTCACATGACAAGCCTCTCTATATTAAAGCCGGCTGGATTCGTGATCCGTACATCACAATCGGCCCTGATCATTATTACTACCTTACGGGAACCCAGCCACACGAAGGTGATCCGAGGGAAGCACAGAATCCATACAATATTGGTTTAGGTGATGAAAGCATCGTCGGTCACCAAGTGCGAGTCTGGCGAAGCACCGATCTGATTGCATGGGAATCACTTGGTCCAATCTTTACGGTCGACCAAACAATGAAAGCAAAGAGTGGTAAGACTCCCAAAAAGCGATACATATGGGCTCCGGAGGTTCACTGGCTTAATGATAAGGGCCGTTGGGCACTGGTACATTGTCCGAAAGGACA
>PVBE011990220.1_pt1 | contig 15866 bp, 22 predicted proteins | sample 1631181 | NCBI WGS metagenome assembly PVBE01 (sample SAMN08397723, study PRJNA350692) | Marine metagenome, whole genome shotgun sequencing project. | isolation source: water | place: Pacific Ocean | collected 2012-04
CCAATGGTAACCAAGGTAGTGGTTCAGGTCGTGGCCCACATGTACTTTCATACGCTAGTGGAACAGGTTCAAACGAACTTACATTCTCATTAGTTATAGGAGCAGCAAACGCAGCTACTAACGCAGACGATGTATTAAGCTTTGGAGCTAATCCACTTGCCTTAAACAGCGGCACAATTAAAGATAAAGGAACTAACACAACTTCCACTATCACAAGTGCAGCGGGTATTGGTACAGCAGCTGGCACAATAACAGTCGTAGCTTAAGGAGTAAATAATGGCAGATAGTAAACTATCAGAGTTAACGGCAGCTACATCAGCGGCTGGGACAGACACCGCTTATTTAGTTCAGAGTTCAGTCTCTAAACAAATAACCGTAGCAAACTTGTTCGCGAATGTGTCTACACCTGTACAGTTTACTAGCTCCATTCAAATAGGCGATCATCAAACTATGACAGCAGTTGGTGCTATTAGCACTGCCTATAATGTCACATTTATTAATGACGTCTCGGGCGGAGGTACTTGTTCTTTAGGAGCAGGAATAGACGGCCAAGTAATAATAGTAATTATGTCTTCCAACAGTGGTGGCCACACAGTACAAATCTCAGGATCTAATGTGGCTCAAACAATAAGTTTAGACTCTGCAGGAGAGAGTGCAACTTTATTGTATGACACAGGATTGAGTAAGTGGTACTTCATTGGAGGAAGCGCAACAGTGACCTAGATTATGACTGAACTTAATGATGATAACTTTTTGATCTTTGCCATAAAAAATTACCAAAATCCCTCATGTACAGGGATGGAGGAATTAGAAGATGATTTAAAACGATTTAAATATTTAAAACGCTTGTTAAATAGATATACGAATACAGGCGAGCCAAATGAAAGGCTAATTATAAATCATTTAATACTTCTTTATAATGTATTTGGTAAGGCAACAACAGAAATGTTGTTTTATAAATTGGAGGAAAAATATTGGTCCGATTTAAAAACTTACTTGGTGTTCTTAAATAGAATGCCACTTGAAGAAGTATATACGCAAGGGTTACAGGTTAAGAGAGGCGTAAATACTCCTTTGAACGAGGAATTAATTAATATATTAAGGAAATTTTAATGAGTAGAGCGCTAGACGCAGTAGTAGGAATTAGGTTACTTAAATTACTAAGTACACCCATAGCTAAGTCAAAGGCCTTTCAATTAGGTCTAATAGATGCTACTGGTAAGAAATTGAAGAACCCTTCAAACACAACAGAAAGAAACGCTTATACTTTATTAAATAGATTTGTATTTAAAATACAAAAAGCGTTAACCAGATCCTCAGACCAAAATGCTAGAAGGCTGTTAACATTTGCAGCTGCTATGGCATTATTAAGAGAATATGATGAAAACGAACAAGATGATTTAGATGTAGCAGTATTGTTAGAACTTTATATGCAAGACGAAACGGTACAGCAGCAGGCTAGACTTTTAGAATCAAATGTGCTATCATTTAAAAATTATATTGATGAGGAGAACGGAGTAGCAGGAGGAGCAATTGCTGGAATAGGAATTGGTCCACAAGGGGAACCGGGTGTCGATCCTAGAATGATGCCAATGGCCAGAAGAAAAAAGAAGAAAAAGAATGCCAACAGCAAGTAAATATGATAGAGAAATGGCTACAATAAAAGCAGATGTAGCAGCGATGGGGCACCTTTTCCAAAAACTTGATGATGCTATTGATAAAATAGGTAATGCCAGTGCTAATATTAGTGCTATTCTTGCAGTACACGATGAAAGAATAGATAATGCAGAAAAATTAGTAACAGAGAGGCGTAAGGAGTCAGCAGAAGCTGTTAAAGAACTCCATAGTCGTATTTCAACCGCATCGAGGGAGAGAATGGAAGAACATAGAGCAGTTCAAAAGGATATGAAAGATTCTGAGGAGAAAATACTCCAGGCCATTAACGAATTGAGAAAAGATGTTAATAGAGAACAAGAACATCTTGAAGATAGAATTACTAAATTAGAACAATGGAGATGGATTCTTATAGGAGTTCTGATAGCAGTATCAGCAGTGGTTCCAAACATGGGCAAAATCGTGTCCATAATATCAAATTAATAATACCAAAAGGTACACAAACAGGTAGACAAACAGTTACATAGCTCGTATAATTACGAGTATGTTACATATAGATCTAAAATATATTAATATGGTTTCGCACCGTCTTGATCGTTTCAAGCGGAAGGACGACTATCTATTTAATTTCCGTTGCCCTATCTGTGGCGACAGCAGTACCAAAAAGAATAAAGCTCGAGGGTATATATACAAGAAAAAGAACGATATGTTCTACAAGTGTCATAATTGTGATGCTGGAAAGACTTTTGGTGGATTATTAAAAGATGTAGATCCTATACTGCACAAGGATTATGTCCTTGAAAGATATAAAGCAGGTGTAGCAGCCCCTCGAGCTAACAAAACCCCAGATTTTAGTGGTATGTTTGAAAAACCAGACTTTGGCCAAACAAGCAAGTTGATAGACCAGCTTATGGACAGAGTTGATAAGTTAGAAGACAACCACAAAGCAGTGCAATACTGCAAAGGGAGAAAAATCCCTAGAGATAAATGGAATAGGCTCTATCACATAGACGACATTTCTAAGATACATCAGTTGGCTCCTAAATACAAAGACCGTATTAAAACACAAGAGCCTCGTCTTGCTATTCCATTCTTCTCTGAACAAGGTAAAATGACTGGACTAACACTAAGAGATTATGGTAATAATCCTTTGCGTTATATTATGGTAAAAATAAATGAGAATTCGCCTACTGTTTTTGGCCTTGATTGTATAAGTAATGATACACCAGTTAAAATTGTTGAAGGCCCATTGGATAGTCTTTTTATTGACAACTGTATAGCAGCAGCAGGTGCGTCATTTAACAAAATTAACAGCTTAGGCTTAAACGATCCTATAATAATTGTAGATAATGAGCCTAGGAATGATGTAATATGTAAGATCCTACATAACAATATCAAAGCAGGATATAAAGTAGTTATCTGGCCTGATACAGTAACAGAAAAAGATATTAATGATATGGTAATAGCTAATCTAGATGTTGAGGAAATTATAAATTATAATACATTCCAAAATTTAGAGGCGGAATTAAAGTTTAGAACTTGGAGAAAGTGTTGAAAGAACCCAGTACAGATCTCACAAACGAACGAGAAATTCATCAAAGAAACATCAGAGACATGCAGCAACAACTACAAGAAGCATATAAAAGAATCTCTGAATTAAACGACGAAATACAAAGATTAAAAAAGGATAAGTAATGGCAAAGGCAGAATACCATGGGATCACGGTTGATTTGGACAGAGATAATTTATTTGATACCCTAGGCCTGCAGAGATTAAAAGAAAGTTATATGAAAGAAGAGGAGACTACTCCTCAAGAAAGATTCGCCTATGTTAGTTCCATATTTTCATCCAATTCAGAACACGCACAAAGACTATACGAGTATAGCAGTAAGCACTGGCTGTCTTATTCTACACCTATTTTATCTTTTGGAAGATCTAAAAGAGGCATGCCTATATCATGTTTTTTAAATTATATAGATGACACAGCGGAGGGATTAGTTGAAAACTTATCAGAAACAAATTGGCTTTCTATGCTTGGTGGCGGTGTTGGTATTGGGTTTGGTATTAGATCATCTGACGATAAGTCTACTGGCGTCATGCCTCATCTTAAGACTTACGACGCCTCGTGCCTGGCCTACCGTCAAGGCAGGACTAGACGGGGCAGTTATGCTACTTACCTTGATATTGGCCATCCAGATATTCTAATGTTCCTCGAAATGAGGAAACCAACAGGCGATCCTAATATGAGATGCCTGAACTTACACCACGGCATAAACATTACAGATAATTTTATGCAGATTATTGAGAGGTGTATGACAGATCCAGATGCAGATGACGGTTGGAACCTAGTTGATCCTAATTCAGGATTAATAAGAGACACAGTATCTGCTAAAGAACTGTGGCAAAGAATATTAGAAATGAGAATGGAAACAGGTGAGCCTTACATTCATTATATCGATACAAGTAATCGTGAAATGAAAGACTTCCAAAAAGAATTAGGGTTAAGGATTAACCAGAGTAATCTCTGCTCTGAGATTATTTTACCCACGAACGAACAACGAACAGCGGTGTGTTGTTTATCTTCAGTCAATTTAGAATACTATGACGCTTGGAGTAGACAATCACTATTTTTAAAAGACGTAGCAGAAATGCTAGACAATGTGTTAACATATTTTATAAAGCATGCACCTAAAGAAGTAGGTAGAGCTATATACTCTGCCAAACAAGAAAGGAGTATTGGAGTAGGGGCTTTAGGGTTCCATGCCTATCTTCAAAAATCCGGGTTGGCATGGGAAAGTAACGAAGCAAAAGGTGCTAATCTTAGAATATTTAGACATATAAGGAGTAAACTAGATGAAGCAAACATATCACTTGGAAAGGAGAGAGGAGAAGCTCCAGACGCTGAAGGTACTGGGAACCGTTTTTCTCATCTCATGGCTATTGCTCCTAACGCTTCCAGTAGTATTATTATGGGCAACACTTCTCCTAGTATCGAACCTTGGAGGGCTAATGCTTACCGTCAAGATACCTTATCAGGAGCTTATCTTAATAAAAATAAGTACCTTGATATCATCATTAAAGAGTATTGTGAGAAACACCCAAGAACAAATTACGACGAGGTTTGGTCCTCAATAATAAGCAGCGATGGCTCGGTACAACATTTAACGCAATTATCAAAAGAACAAAAAGAAGTATTTAAAACATCTATGGAAATAGATCAACGATGGTTAATTGAACATGCAGCAGATAGGCAAGAATATATAGATCAAGCACAGAGCCTTAATCTATTCTTTAGGCCTGATGTTAATATAACATATTTACATGCCGTTCACTTTCTAGCATGGAAGTCAGGTGTCAAGACATTATATTATTGTCGTTCAGAGAAATTAGGTAAAGCAGACAAAGTTTCTAAGCGAATTGAAAGAGAAATTATACAGGAACTTGACATGACAGCCATTGCAGACGGAGAGTGTTTGGCATGCGAAGGTTAGAATATCAAACAATAAATGATTTAGAGCCATATAGCATAGAATATAATAAATGGAATTATTCTATTGTATTATTTGGAGACTCTACAACTTATGGCCAGGGTTTAGAAGAGGAAGATAGATTACATAATATAATAGACACAGTATATCCTGTAATTAATACAGCTTACATAGCAGAATCTAATGAACATATATTTAAAAAGTTTATTGATGCAGTATATAAACATGGATTGCCCCGTGCAGTTATTGTAGGATACTCCTCACCTTTTAGAGAGGCATTGGTTGAAAATAATACTATCAAAAGTGTTGGCCATTGGAATAAACCTGATATGGATAAAGAGACTATGCTATCAAGAACAGGAGATATAATTAAAAGCATTAGATTAATGACTAAAAATTCTCCGTGTATATTAAAAGAATGGACAGTATTCATACAGAGTGATTATTATAGAGAGCAGGGAGTTTATAATTTGCCTTTTGAAGATTACGCAAAAGATGGTAAACACCCAGGACCAAAGACAATAAGAACATTATCAAATTGGATAGGCAATGTTTGAAATAGACGAACAAGGAATACCTGCAGAAGGAACCATAGGTGTTGTAGTATCAGGTGGTTTTGATAGTTCTATTCTTTGGCATATAATATATGGTGTATGCTTAAAAAGAGGACAAAAATGTATTCCTTTCACAGTACCTAAAAACGATGGCGCACTAACATACGCTAATAGAATGTTGGACTGGAGTAATAAGCGTTACCGTACAGATTATCCAGACGGCACATACGATATAAGCAGACTACATCCTATCGTTGTTAATTCTGTAAATGTCGATTGGAATATTAACAGACAGTATCAAGGCGAAGAAGTAGCAGAACAATTAAAAGGTGGCATAGTAGAAATAATAGAAGGTGGATATGCAGACTATGTATTCACAGGTGTTAATGAATACCCACCAGATTATGAAACATTATGCTCATATCACATACCCGCTCCTAGGAACTTATCTAGGAACAGTGATTATATTTACGAAGGCAGGCCAGTAAGTGAGATTATCTTACAACCATTTGCAGATTTAGATAAATCAGACTTGGTTTTAATGGCAGAGGAGTTAGGAATATTAGAAGACATAACAGAGCTAAGTCATTCTTGTGTTGAACTAATAAGAGGAAGATGTGGAGAATGCTTTTGGTGTAAAGAGAGGGAATGGGGGTTTGCAGCAGCAGGCCATTTAGACACAGGAATAAACTAAGAGGATACAGATGGTGGCAAAACTTAAATTAACAGATGAAAGAGATTAATTCAAACCTTTTAACTATCCATGGGCATATGATGCGTGGCTAAAACACGAACAATCCCATTGGTTACATACAGAAGTACCAATGGCAGAAGATGTAAAAGACTGGAAAGACAAACTATCAGACCCTGAGAAAGCGTTTCTAACGAACATATTCAGGTTCTTTGTACAAGGAGATATAGATGTTGCAGGTGGTTATGTAAACAACTATCTACCTTATTTTCCACAACCAGAGATTCGTATGATGTTGTCGGGATTTACAGCTAGAGAGGCGCTCCATGTCGCTGCCTATGCACATTTAATAGAAACTTTAGGTATGCCAGAGTCTACATATAGTGAGTTCTTAGAGTATCAAACTATGGTAGAGAAACACGAATACTTCATGGAACTATCAGGCCAAAATGGAACACCGGCATCTATTGCTACAAATATAGCAGCATTCTCAGCATTTACAGAAGGCATGCAGTTATTCTCATCTTTTATAATGTTATTAAATTTCCCTCGTCATGGTAAGATGAAAGGCATGGGACAGATTATTACTTGGTCTATTGTAGATGAAACTATGCACGCAGAGTCTATGATTAAACTATTCAAAACTTATGTAAGAGAGAACAGAGGCATTTGGAACGACAAAACTAAAAAAGAGATATACGATATAGCAGAGAAAATGGTAGACTTAGAAGAGATGTTTATTGATACATGTTTTGCTATGGGTGATATGGAGAATTTAAATGCTAAACAGGTTAAGCAATACATTAGATATATTGCTGATAGAAGACTTATAAGTATGGGAATGAAAGGAATATTTAAAGTTAAAAGGAATCCATTATTATGGGTTGAGGAGATGATTAACGCTCCTACTCATACAAACTTTTTTGAGAATAGAGCTACAGACTATGCTCGTGGAGCGCTTAAAGGCGACTGGGGAGATGTCTGGGGAGTAGCTAATGACTAGTAAATATATAGAATGTGTAAAATGTGAAGGGACAGCTCATATCGAACATGAGCAAGATCACAGCTTTTATGTTATAAAGTATTGTCCCTTCTGTGGAGAAGAACTAGAATTAGAAGAGGAGTTAATATTAGATGACGCTTTCGAACAAGAATACCAAGCTAACAATTAACGATATTGGAGGCTATATAGCCAAAGAAGATGAAAGATATACTGTAAAAGATAATCCTCATCTCAAAAATCTAATGCTAAGTAGTACATTTCTATTTGCAAACAAAGAAACATCTGGCCATACACACGACGGACAGGAAGAGATTTATTTCTTTGTTAAAGGCCATGGTGAAATGACATTAGATGATGATAGATTTCCTGTAGAAGAAGGAGATGTAGTCGTAATAGAAGATGGTGTATTTCATCAAGTCCATAATACTGGACACTTGGGCTTGTATTTTGTATGTGTATTTGATGGTGGTAGGAACCATTAGACACATATAAATACTATAATGGCTAGAAAAAAGAAAGAACCTAAGAAGCATAGAGTATATTGTACATATTTTCCTGATGGAAGGTATTACATTGGTTACTCATGTAAAACAGATAAACAATTTGAGAAGTATTATGGCAGCTCAACTATTGTAAAAGAATCAGTAGATGAGTTACAGAAAGAAGTAATAGCTGAATACCCCTCAAGAGCGCCTGCTAAGATGCAGGAGTTTTTATTGCAATGGCAACAACGGCACGACGATAGGTGTGTAAACGATATGTTGCATGTAAGGATACGAAGTAGTTTCCTAAAAGAATTCATACCTATCGAATGGAGGCCAAATGGTTAAAACAAGTAATTTATCATTTATTGTAATGACATTATTTTCTGCATTGGCAGTATCAGCAGTCGCTGCATACTTTTCTATTGTAGGCCTGATGGCTATATTCTCTGCTCTACCACTATCCATATTGTCTATGGGAATAGTATTAGAAATAGCAAAACTTGTAACAGCATCGTGGGTGTATCAGTATTGGGAACGCATAGCATTCCTGATGAAAACCTATATGATTACAGCTGTTATAGTTCTATCATTAATAACATCTATAGGTATATTTGGCTTTTTAAGTAAAGCGCACATGGATCAAGCAGCAAGTGCTGGAGATGCTGGCGCTGAGGTTACCAGAATAGAGCAGTTGGTTGAAAGAGAACGAGGTAAAATAATATCCTTAGAAGAGAGAATACAAAGGATAGACGATGGAGGAGTATTAGACATTACAGATTCTATCCGTCAACAGGAAGAGATTAGAGATACTGCATGGGATAGAGTGCAGGGTGACATAGACTACGCCGAGGAACAGATTGATAAGATTAGAACCTCTTTAGACTCAGATTTGGTGATAGAACAGTCAAAACTTGACGGTTTAGACTCTATAGTAGCATCTTATACAACCCAAGGTACTACTGGAAATGCCTTTAGTCGTACAGATAATGTGGCAAAAGGGCTTGAAGTAAGGGAAGGCCAGAAAGCTGAGAGATCTGAAATAGATATTAAAATAAAAGAGTTACGAGACTATGCTGAACAACAGATAGCAGGATATCGTAACCAAATAACAACATACAGAGCAGACACACAAACAACTATAGATGGTGCTAATAGTGAGATAAACAGATTAAGAGATAATGAGAGTTCTGCACAAACAGGAAGAGATGGACAAATAGATACCTTACAATCACAAATAGACGATGTATATCTTAGAATATCTGATTACAATGAGGATCTATTTGAGAAAAGGTCTGTTGTTAGAGAGTTAGACAATGAAGTAGGACCAGTTAAATATATAGCACAATTACTTTATGGCAGTTCTGGTACAGCAGCAGTTGATTCTGCCGTACAAATTGTTATAATGCTACTTATATTTGTATTTGATCCTTTAGCTATTATATTAATTATAGCAGCTAATTTAAGTTTTAAGGAGAGAAGAGGTGGCAGGATTACAGCAATGTCAGCACCAGAGGTAGACTTTGTTGAAGAACTAACACAAGCAGATAAACCAGATGAAGGTTCATGGGCTGCACAAAGTTCAGCACCCATACCAGACTTTGAATTAAGTGATGTTGTAAGTGTTGATGAAGATGTACATATTGATGTTGAGTTACCACCTGATGGTACAATGACAAAAGATATGTTTGAGCCTAAGGAATTAGAAACTTGGGTTTCAGACAAATATGGAGAAGAGTCTGCGATGGACCCTAAGAAGGAAGTAGACTTACAATGGTTAATAGATAAAAAGAGGAAGAAAAATGCCTAATGTAATAGAGTTTCACCCAGAGAGAAACAACGACGATTGGAGAGTAAGAGTAGAAGGCCTACTTAAAGTTGGTAATGGTAAATTCCATTTCCAGAAAGTAGATGGTAGTCTAAGAGATATGTTTTGCACACTACAACCTAGTGTGCTACCAGAAGATTTTAATACCGAACTTACTAATCAATCTAAGCCAGGTGTTCTAACTATATGGGATATTGAAAATAATGGTTGGCGTTCTATGAGATATGAGAATGTTATTCAGTTTAAGTTTTTGGGTGATCAAACAACAGATCCTGAGCACGAGTCCACATTTATTCAGCAATAATGGTCCTATAGAGTATTGACTCTAGGTTGTACTGCGCTTATAATTAGTAGTATGAATATTAAAGGAGTCCTTTCATGGCAAGAATTAAAAAACGCACTCAGTACCTTATGGCTGAACCAAATTGGGCTACACTTAGCCTAATTAACGATGAGGAAGAGCGATATCAAGCTTTTAAAACCACAGGATACTGGATACACCAGGAAATAGCAAACAAAGAAACTTACAAAGAGTTTCGGGAATGGGTTAAGAAACATTCTGGTTGGGATAAAAAGACACAGACATCTGTGCTTGGTTGTCCTGACTGGCGATACTTAACGATAGGCCAGTATGCCTTCTTTCAGAATAAGACAGGTTGGATGCCAGTTCAAGTTAGAACTTGGATTGATAGCAAACTACCTGAACTTATTGAGAAAGGCAACGAAGCTATAGCTGAAAAGAAAGCAGCTAAAAAGGTTGTTAAGATCAAACCTAAAGTTATTAGACAGGAACTACCCATGTTCCTAGATGCTGTTGAACTATCAGTACAGGCATTATGTGATGGCAAGAAGGCCACAAGTGTGGAGGGATTGCTTAAATCCTTACCACTAAAGAAAGATGAGGCATCAGAGGCACATGATGATTTGTCTACGATCCTCGATGAGTTTAAAGAAGTTCAACGAGTTCGTAAGATCAAACCTAGAAGTGATTGGGACGAACAATTAGTCGAAGGTTATAGTCATGTATCTAGGCCACAAACTAAAAAGATCGTTGACTATTTAGAAGATGCTAACATGCAACTCATAGCTATGAAAGAGACTAAGGTCGTTAGGCGTAAGAAGCCACAAGATCCTCGTAAGATAGTAGCAAGATTGAGGCATTTACAAGCAGATAAGGACTTAAACATAGCATCTATTAACCCTATAGACATCCTAGGCAGTAGTGAGGTGTGGGTATATGATGTTAAACGCAAGAGATTAGGGCTATATGCGTCTAAGATGCCTGGTGGTTTGGGTGTCAAAGGCACTAGCATAACAGGATATGATACAGATATGTCATATGAAAAGACTCTGAGAAAGCATACAGAACAATTACCACAGATAGTGAAGAAGTCTAAGAACGCTTTACATGATGCTGTTGGTAAAATACGAGGCAAGAAGATGAAAGTTAAGACTCGTATTAATCCTAATATGCTTATCCTTAAGGTACAGTAATGGCTAAGAAGAAAAAGACACAACTTAAAAAGAATCTAGCTATCATAGCTCATAATGAAAAGCACGGTCCTTCTAAGGAAGAACTATTTGAGGTAAGAGCTTGGGGCAAAGCTACAGGCTGGGTGAACAAAAGAAAGGAAGACAGTTTATGGCAGGAACAGGCAAAATCTAGATCTCCTCATGGAGAAGAACCAAGTCTAGGCCAAGCCAATTGGGGTTACAATAAAGAAGAGTGGATTAAGAAGAAGAGAAGAGAAGAAGAACTCGAGAAAAGGAACAATGAAAAATGATTGTCATAGATTATAATCAGGTGGCAATCGGTGCTTTTATGGCAGAGGTTCGTAACCGCCCAGAAGCAGATGTTAATTTACCTTTGCTTAGACATATGATACTTAATACTATACGAGCGTATAATAAGAAGCACAGAAAAGAGTTTGGTGATTTAGTAATAGCATGTGATAACAGACATTACTGGCGTCGTAAAGTATATCCCAATTACAAAGCAGGCAGGAAGGCCACAAGAGAAGCGTCTAGTTTAGATTGGGGTATGATATTTGATTCACTTAATCTTGTTAGAGATGAACTGTCAGAGGTATTTCCTTATCCTGTTATTGATATTGATGGCGCTGAGGCAGATGATGTAATAGGCACACTAGCAGAGTATAGCCAGACAATAGGAGAACCTGGGCCTTTATTTGAAGATGAATTAGTAATAGAACCGTTCTTAATTGTGTCAGGAGATCACGACTTTAAGCAATTACAGAAGTTTCCTAATGTAAAGCAGTGGGCACCAGCACAAAAGAAATGGGTTAAGCTACCAGAGTCAGCAGAGCATTACCTCATGGAACATATTATCATAGGTGATAAAGGCGACGGCATACCTAACATGTTATCATCAGATGATGTGTTCGTTAATGGTGAAAGGCAAAAGCCTATCCGTAAGAAACTATTAGCTGAATGGAAACTGATGAAGCCAGAGGAATTTGTTACAAGTGAAATGGCACATGGATGGACTCGTAATAGAACACTAATAGATTTGTCCAAAACACCAGAAGACATAAAGGAAAGTATTATACATAGTTACAAGATACAAACGAACAAAGAGAAAGACTCTTTGCTTGATTACTTTGTACAGCACAACATGCAACAAATGATTGAGAGTATCGAAGACTTTTAACAACAAGGAAACAAATGAAGAAATTTTTAATACTAGCAACACTAATCGTTGCACCTTTTTACGCTACTGCAGTTGATGTTGGTGGTAATATTACTGTTGGTTCAGATTACTTATGGAGAGGAGCAAGCCAAAAGGGCAGTCCAGCAATCTCAGCAGGAGTTGAAGTAGGACATAATGGTTTATATGCAGGTACCTGGGTATCTCAAGTAGACTATGGTGACAATTCAGATTATGAGTACGACTTTTATGCTGGATATGGATACGACATAACAGACGAACTGTCAGTAGATGTAGGCCTAATCCAATATAACTTTAATAATGAGTCTGGAAACCAATTAGAAGAATGGTACACCAGTGCAACCTTTAGGAGATTTACAGCATCATATTATCGAGATTTAGACGATAGTGATAATCATTTTGCAGAATACAGCTATGAGATACCTGTTGACAATGTAAGCCTATCGGTATTCTATCAAGATCCTATGGATTTTTACGGTATAAATATAAGTAAAGACATCTCGGATTATACTTTGATGGCAACATTAGGACAAGACAGAGATGGAGACGGTGAAGCTGTGCTAAGTGCAGCATATAATTTTTAATGGAGGCGTTATGCTACCGAACAATATAACTAAATTTAGGCAAGTTAATGAAGCCCTTGATTGGGTATTTGAAGCACCTAAAAAAGATCAAGTTGAAAGACTTAAAACAGTCGCAAAGAAAAACCAGACGATCGTTCCATTTGTAAGATGGGGCGTGGGTGCTGAAAGTGTAAACTGGAATTTACCTGTAGGTATGCCAGAGATGACTAAGATTAAAGATGACATACCAGATGATATGGGTGAGTCAACACTTACAATAGAATTCAGAAGGATTAAATCTTTTACAGATCCAGAGTCTAACATGAATAATCTTCCTGAGTGGAAGCGTGAGATGAATTGGATGTCAATTATTGAAGGTGTGCATCATAAGGAAGCAGATCTTATTACACATATTAAAGATGGACAACTTCTAAAACTATATCCTAAACTAGAAGCTATTTTGCCTGATCTAGGCATTACAGAGTGGAATAAAACTAAGAAGACTAGGAAGAAGGCTGTCAAGAAGAGTGTGGCCAAGTAAATATTGGAAATACGAAAATATAAAGAGCGTACATTTAGAGATATCAACTCTTTGTAACTCTATTTGTCCGTGGTGTCCTAGATATGAGAACTTCTCACCCAATCTAAATCCTAACATCGTTGAAGGCGCTTACACACTTCAACGATTTACATCTGACTTCCCGATTAATTTTATAAAACAAATAAGGCATTGGACATTTGCTGGGGACTATGGAGATCCTTGTACTGCGCCAGAGCTATTAGATATATTATACTACATTAATGAACACAACTCTAAATGTAGCATTCAGATTAATACCAATGGTGGTATGAAAACAGAAAGATTCTGGCATGACTTAGGTATGCTGTTTACTAAGAACAAGAGTAGGTATGTTATATTTTCTGTTGACGGCCTAGAAGATACTAATCACATATACAGACGAAATGTTAAATGGCATAAGGTTGTAAAAGCTATGAGAAGTTATAGCAACACAGGAGCCACAGGTATATGGGAGTATCTAAAGTTTAGACACAATGAACACCAGCTATCTACAGCAGAGGATATGGCAAAAGACCTGGGCTTTGAGATTAGATTCAAGAACCCTAATGGCTTTGAGGGAGAGCCAATGCCTGCTAGGGATAAGGATTACAATATAGAATATGAGATATATCCTCAAACAGGTAATGAGATAAAGGCTATTGATGAGAGAACTAAGAACTGGATAGATACTCTTGATGTAACAGATACATATAAAGTATATAATAACAGACAAACTAAGGTTGATTGTTGTGCTAATCATAAGTTTGGTGGAGGGTATGAGGTTAGAATAAACTATGACGGCACAGTTTGGCCTTGTAGTTTCTTTGGACATTTATCCAGCAAGGACTTAACTAATAGATATGTGGGCAAACCTCATCAGGCACAGATGTATGACTTATTTAAGGATATAGACAATAATCTAAACAACAGAAGTCTAAAAGAAATATTAGATGCTGATCCTTTTAAGAATGTTTACGAGGGCTGGGAAGGTAATAATATAATGTTATGTTCAGACTCTTGTGGTGAATTTAGAACAATGGAGAAGATATATGCCTAAAGCATTGTTAACAGGTGGCAGTTCTAAATTTGGTGCTGTTCTAAGAGATGTATTAGAACTATCATATGATGTAGAAGTCATACCTCGAGGTGTACTCAAAGGTATGGGAAGTAAATATAATGCTAGATCATCTCAATATGATTTAGTGTTCTTTAATCACAACATGCCAGCCGATGATGGTTTTGATACAACTCCTCAAACTATATTAAATAGCATATCATATGCTAATAGAGTAGGTTGGATGGTTACAGCACAATCATTAAACTTACAAACACCTATGCCTTATATGACAGAGCCTGAGCTACAAAACTATGTGGCACAAAAAGCTATATACATAACTCAAATGAGATCTTATGCAACTAAATATAAAACTTTTGTATGTGATCCTAGTGGATTGAATGAGAATAACTATCTTAGGAAAGCTATGGAACTAGCAGAGTTTACACAATCAGACTATGAGTCAGGATCTATTCTTCGCCTAAAGTAACAGGGTCTGGTTTGTAAGGATCGTAAAACCTGCCCCACTGATATCTTTCTGGTAATGGTTCACTAACAGGTATTGTTGTAGTCTTACCTTCAGGAGATACACACCAACGCCTTTTCTCTTTAAAGTTAGAAGCATAAGACATTTTTATACGAGTGTCTTTACTGTGGCTCCTGCCAAACATTGGATTATTCTCACCACCTCTTGTGCCTGTCATTGTTTTAGATACTTTCTCTCTAAACTCAGGACCTCTACCATTCTTAACAGCAGGATGATTCTCTCCTAACTTTGCTTGTCTTATTCTTTCCAGGCCTTCTTTTGTGTGGTGTTTAGTTCTTTCTCGAGCTGTGTCATTAGCAACAGGCATTCCAAGGTGTAGTGCATGCTCTCTTATTTGTTCAATAGTAGAGAACCTTCTTATCAGTTCACGAGGTTTTGGTACATCCTGCACATGGTTGTTGTCAACAATATATAATTTGTTGTTGTGATTGAATAGGAAAAATAACGAAGCTTTAGACATTATAAAAGATCTTCTGCTCCTACCAGTAGGCCTGTTTTACTCTCACTCTCTATAACAGATCTAAAATAAATCTCACCTGGTTTTGTTTCTACTTTTACACGGAGTTTTAATATTGGCAAAGCTTTTGAGTGTTGGTCCTCATGGACATTAATAACATGTTGAGGGAGCCGTACATTACCACCGGCAACTGATGTATATTCTTTATCAGTTACACTAATCCAGTCATATGTTTCCAAAGCGTTTTCTATATGTGCTAATCTCACAATTCCTTCATCAACTCGAGCCGCGCAGATCGCAGCACGTTTTGCCCCTTCCAGGACGCACGATGTGGGGC
>PVBE011963701.1_pt1 | contig 15865 bp, 7 predicted proteins | sample 1631181 | NCBI WGS metagenome assembly PVBE01 (sample SAMN08397723, study PRJNA350692) | Marine metagenome, whole genome shotgun sequencing project. | isolation source: water | place: Pacific Ocean | collected 2012-04
AAATCACTTACACCAGCTGAAGTATTATTTTTGTACCAAGTAACTTTTGAAGTACCTGTATTTATTGCTACTCCTAAAATATCCCCAGCAGTCCAGCCTGGGTTTGAACCTGATTCTTTATATGGTAAATCATTTCCACTATTATAACTCCAGTGAGCAAAATAACCAGCTGCTTGATTACTAGGTCTATTGAATTCATCTTGAAAACCAATAGCGTTACTACTAGCTGGAGTTCCTATAGCCTTTACTTCAAAATAATACTTACCAGCTACTCCTAGTTTTAATCCAATAGTACCTCTAATCCTATCATTTGTTTGTCCTCCACTTACATGTAAATTACCTTGAGTAAATGTTGGTAATGTACCTGATTCACCACCATCTAAACCACGACCTTGTAACGGGTTTAAAGTAGCATAATTTGCTGTAGGTGAATCTGCAAATAAATCATTAGCTATAAAATCACTAGCAGATGAGAAATTAGTAGGAGTAAAGTTATTACTTCCAGCAGCATCGTTTCCTAAAGAAGAAGAATCTTTAAAATCTAAATAAAACCCATTTGTACCATAAGTTACACCTGTTACTTCTTTAGGTACCCAGTTACCTTTAGCATTTGTTTCACCAAAAGTATCTATCGAAACATTTGATCCACTTATAAAATGTACCTCAGCTAAATATACATCAGCTTTACTGTAAGCTGTATTATATGGGTTCGCTCCGAAACGCATTCCTGTTACTGTACTATTTATCAAACCATTTGTAGATTGGGCAAATGTAGTGTTAACTGCTAATAAATCACCAACTTGTAATTCTCCATCTAGATATAATTTACATCTATCTTGTGCAGTAGCATTAGTACTATCAAGTTGAATTAAAACATGATACCAACGAGTAGGATCTCTTAATACCCGAGCTGAAGTACGATCTAAAGTAGTACCTCCACTGCCGTGTGGTCCTGTATCTATAAAACTTACTCTATGACTGGATAATTGCAATCCTGCTCTATTAGCTCCTGCATCACCTTGAAACCAGATAGCGTCATCAGTGTCTAAATTACCTCTTTTTAACCAACAACTAAAAGTCCACCTTTGTACATCACCAGCACTGCTTATAGCACGGTCAAGTCTTGTAGAATCTCCTGAATTAAATCTTAAAGACTTTTCTATTTCATACGCATCAGCAGCACCAGAGGAACCCATTCGTGTTAATGTATTAAACATATTACTTCACATCCAAACTCGCTACACAGTGTATTGTATCAGCAGCAACAACTAAATAATCAATTCTATCTACTGCTCCAGCTGTTGTAGTTAGAGTAGGTGCAGTTCCACCAGTCCATTTGAATTGGTTTGACCATGCACACGTTCTCGAACCAGTACCGTCCTGTGTAATTATTATCGATCCTGACTGACCAACGGATTCTGTTGTAGGGTTCTGTACTGTAACATTACCAGTAAGAGTTAGGGTTATATAGTTAGCAACTGAGAAATCAAATGTAGGATTACTATTAACATTACCTAAAGCATTGACAACACATTCAGAGTGTCCATATAATTTTACACCACCACTTACTGTAGCAAATTCTTGAGAAGTATCATAATATAGATCTACACCTGCATTAGCAGTACAAACAATAGCATTTTCATTACTATTAGTTCTTATTTCAAGATTACCAGTAACTACATTTAGATATCCATGAGATCCAGAATGATAGAATCTCATATCACTACCTGTACCTAACTGCAATTGAACATCATCATTCAATATCAGTGCGTCAGCAGATACATCCCATAGCATATCTTTACCAGCATTTGTTCCATTATCAAATAGAACATCACCAGTAATTGTACCACCAGCTAATGGAAGTTTTGTCGTATCATCTACAACAAAATCCATATCACCATCTGCATCTTGATAAGTTATTGTAATACCTGTTTTAGTACCACCAGTAGCTATTAAAGGACCAGCAATATCTTGAACTTCTTCAGTACTTAGTTGGGTATTGGTATCAGATACAGTATTAGTAAATGTAATTTTATCTCCAGATCGAGCTATCGATAGACCAGTACCAGCTTCTAAAACAACATCATCAGTACCAGCACCAGAATCTGTAAGACGTATTTTCTCTTCATCAGAATTATCTCCATCTACACATGAGATACTATAAGTAGTATTTGTATTAGTATCTGTAGGAACTGCCCATTCCATACCATTAGAAGTATAAGCAAGGAATTTATCTGTTCCACTAGGGGCTGCATGTATATCTAATTTAGCTTCAGTAATTGAATCATCAGCTAATTTACTACCAGCTATAGCAGCTGAAGCATTTATATCAACATTTAATATAGCTCCATCTACAATCTTAGCAGATGTAACTGTATTATCAGCTGGTACATTTAGAGTTGTACCTGTACCAATTTGAGTTACAAATAGTACTGAACCACTTGGAGGAGGATCACAGAATTTAATACCATGAGTATCATTCAGATAGAAACCTTCTTCACTTCCATCAAAACTACCTGTATTAGGTTTCTGAACAACACCGTTTAAACTAACTATTAATTGAGCCGCAGTAGTTATACTTGCATCACTAGATCCATCAAACAAATCGAATTCTTCATTAGAACCATTGAATGTTGGTCCAGAACCATCCGATGCCTGATCGTGATCTTTTATTGTTAAATATTTATAATCACCTGTAGAAGTTACTTCACCCCACGCAGAACCGTCATAGACGTACATCTTGTTAGTTGAAGTGTTAAAGTACAAGTCACCTTCATCATTATCAGAGTTAGGTGCTGAACTTGCTACACGATATTTACTGTTAAAGTCATTTATATCATCACTTAACTGTACAAAGTCTGACTCCCTTATCATTGCCTGGTGGTAATTATAAGTCTGACTTGATCCAGTAGATTGAACCATCAAACCAGCACCAGACTGGAATACATAAGGATCAGGGTTTGAACCAACACCACCTCTTAATTCCGAAGGGAACCCGTTAATTGTTACAGTTGAATTATCTAATGTATCTCCATTAGTAGATACACCACTGGAATTAACTTGTAGTCCTGCAGCATCAGTTATACTAATTACAACACCAGCTGCTGGGATTGTGTTAGGGAATGATTCATCATCTGCAATAACTTCAAAACCACCAATAGGTGCTAGTTGTGCTGCAACATAATCTACAACAGCTCCTGATGTAGGAATATGAGAATCACTGTCTGTTATAGTTGTCTGTTCACAACCTATCATACCTATTTCTACTGCATCATTAGCAATAGTTACAGCACCATCATTAGCAAGTGTTATATCACCTGAAACTGCTACAGCTGTCGGTACAGTAGAACCACTACCTACAAGTATTTGTCCATCAGGTACTGCTGCAAGTTTACTATGAGCAATAGCTGCACTAGCATTAACATCAGCATTAACAACTACACCACTTCCTATAGCAGCAGCAGCTGTAACATTACCAGACCCATCAAAAGATGGTGATGTATATGTTACATCTCCTGTTAAAGATATAGTTCTACCTGTAGCAAGTGCAGTAGCAGTCGCTGAATTTATAGTACCTAAATTAACTTTACTTGCATCAATTGCTGCATCACTAGCTATATCTGCATTAACTATAGTACCATCTGCTATCTTAGCAGAAGTTATTTGACTATCAGCTATATGAGCTGTATCAATAGATCCAGCAACAAAGTGTTCTGAATTAACAGCTCCATCTGCTAGTTTAGTACTATCTATTGCATCTGCAGCTATCTTAGCTGTAGTTACATTTAAATCAGCTATATGAGCAGTATCAATAGACCCATCAACGTAATGTTCTGAATTGATTTGATCATCAGCAATCAATGCACTAGTAATATTATCAGCTTTTATTTTTGCAGTTGTTATAGTACCATCTTGTATTCTTTCTGCTTCAATTGGTTGAGCTTTTTCTTCTTGTATTGCAAATCTTACTTGTTCATTATTGTTATTTAAGTCAGAAGCTCTAATACTAGAACCTGCTGCATATACCGCTTTTGCTGTTGTTAGACTTGTATCTCTATAAACCCTTACAGTAACTCCTGATTTAGGAGCACCGTCTGATTCTTGTACTGAACTGTCAACATTTGTATTATTAAACGTTATACTAGCAGGGCCAGTATTTACTGTGTATTTATTTGTAGCTTGTGTTACTCCATTTAGAGCAACATTTACCTCAGAATTTGCATTAGAGGCTGTTGTTTCAATTGTCTCGAAGGAGTATGTAAAGGTTTTATTAGAACCGTTTACAGACCCTCCATTATCTGTATAAGTTGCCATGTGTAATAATAAAAGTTATGGCGGGTGGTTTAGCGTCCGTATGTTTTTTGTAATAGTAATATACGTTCTACATCACCTAATTGACTAGCACGATCCATTTCATAATTAATGAATTGTTTTTCTTGTACACTTTCAAAATCGGCTATCTGCGTTTCAGCTGCACGTTTTGCATCACGTAACGCAGAATCTAATCTTCTATGTAAATCTAAAAATTCAGAGCTATCAAAACGCACGCCTTTATTAGCTGCTTCTTTCCAAGCTTTTCTAAATCTTTGACCATCTGCAGATCTCATGAGACGATTAACTTCTTTAGCAAAAGAACCATCTTCACCCATTATTCTAGTAATTTCAGAACGTTGTTCAGGTGAATATTCTATTCCTTTACCATTTGTTCTTAAACTTGGCCTACCATCCCATTCAATATCAATTAAGAATTGTTTTTCAGGAGATAATTTTTCACTTACTTTCCATAATGGAGAATAAGTATTCCAGACACGGGTCATGAAATTCAAAGGTTCACCAACTTTAGAACCATCCATCCAATCATAAAGATCAGGTAGTTGTCCTTTTAATCCAGGGTTTCTATTAGCTATAATTTGATTTAATTCTTGATCTACTTCTTTTAATTGTGGTGTTAAAAGTCTAGCAAATTCATTTCTGAATCCACTTCCTGGTAATAAACCACTACCAAATGAACCAGCCCATCTTTGTGCAGCTGCTGCATTACCAGATAATACATCACCAAGAGGTTCTAAACCTGCAGTAAATGATTTATCTGTTAAATTAGCACTAAGAATAAATCCTAATTTATTTATCAATGTTTCTGTAGTATTTTCATCTAATGTACCATCTACAAAGTTATCCATTACATCTGCTGTTAAAGCTAACCAATCAGTAAATGGACCTAGATTTTCATAACTATACCAATTTCCATCTAAACCTTTATAAGTTTTAGGTTTCCAGCCTAGTTCTCGTCTAGTTCTTTGTCTGGTTTTATCATAAATACCATTACCTCTAAGTCGATCTTGAGTAAATAAGAAGCCAGCTCCTACTACAGACAATGTACCTATAGCTTTTCTACCTTTTAATTCAGCTCTAATTGTATCATATGCTGCTTGTTTATTATGTTTTAATGAAACACCTCTAGATGTTAATAATTCATCTACTTTGGTTATATCCATCTGTTCAAATGGAAGTGAGAAAGCATTCCATTCTTTAACAAACATACCTAATGGACTATGAGACCCTGCAAACCTCATCATATTGATAGAAGTTCTAGGGAACATCATGAAAGGTTTTAAAGCTGGAACCATTTTTACTAGTTCATTTACTGACTGAATAGCTTTATTATTTAAGTTCATAGCAATCTCTCTACTTGCGTATTCGACTGCATCATCAGTAATCATACCAGTATTATCGAACATCTGTGAATAGACATTCCTTCCAATAGCTCTAACTCTTTTCTCTGTTATAGCACCACCTGATTCTAATAATTTATCATATGCTCTACCTTTAGCTTCAATATTACCTAGAAACGCTCTTGTAAAACCATCAAATGCTGACATAGCATTAGCACTGAATCTAAGTACTGGGTGTTCAGCTAAATCATTCATAGCTTCAATTTGATTAACAACAATTGAAGGTCCGAATTCACCTTGTTCTTCAGAAGCTTCACCAAAGGCTTTAAGTAATGTCATTTGGTTTTCGTTTTTACGTGCTATATCATCACGCATAATGTAACCAACTGAACCTGGATCATTACCTGCTCTTTTGAATACTTGATTCATATGAGAGAATGCTCTTTGTAAAGTCTCACCCATACCTACATTATACATATAATGTGCACGTCTTAACGTAGCTAAATCTCCACTAGCTATAGCACCAGCAAATGTTGCTACAGGTCTTTCTATCATTAATACTGTGTTAGATAAAGCAGCTTTTAATGGAGTACCTGCAGCAGATAGAACTGAGTTATAGATATTAGCCCATGCACCTTGAGTCCATGCAGACGGCATATCAGCTCTAGCATCAAAGAAAGCTTTTTTAACTACACCTGTTGTGTTTTTAATATAAGTGTTTAAAGCTGATATAGACGAAACTTTACCATCAGTCATTTCATAAGCTAACATTAATGGTCCTAATAATTGAGGACGTTCTCGTTGAACTTGACGTAATGTTTCAATGGTTTGTCTAGATTCATTTTTAATACGTTCTAGTGCACGTAAAGTTTCATTTGATTCTTGACTAATAGCAGTAACAGCATTTTTAGCAGACATTTGTGTTTCTTTCTTACCAATACGATTAATCAGATCAATCATATTTAAAGCTGTTTTTCTAGAATAGGTCGTTTGACCTTTTAAATTCATTAAGAATTCAAGTCTATCTAAAATCTGTTCATAACTTCTACCTTGAGATGAAGTACCATTCATTAATCTAGCACCTTCTGCCATATCAGATACTTGTCCTGATAGAGAAGTATTAGCAAGACCTTGTGAACGTATAGTATCTAAATTAATAAACTCATCACTGTAACGTTTAATAGCGTTCATTACACCTTTATACGCTTCATTAGAAAGTACTCTAGCACCAGTTTGTGGGTCTAATTTGGATAAAGGTCTTAATAAATCTTTCATCCCTTCTAAATCTAAATCATATAGAGAAGCACCTAATTTCTCAGCTTCTTTTAATGAATCAGAATGTTTAATAGTATTACCACTTATAGTTTTATAATCTATTTCTGTTTCTTTAAATACCTTACCTAAATCTCTAAATAGTTCAGGTAATTTTTGTTTACCTGTTAATACTTCATTTATAGTTTTAGGACTAAATATAGAAGATAATCTACCATATCTAGTATCTATATTTTTAACAATTTTAACTTGATCTACTCCGGCTCCTACAATACCATCTGCATCAGAAGAACGTACACCTTGTTCTCCGTAATCAAACATATCATGTACACCTACAGTAGGTTTATTTAAAGTTGTAGGATCATTATCTACTTTAGATTTACCTAATTCAGTTAATTCATCATCTCTTCTTTTAGTAGAATGTAATAAATCATTTTCAACAGGATCATCTGAAAGTTTAACAAGTTTGTTTTTCTTTTTTAACCAGTTTTTAGCTTGTTCGTTTTTAGGTACCCAACTTGTAGCATGTTGTATACCACGTTGAGCTTTTGCTAAACGTGCTGTAGATACTAGTAAATCAGAAAAGAATCCAATACCTGCACCTTCGTTTCTATTCTTTTGTCGTTTAAGTTCAGGACTATCACTATCTAATGTAGCATAATCATCAGGTATCCAACCCCAAGTTTGAGGCCATGCTTGTTTTAACCAACCTGCTGCATTATGATCTCTTTCCTGAACTGGTGCTATTTCATCTACAGTTATACCAGCTCCTACATTTATTCCAGTAGTGCTAATCCATTTGACAAAAGCATCATTACCTAATTTCCAACCTACTTTTGAATGGGCAGCTGATCCAGCACCTGTTAGAAATTTAGACAAATATATAGTAGGTACAACTACAGAAGATATATCTCTAACAGCTTGTAAACCTTCGTGTTGGTATTGTGGTAATGAAGGTAGATCTTTATCTTCACCTGGTATAACTTTATTAACTAAACCTATACCAAAGTCTACTAAACCTGCACCTGCGGCTGCAGGGTAAGCAGTAGGATTATCCCACCCTGGTTTTTGTCCAGCAAATTCTTGTCCTACTCCTTTAAGGGTTTCTCCAGGATTTTGTAATTTGTCTGTTATTTGTGTGTTTGTAGCTTTCTCCCGTTTTGGTTGTTCCACATCTTCCGTAGAAGATTCATCTTCGGGACTATATTCACTAGAAGAATTTATTTCTTGAGAACCTTGGTCCTCCTCTAATTCATGAGATAATAATAATCTTCCAGTTTCTTCGTCCACCTTATGAGGATTTATGCCCATAGTTTAAATACCTTCTCTTTTTGTATAATCAAGAACCTCAGTTCTTAAACTTCCTCCGCTATATTTACCTAAATTTACGAAATACAATTTTAGTTTATTAGAGGTCATATATTCAGAGAAATTATCGAAATCATCAATTGCTAAGTTTGGATCAGCTTGAAGTAGTTCCATTGCAGATGCAATTTCACAAGCTTTCTTATGATCTCCTTCAGCTGCTTCTAAACATTGTTCACCTAGACCATCTGGTACAATCTCAGATAAAAAATTCATAGGCTTTTGGGAGTCTTCATCACCTACTGGTTGATAATCTGTAAATTCCATCCAAGCTCTTGCACTTTGATAATGAGAATTAGCATTATCAATTTTGATTTTTAGATCTTGATTTAAACCATCTACAAATTTTAAACCTTTTGTAAGTGCCATTTCCTCTTCTGTGAAGGAGATACCAAAATTATCTAATTGTAATTTTAATACGTCCATATAGGTTAAATCAGGGTTTTGATCAGCTAAAAATCTTATCATTGCATTCTCGGTATATCCGTACCCTTTGTCTGCATTAAGTAAATCTTGTTTAATACTTGCAATTTCCTTGCTATGGAACCAATTATTATAACCTTCCTCATTTGGTACACTAACTAAAGATTCTCGACCTAAAGAATTGTATTTAGCTTTTAATTGATCTAATTTCCAATTCAGTTCATCGCTCTTAGGTAATACTTTTAATTCACCATTTTCAATTAATTTTGTATCATAACCTCGGTTTGTCAAAAACTTTACATTTTTATCAGTTGCGTTGTTAAACCACTCGGTAGTTTCTTTTTTAGCTTGTTGTATAGCTTGTGATCGGGTTATATCTTTATCAGTTAATTCTAAATCTCTGACTCTTTCTTTAAATTTTTGAGTTAATATACCTTGTACCTTAAGTATTGATGAATCATCTTTTAGTTGTGTTGATTGATTAGCACGATTTGAAACATCAGTATTAATTGCTGATATGGCACTAAGAAACTCTTTATCTGTACCCTTTTGTTCTGCTACATAGTCTTTTAATTTTTTAATTTTCTCTGGAGGATAATGCTTTGGTAAGCTATCAATAAAAGTTAGTGTTAACGTACCAGATAATTTACGATCATGGATTTGCTCGTCATAAGCACCAAATACCGCTTGTTCTTCACGTCTCCTTTTGTCCTGTATATCTTTAAGTTGATTCTTTTTAAACGTCTTCTGTGCCTCTTCTATTCCAACTATCTCATCTCTATAATATTTACCAAATGTTTGTTTAGATCCATCATGCGCTACAAATTCACCAGCTTTTATTTCAGCAAGAAAATCATCAGTAATTTTACCTTGTTCAGCTAATGTTTTTAAATAAGCCATTGCTGCATTTCTTGCTAATCTTTTGCTACCATAATCCGTATGAGTAGAATTTACAAAATGCATAATAGCTTCAACTTTTGCATTTGGCTTGTCTGATTCTGCAAATAAAGATGTACCAAGTTCAACACCTGCTTTTTGTATTCTAGCCTCTTTTTGTTCTTTTGCACGAGTTGCATACCAAGATTTATAAGCGTTACTTTCGTTTGCTCTAATAGTTGGGTATAGATGTTTATTTAATATAGCAGGATTAATACCTTGAAATTGCTTGAAAAAATCCATTCTATAAGCTGTTAATGCAGCATTCCTTTCTGTAGGGTCAACTGCATTCACTATCTGAGGTATTGTTTCAGGAGAATAAGTACTAGCTTTAGATTGAGTATAAGCTTTTATAGCTCCTAATTTTGCTGCATTACTTAACTTACGATATCTATCAGTGACAAAAATATTTTCCCCTTTTGCCTCCATATCAGCTGTTAATTCGTTTAAGTCATAAGAAGCTTCGTTTTCTTTTTGTTCAGCTAAATCATAAGCTTCTGCTTGATCTTGAGGAAACCCGTTTAAATAATACCATTCCGCACCTTTAGCTTCTTCGTTTGCTAAGTGCTCTGTATGTTTCTTTTCTATCCATTTACCAACAGTAGGTGATAATTCTGCTAATGTATCCCAACCTTTACCAGCTTCTGCTTCCCTGGTTCTGGCATTCATCTTTATTATTTCATTAGCTTGTTGGGCTGCCCTATCTTGCCATTTAGCATTTTCAGATATAGACTGTTCCCAATTAAGCCTGCTTTCGTTTGGGTCAAAGCTCCCACCTCTATAAGATTGTGTCATTGTTTTCTATTGAATAACCAATTAAAACCATATTGAGCCGAATTGTAAGTAGATGCAAAATTATTGAGACCAAAAGAAGTTGCAGGAGACATTGGGACGTAATTACCAAAAGTCGATGGGTCCCACCTAGCTTGAGAAGACAAATCTGTTGACCAACCTGTTTGTGTACTTGAGAAAATATCTTTGCTACCCTCGAAAGGGTTAGAAGTATTTCCAAAGAGTGATTTCACATCTGTTTCTCCTCCTTCTTCTCCTCCTGTTGGTATGCCAGGAGCAGTTACACCACTGCTCAATCCAGCGAAGATTCCTTCTAAAGCTGCAGCTGCTATTTTACCTGTAACGTTTTCATCTTCCATTATTGGAGGTGGTGGTGCTAATTGTGGTACAGGTGCAAAGCCTAATTGAGATCTTAATCCTCTACGCCTTGATCTAGCTTTACCTTCAATTTGTTCTATATTTGCTAGATATGCTTCTCTAGATTTAGTAATTCTATGGAATTCTCGACCTTGTTTTCTTTCCATTTCTGCTAATTCCATTACATTTATTCTACCTACTCCTCTACCTGTTCTACCTTTAGCTGCTAAAGTACCATGTTTATTTAAAAATTTTATTAAAGCAGCTTCGTTGTTTTGCGCTGCTTGATCATACACAGCATTTAAACCTGCTTGTGCTTGAGCATAACCACGATGAGCAGCTAAATCATTTTCTGTAACATCTATTGTATATTTATTTCTCTTAGCTCCCCAAATACTTAATTGGTTTTGCCAATCACGTTTTCTTTGTTGTAAGAGAAAATCATATTGTTCTCTTTTTGCTTTATTTCTAGCTCTAATTTTAGCTTTCTCGCCTTGTGCATTTAAAAGTCCTGGAGCCGCCTTAGCCACTCCTATAGCTAGTTGCATCCACATAACAAAATTCTATAAAGGATAAATTATTAGGTCCATATTTTAATTCACGTAGAAATTTGAACCCAAGGAATCGAAGTAACTTTAAATGGATTGTATTGCGTTTATCAACAATATTCCATAATAACTTCTCTTTTCTACTTTTAACATATCGTTTAGCCTCACGGACAAACGTTGTTGGATACTTATGAATTGCTGGTGTACAGAGCATCCAGATACGCCCATCATCTGATACGCCAGCTAATCCAGCTATTTCACCGTTAGGTACTCTGAAGTAGACTGAATCGCCTTCCAAAGCTGCCAAAGGTACTGATACTAAAGGATCATGTCCATGACCCTCTTCGACCTCTCTACGGTCATCTGGTAACAAATTAGAGGCCACTTCTATAGCAGCCTCCTTTGTCATTTTATGTATATACTTAGACACGTTTATAATAATTGGTGGTATAATCTCCTTCCCATGACATTGAATATAATGTAGCTGGAGTAGGATGTGTCGATTTAAGTGTTACATTTACATTTTTATTTCTTTCATAAACAGGTATAGATCTAGTTGCTTCTTCAGTAATTGGTACTGCATTACTAGAGTATAAACTAGCTAAAGGAGGTTCCCATAATTCAGAATAATCTGGTTTACCTTTTCGTTTTAAAGTTGTTTCATATAAACCATTTGCACCAAAATGTAATTGCATTCTATGTATAATTAACGATGCTGTCATATCAGCTATAGATTGTTCTTTACTAACTTGTACTTTAAATATAGTAGGAAACTCTACTTCATAATCATAAAGATAACCAACTGTTAAATCTTTACCAGTCCAATCACCATCAAATTCTATATTACTACCTACTATAGAAGCTTCTGCATATCTACCTACATCATCACCAGTAGGATGGCAAAACACTGCTAATTGTTTAGTGCTTGCTTCGTATCCATCAGGTTTAGTAAAACCTGTTCTTTTAGTAGTAGCAGAATAACCTAATGCAGATGATGCTATAACTTTACTATTATCTAAATGTACTCTATATAATAAGTCATCTGCAGTATCAACTGTATCTTTATCATCTGTTACTGTACGTGAATCTGTATCGATCTTTATATCAAATCTTAACATACAATCTTTACTACCATTACGAAGTACCACATATAAGGTATCATCTAATATAGCATGATGTTGTATATTACCTGGTAAATCCCAAGTAAACCAAGCTTGTTGTAAACGTTGTTGACCTGATGTTAAATATCTAAAACCATATAAAGTAGCTTCACCTTTTTTACTAAAGAATATTAATCCATTCTCTCTTGAATTAGATATTTTAACTAAATCTTTATCGAATAATTTATCAACCACTTTGGTTTGATCTATAACATTAGGTTCGCCTTCACGTAATACACTAGATAATTCCCAGAAGCGTGTGTATCTACCAGCGTTATCTAAGAAACCTATTGTAGTACCTAATGATACAGGACTAGTATTATGATTAAAATTATAATCTGATAATGAATTTATCTTTGCTGTAGTAGGACTTAAGATATCACTATCTGTAGTTAATAAGAATTGTTGGTTCTTCGAGAATAACACTAAACCAGAGTTTGTTTGGATACCATCATATAATACAGCCGGATGTTCAGAGCTACATGAGATATCTATTGTATCTACAGGTGTGTTAGTAATTGCTGACTTGTACCAGAAGTTAAAAAACTCTCCTGGTTGAGACATGATTACATTTTCATCACTAAGAAGTATTAATCTGTTTCTCCAGAACACCATTTTATTAATAGTCTTACCTATAAAAGATGGTTCAGGAGCTGTGGTAGTATCACCTACTAAACAGTTTTCCCATGTAATCACCTTAACAGTAAAGGTACCATTAGCCTCTCTAACAATTTGTATAGGCATGGTATCTGGATCAAATGTAATCTTTCTACCAGGTTGTGGGCATTCTTCCCAAGTACCTTCGCCGTCTCTATCATTGTTACCAAAGAATTTTACATAATAATCATCTTCATCAGCTGCACCATTTCTAACTTTCAATACATACCCATGCTTACATTGTAAAGGTAAATCAGATACATCTTGTACAGAATCTGACATTACATTTAGTAAGTTAGTATTTTGTGTAGACACATTAAAGGTACCGTTAGCTGTTGGTCTGGTAATATGTAACCCGTTTCCTATTTGAGTTACGGTCATATTAGTAATACTATTACCATCTATCTCAGTTTTAATGTCACCTAAAATACTATCAGCAGTTATTGTTTGGTTAGCTTCGAATGGTGTAGGTGTAGGACGTACTAAGGCTAAGTTTGCTTTAACTACTGAAGTAGCATGATCTGCAATTGTTACAGTATAATCAGTATCATGTTTTGATGCAGTCATCCTTGAATTAGGTTGGTTTATCGAATCATTAGTTACCCAACCTTCACCACCATATAACAGTTCATAATCAATATTATACGTACAATAATAAGTAGGGTTAGCTTGTCCACCTCCTGTAACAGGTTGTCCAGTAGCTGTTATACGATAAACAAGATTCTTTTTAGCTGAGTTACTAGGATGGGTTTTGTAAAACAACTGTGTACCTACACTCTTACATTCTCCTCCAGTCCAAACTGAATTACTAGAACCAGCGTCGTCTTCACTCCAACTGAGGCTTAAACGTGTAGCCGTTGTTAGAGTGGTTGTATTAGTATTATCATATAATTCTAAACCATATTGTGATGCATACTTAATTTGTTTTAATTCAACAAATGCTTCTGGATCTCTAGCTGTCGCAACAGTTGCAGCCATTGCTGTAACTTTAGTACGATTAGTTACATAAGTATAATCGTTAAGAGTTAAAGTTTGTATATCCTGATCATCAGAATGAGTTAAATATGTTTTAACATTACCTTGATGGTTAACTGTTTTAGCATTACCATCGCGATCCCATATTCTTACGGTACCGTCTGATCTAGATATTTGTCCTATATATTGTTCTGTTTCATCTCTGTAATAATGAAACCATTTTCCATTTGTTACTGAATTTAATGAGGCAGTACCATTATCACTTAAGGATGCTACAAGTCTACCTCCTGGTCTTTTTAATAAACCTTGTGTTATATCAGGAAGTACATTATTAGCTTTAACAACTTGACCTGGGAGTTTCTTTTCGTCAGGTTGTTGTGATATACCACCTATATAATTGTTTACTGTTTGTGTAATGCTTGCCATTATCTACTCAAAGCTTGGTAAGGTTGATATGATCTATAAAGTGAACTATGTTCTAAACCAAAGTATGAAGGATCAGCTTGGCTACATTCATACTCAGTACAAACAGCTCTTGCTTTAGCTTCATCTTCTTTCAATAGAGCTACAAGTTGTGGGTTAGATACCAATTGAGTAGCAGCTCTTACTGCTGCTCTATAAGTTATATAACGTTGGAAGATGTTAGGTAAATCTTCAAATGGATATAGAGTAACAATATCTAATAATAGATCTCCTGTAAATACATCTGTATGATCTACTAAATCATATAATCTTCCATTACGTACTACTACATCTACAGTTCTATCAAAATTATCATTATTTCTATCGTACCTTAATGTGTTAACTGGTAATGTTAAATAACCATTAGCATCTGGAGTAACTTTTACATGGTTCTCAGTATTAAAATGCCATCCTTCATTTTGTACATCTTTATTTACTTCAGCTAAAATATTGTAAATAAAAGATACTTCAGGATTCTCATAAGAATTTGTTGTAACTGTTGTACCTGCAGCTGTTGTTGTTGTAGTTGAACTAACATTACCCAATGCAGTTACTGGAGACTGACCGATGGCACCCAGTATTGAGTTCACTGCGGATAGTTCTGTATCGGTGTCAATTGTGGAAGTAGCCATAGGTATAAATATTTGTGAATAAAAAAAAGGGGAGCCGAAACTCCCCCGATATGTTGGTTAAATAATATAAATTTAAGTGAAACTTGCGTTAGAAACAGCAGTGTTATTCCAGTTAGCGGAAACATCAACACCAGCTACAAGCTCGATAGCAGCAGCAGGGTTAAGGAAGTCAGCTCCCATAGCCAAGCGTCCTAGGATAACATCTCCCTGGTAAACCACGGATACATCACCAGATGTAACTTGAACTTGAGGTCCGATTGCTTCAACCACACCAGCAGCTTCTCTTTGGAAAATCAAACCACAAGACCCACCAAACTTAGCAGCAGTACCGTAGTTGTTAACGGTCTTCTGTCCAGATGGGGTTGTAGAAGCATCCATATCTTCCATATCTTCACCAATGAAGGAGCCTTTGGAAGCAGCCTCACCAATGTTAGATACAGCACCTGATGGAAGGTTAGCTAGGTTAACACCATAGTCTCCAAGGAATGGGATATTCATTGACTTGTAGATCTTGATGCCTGCAATGTCAAGGATTCCATTACCGGATTGTAATGCGTCACCTGTTTCATCTCTATTAATAAGGTTGTTAGTTGCACAATTCCTTATTAATTCAT
>PVBE010635938.1_pt1 | contig 15863 bp, 15 predicted proteins | sample 1631181 | NCBI WGS metagenome assembly PVBE01 (sample SAMN08397723, study PRJNA350692) | Marine metagenome, whole genome shotgun sequencing project. | isolation source: water | place: Pacific Ocean | collected 2012-04
AGCCGCCTGAGAGTCTCGGTCCGCTCCTCCCAGTTTGGGTTGCCCGGCCCGCGGCCACCGGGGTAGCGATCGAGTCCAATCCAGGCGCCACGCTTCATGATGCCCGTGAGGTAGTCGATATCCAGGGAGTCGTTGCTGTGGCCGATGCACACGCGGTCCGGGTCCACTCCCTCGTCCTCGAAGATCGCGAGCTGCTGCTCTGCCACGCGCTCCCGGGCCGCGGAGTGCGTCGAGATCGGTACGCCCGTCCGCTTCTGGGCCCTGGCGGCCGCCCGCAGCACGATCTCACCCTGGGGGGTCACTCCCTCGACGTCGTTCGCGACCTTGATGATCCCCGCCTTGATCCCGGTGCCCTCGATGCCAACCTCGATCTCGCGCGTGAAGAGGTCCGCGATCATGTCGGGCGTGGCCACCCAGAAGACTCGGGGAATATCGCGCCAGCAACCCGTGGCCGCGATGATCTGCATGCCGGAGCGACGCGACACCTCCTCCAGCATGCGGATGTCCCGCCCGATGTCGATCGTGGTGAGGTCGATGATGGTGCGCACTCCCCCCTGGTGCGCCTCCCCAAGCTTGGTGACTCCAGTCTCCACCGTGCCCTCACGGTCCAGAAACTCCGGGTATATCTGCTGGATGCCGGCGGATGCGACCTGCACGTGTTCGTGGCTCAGCGTGAACCCCAGGTTGGCCGTGTCGAGGGGGCCTAGGACCGAATTTATGATGGCCATGCTTCTCCTCCTCCTGTGACCGAAGTGGGGCGTAGCCTACTCCACGCACGTGCCAGCGGGCAAGCATGCGGGCGCGCGGCAAGCCCACGGCGCTCTCGGGCGGGCTCTTCCTAACGGCCCTTGTGCCGTTCGACCGCCTGCCGTACTATGGTGCCCATCGCCTGGTATCGTCGGACGACACCGTTGGTTTCGTCGGTAAGGAGGCCCGGTATGCCGACCGCGTCCGTGAACGGCGCCGAGATCTACTACGAGGTCCACGGGGAGGGTGCGCCCCTGATCCTCTCCCACACCGGCATGTCGGATGTCTCCAGCTGGGCCAACAACATCGACACGCTGTCCCAGCACTGCAAGGTCGTCACCTACGACCGACGCGACTGCGGGCGCTCCACCTCGCCGGAGGGCACCAGCTCGGCGGAGACGTGGGTGGCGGACCTGAAGGGGCTGATGGACCACCTGGGGATCGAGAAGGCGGTCATCGGCGGGGTTTCCTACGGCTCTCTGATCACCCTGGAGTTCCTGCTGGCCCACCCCGACATGGCGGAGGGCGGCATCATTGTCAGCGGCACAACCCAGGGGTTCGCGGGTGGCGGGAGCTACAGCGTGGCGTTCCCGGACCGGAGCGCTGACCTGGGGAGCATCGGAGTGCCGGTCCTTGTGGTCCACGGCGCCGACGACCGCTCCTTCCCCCCGGCCATGGCCGAGTTCACCCGCGACCATATCACGAACGCCGAGGCCGCCATTCTCTACGGGGCAGGCCACAGCCTCCACGCTGAGAACGCCGCCACCTTCAACACCATCGTCGTGGGGTGGCTGACCAAGCGGCGGTAGGCGCCGCCCCAACCGACGATCGTCAGGTCAGGGCGCGTCCAACCGCGCCGGGTCCCGGCTCACCCCATCCGTCCCACCCGTGCCCGTTGGCCAAGAATAGGAGCGTCACGTGGTATCCCGTTCGAAGCTCACCAGGGCGTCCCCGGAGGTCGCGGACCTCCGCCACCGGCTCCGCCACTCCGCGGCCCACATCATGGCAGACGCCGTGACGGAGCTCTTCCCCGAAGCGAAGCTCGCCATCGGCCCGTCCACCGACGACGGCTTCTACTACGACTTCGACGTGCCCCGCCCGTTCACCCCGGAGGACCTGGAGCGCATCGAGGCGTTGATGCGAGAGCGCGTAGCGGCCGACCTGCCTTTCGAGCGCCGGGAGCTGCCCAGGACGGAGGCGGTGTCGCTCTTCGCCGACGAGCCCTACAAGCGGGAGATCATCGAGGGGCTGTCGGAGGAGACGGCCATCTCCACCTACCGGCACGGCGGGTTCGAAGATCTGTGCGAGGGGCCGCACGTGGAGTCCACGGGGCGCGCCTCAGCGTTCAAGCTCCTCTCAATCGCGGGGGCGTACTGGCGCGGAGACGAGCGCAATCCGATGCTCCAGCGCATCTACGGCACGGCGTTCGAGAGCGCGGAGGCGCTGGAGGGGTACCTTGAGCTGCTGGAGGAGGCGGCCCGTCGGGACCACCGCCGCCTGGGGCGGGAGCTCGATCTGTTCCTGTTCGACCCCATCGCACCGGCCAGCCCCTTCTTCCTTCCCAAGGGCGCTGTCCTGTACGGGCGCCTCGTGGACTTCGTCAAGGGCCTGTACGAGACGCACGGCTACCAGGAGGTCATCACGCCGCAGATCTTCATCACCGACCTCTGGAAGCGCTCCGGCCACTACGAAAACTACCAGGAGAACATGTACTTCATCCATGAGGAGGGGCGCGAGCTTGGCGTGAAGCCGATGAACTGCCCCGCCCACGCCCTCATGTTCTCCACCAGCCTCCACTCATACCGCGAGCTGCCCGTGCGGTGGGCCGACTTCGGTCGGTTGCACCGGTTCGAGCGGTCGGGAGTCACCCACGGACTCACCAGGGTGCGCACCTTCTCTCAGGACGATGCCCACATCTTCTGCACGCCGGACCAGGTCCCGGAGGAGGCGGCCGACTTCATCAAGATGCTCCAGGAATCGTACGATCTCTTCGGCTTCGACGACCTGCGCAGAGTCCTCTCGCTCCGCCCGGAGAAGCGCGTCGGCACAGACGAGACTTGGGACATGGCGGAAGCCACCCTGAGGGGGGTGCTGGAGGACGGCGGCCTTGCCTATGACACGGTGGAGGGGGAGGGGGCCTTCTACGGCCCGAAGATCGACTTCTTCGTTCCAGACGCCTTGGGGCGGGAATGGCAGCTTGGGACCCTTCAGCTCGACTTCTCGCTGCCGGAGCGGTTCGACCTCACGTACGTCGCGGAGGACGGCTCCCAGCAGCGGCCCGCGGTGCTCCACCGCGCCCTATTCGGCTCTCTGGAGCGGTTCCTGGGCGTGCTCATCGAGCACTACGGTGGGGCGTTTCCCGTGTGGCTCGCTCCGGTGCAGGCCGTCGTGATCCCCATCGCGGACCGCCACGCGGAGTACGCGCGGTCGGTGCAAGCCCGGCTTCGGGAGCGCGGTGTGCGCGTCGACGTGGACACTCGGAGCGAGCGGATGAACGCCAAGATCCGCGACGCCCAGCTCCAGAAGATACCCTACATGCTGGTGGTGGGCGACCGCGAGGCCGAGGCGGACGCCGCAGCCCTCCGACAGCGCGACGGCACGGACCTTGGAGCGCTGCCCGTGTCAGAGATCGCGGACCGGATAGCGGGGGACGCGGCGGCGCACCGGTAGGGCAGGGCGTACCACCCTGGTCATCCTGCGACCGGCTCGGGACGAGCGGGGACGGTCCTGTTCGCGGCGAGCCCATCGAGCCGTGGGCGGAGCCCGCGCGCGGAGGCTCGCCGAATGGGCGCCGACCGCCGGATTCCCTCGGGGAGTGTGAGGGGCGCAGCCCCTCACGTCTCTCTCAGGGCGGGCGGGTGGTACCGACCGGGACGCGGCCAAGTGACGCACTAGAGGAACCGCATGAACGTGATTGACCTCCGCAGCGACACCGTGACCCTCCCCACGCCCGAGATGCGCCGCGCCATGTCCGAGGCCGTGGTCGGCGACGACGTGTGGGAGGAGGACCCCACGGTCCAGCGGCTGGAGCGGATGTCGGCGGACCTCATGGGCAAGGAAGCGGGTCTCTTCACGCCCAGCGGCACCATGAGCAACCTGGTTGCGGTGCTGGCCTGGTGCCGGCGCGGCGACGAAATCATCGTGGGCGACACGGCGCATATGTTCGTGAACGAGGTCGGCGGCGCGTCAGCTCTCGGGGGCGTCTCAGTGCGCACGGTCGCCAACGACGACGCCGGGCGGATGGACCCGGCAGCCATCGCGGACGCGGTCCGCGGCCAGAACATCCACTTCCCCCCGACGACGCTCCTAGCCCTGGAGAACACGCACAACCGGTGCGGCGGCGCGGTCCTGACCGCCGAAGACACGGCGTCGATGGCGCGGGTAGCCCGCGACCGGGGCATCCCCGTCCACCTGGACGGGGCACGCATCTTCAACGCGTCGGTGTACCTGGGGGTGCCGGCCGCCGAGATCACGCGGGACGCCGACTCCGTCGCGTTTTGCCTATCGAAGGGGCTCAGCGCACCCATCGGCTCGCTCCTGTGCGGGACCGAAGAGTTTGTGCGAAGCGCCCGGAAGTGGCGCAAGATGCTTGGCGGTGGGATGCGCCAGGTTGGGATTGTGGCCGCCGCGGGCATCGTCGCCCTCGAAACGATGGTGGAGCGCCTCGCGGAGGATCACGAAACGGCCCTGCGGCTGGCGCGGGGCCTGGCGGGCGTTCCTGGCGTGGTCGCCGACCCGGAGCGGGCGCAGACCAACATCGTGATGCTGGAGTGGACCGGCGGTCCGGCCCCGGACTTCATGCGGCGGATGGAGGAGCGCGGCGTGCGGAGCAGCTACGTGGGCGGCCCCCGCATCCGCATGGTCACCCACCACGGCATCGAGCCCCGCGACATCGACGACGCCCTGTCGGTCATCGATGCGGTGGCGCGGGAGTCGTTGGTGGCGAAGGGGTAGGCAGGCCATCTGATGATGGGCGTGTCCTGATCCTTCCCGTTGAGACGGGCAAGGGTCTGGCCCCGAACGGGCCAAAGCTAGCAACCCCGCGCATTGAGAAGAGCCCCACGCCTCCGTCCCCGACCGCTCGGCTCGTGTTGTGGCCGCCACCCACAGAGCGCTCGCCATTGCCGAAACGACGATTGGCACGCCCGTGAGCCAGACGTATGTTGGTGGTCGCCGAGCATGCTGGAACAGCAAGGAAGCGAGGTTGAAGCGATGGCAGAGAACTCAGCAAAGCTTCAGATGGAAATCCGCTACTGCGTCTCCTGAGGATACTTCCCTGTGGGGGCGTGGATCGCCTCCGAATTCTGGGCCGAGTACAGGTCCGACATCGGGATTACCCTCACCCCTGTGGATGACGGCCGGCTCGAAGTGCTGGTGGACGGTGAGATGCTGTTCGACCGAAAGGCTGAGGGCGGCGCCTACCCGGCCTTGGACAAGGTCAGGTTGATGAAGGAGGCCGTGAAGGAGAAGCTGGCGGGCGCCGTGGGGGCGCGTTAGCGGGGCGGTCCCGGTGGGGTCGCCATCAGAAGCGATACCCACACCACCGTCTGGAGACCCACGTAGACCATGATGATCGTGGTGTAGCTGCCCATGGTGTCGAACACCAGGGTCGCGGCCAGCGGCCCGAGGGCGTTGGCGACCATCTGCCATGGCTGGACGAAGCCGCGCAGGGTCCCGAGCGAAGCCGCGCCGTAGTAGTTCGCCAGGATCAGGTTGTGCAAGAGCAGGGTGGCCGAGAAGAACGAGCCGTGCCACACCGCGAACCCCACGCCAACCCAGAAGCTCTTCACCACGACGAGGACTGCGATCCCCACCGTCAGCCCCACGTACACCACGACCATCAGGAGCCGGTTAGACAGCCGTTCGGCCAATAGGCCCGCCGCCATCGCCGCCGGAATGCCGGTGAACGACCAGACCATCAGGACGGTCACGGCCTGCGTCTCGGTCAGGCCGCGGTCCGTCAGCAACGGCACCATGTTGAAGTTGACGCCGGTGTTGACGAAACTGCTCAGGCAGAAGACCCCCAGGAGGATGTAGAAGGTCCGCGTGTGCAGGGCCTGCGCGAGGGTGTAGCTGACCTCCGTGGCCGCGGGCCCCCCGGTCGCCCCTCCGTCCCTCGCTTCCTCCGGCCCCGCGCGCCGCCCGTCCGGCAAGAGCCCCATGTCCTCCGGCTGGCGTCGCAGCCAGAAGAGGACTGGCACGAGCGTCAGTCCCCAGGTCAGCGCGCCAAGGCTCACCGCGGCAGCCTGCCAGCTCCGAGCGAGGATTATCGCCTGGACGAGAAACGGGATCGCGCCGCTGCCCAGCCGCTGCCCCAGGTGCACCATCGCCAGGGCCCTGCCCCGCCGCTCGACGAACCATTTGGCGACGACTGTCTGGTTGGCCAGGTTGATCACCCCCTGGAGCAGCAGCCGCGTCACGATGGTGACGGCGTAGAACTGCCACAGGCGGTCGATTCCCCCGAGGGCGATCATCAGTCCACCCGTCAGCAGGAACGCGATCGAGAGAGCCCAGCGCGCCCCGAACCGGTCGATGACCGGGCCGATCCCCAGGGCCACGCCGCCGCCCAGGATAGTGCCGACGGTGACCGCCCCGGCCATGTCCGAGCGGGTCCAGCCGAACTCCTCCACCATCGGCTTCACAAAGACGCCAATGGTAGGGTTGAGTTGGACCGCGGATGCGACCGAAGATAGAAAGATGACGCCCACTACGATCCAGCCGTAGTACAAGCTCGGATCGGCGTCGCCGCGAGGTTTCGGAGTGGAGGAGTGCGTGCCGGGCTCCTTCGGTCTAGGGATCAGTCATGGAAACGAGCAGGGCACGCCCTGCACCCATACTGCGACGCGCTACGGCCCGTTCGCGGTCAGGGCAGTCTGTCCTGGTCCCTACCCAGGCGGAAGGCCGAAGGGCTCACCTCGGACGGGGGCGGCTCGCGGCGCCCGGTTGGGAGCTTACCACAATCCCGCTTCGCTCCGTTCGCCTTGAGTCCTTCTGTGGAAGGGTCGAGAGGCGACGCGCTCCGTCACGCCTCCTCGTTCAGAGCGACGGGTTGCGCTCCAAGCGCCTTGAGCTCGGTCGCCAGACCCGCCACCGTAAGGTAGACGCGGTCCGCGCGTTGGGCCACGAGCTGGTTCACTCGCCCCAGGGCGTCCCGGTAGTCGCGCCCGAGCTCGGTGGGCGGCACCACCCCAAGCCCCACTTCGTTGCTCACCACAATCCACGCCGCCGATCCCTCTTCATACGCGCGGAGCAGCTCGCGGCCCGCCGTCGCGGCCTCAGCCTCCGCGCCCGGCCCCGGTCCGCGCCGGAGCAGCAGGTTGGCCACCCACACCGTAAGGCAGTCCAAGAGGACCGTGTCGTACCCGTCCGCCGCCTCCGCCAGCTCCGAGGCCAGATCGATGGGCGCTTCGAGAGTGTCCCACGACGCGGGCCGACGCGCGCGGTGGGCCGCGATCCGGCGCGCCATGTCATCGTCCTTTGCCTCAGCCGACGCCGCGAAAAGCACGCGCCCGCCCTCGCGAGCGAGCCGCTCGGCGAAGACGCTCTTGCCGGAGCGGGCGCCACCGAGGACCAGCGTCAGCGTCTTCTCCACGTTCACGGCTCCAGTTCGGCGGCCCGGTAGACCAGGCCCAGTCCAGACGCCCTCGTGCCAAAGCGGCCAACCTATCGTACTCCGCTTCGGCGCACATCGCACTCCCTGGGCTGGTGATGGCGAGCCCGGCCAGCAACGTTGTGGGGCTCCTTCTCCGGCCCGCGCTCAGAACGCCGCGGCGTCTGGCTGCCCGTCACCGAGCGCTGGTCTTCAGACTCCGATGACCGAGGGAATCGCCAGGGCGTCTGGCCGCAGCCCGTCAGACCGCCGAGCAGTCGCGCCATCCACCACCCGGCGGTCCATGCCACGGCGGTTGCGACGCCCCAGAGAGCAATCCCCCCGACGCCACCCAGAGCGGCCGCGGCGACCAGGGCGGTCGCGAAGCCCGCCGCCACCTGCCAAGCGCCGCGCCCACGTCGGAACGCCCGCCCCATTCCCTCCTGCCGAGCGTAGGGATGAGCGGCCGTGGCGAGGAGCATCCCCCAACGCGAAAGGCATGGGAAGAGCGCCAGGGCCGGGAGGCGCGCCGGGCCGACTAGCGTGGCGACCAGCGCCCACTTGAGCATCAGGAGCGTCACCCCCCCGCGACCGCGAACGAGCCCACGTGAGGGTCCTTCATGATCTCCAGCCGGCGCTCTCGGGTGTAGCCCCCAAAGAGGCCGTCGCACACGTCCATGAAACCCTCGACGTGAAGCGCCCTCGTGATGGCGAGGAGGGCGGCCACGAGCAGCGCGCCGACCGCCAACGGTGGGAGCGCCGGGGCCAGGAGCGCGTCCGCTCCAACCAGGACGCCGCCCAGCATGAGCCCGACCAGAGGAAAGAACGCCCGCGAAGGGCTGAGGTCCTGGGGCAGAGCCCGTGGACCCACCGGGAGCACGGTCAGAAAGCTGAGGGCCACGCGGAAAGCCGTCACTCGGACCCCTCGGCGTCACGGTCTGACACTCCTGCCTCCGCGAACGTGGCCATCTCGCGGAGGGTGGCGGCCGCCGCTTCGACGACGGGCATGGCCAGCACCGCCCCGGTCCCTTCTCCCAGCCGCAGCCCCAGGTCCAGAACGGGGTGCAGTCTCAGGTGCGCCAGGACCGCGCGGTGTCCCCGCTCGGCCGAGCGGTGGGACGCGACGAGGTATCCCCGCACGGTGGGACACAGCCCATCGGCGATAAGCGCCGCCGCCCCGGAGATGAACCCGTCCAGCACCACGACCCGTCGCGCCGCCGCCGCGCCGAGAACAACCCCGGCCAGCACGCCGATCTCGAACCCTCCCACCCCGGCTAGGACGCCCAGAGGGTCGGCGGCGTCCGGGCGGTTCGCCTCCAACGCCCGCCTCACCACGTCGGCCTTGAGCCGCAGCTCTACGGGGGAGCGGCCCGTGCCCTTCCCCGTCGTCACGTCCACCGACCGGCCCGTGATGGCCGACGCGATGGCGGCGGACGCCGTGGTGTTCCCGATGCCCATGTCGCCCGTGCCGATCAGGTCGGCACCCGCCTCGGCGGCCTCTGCGGCAAGGGCCGCGCCCGCCATGATGCATGTCACCGCCTGCTCCCGGGACATCGCCGGCCCAACGGAGATGTCCGCGGTGCCGGCCCCGACGCGGACTCGGCGCAGGGCCGGATGGCGCGGGGTCTCCACCGCGACCCCCGCGTCCACGACGATCAGCTCCACCCCGGCCCCCCGGGCCATGACGCTCACGGCAGCGCCCCCGGCCAGGAAGTTGCCCACCATCTACCCAGTTACCGATTGCGGATACGCCGTGACGCCCTGAGCGACAACGCCGTGGTCCCCTGCCGCGACAATCACGGTCTTCCCTCGTGGACGAGGCCGCTCGTCTCCAAGGATCCCGGCGATCTGTACGGAGAGGTCCTCGAGCCTCCCCAGGCTCCCCGGGGGCTTGGTAAGCTGGCCCTGCCGGAGGCGCGCGCGCTTCGACGATTCGAGGTCCAGGGGACGGACGCTGCTCACGAGGCCCGCAAGATCGCGCTCGGTCATGGACGCCCTCCAACCAACAGGTACGTTGTTCGCTTCATGCTTGATGGAGCCCGAGTCGCCCGGCCAGATGCAGTGCGGGACTCTTCCCCCGTGGACCTCTCCGGGAACGTCCGCGGATGGGGCCGACGGCTGCGTGACCGGGTGCGAGAACGGGCCGCGAAGCGGCTCAGAAATCGATCCCCGGCTGCGCCTTGAGCCCCTGGTCTCGGTACGGATGCTTGACCTCCCGCATCTCCGTCACCAGGTCCGCCAGGTCCACCAATTCCTGCGGTGCGTACCGCCCAGTGACGATCACGTGGAGATCGGGTGGCCGCCGCCGGAGCACGTCCAGCACGTCCGCCACGGGGATCCAGCCGTAGTGGAGCGGGTACGTGAACTCGTCCAGGACCACCAGGTCCAGCCCACCCCTGAGGATGGCCTCCCGAGCGTGCCCCCACTGCTCGACCGCCAGCGCCGCGGTCCGCTCCGGGTCCTTCGATAGCCATGTGAACCCGTCACCCAGCGAGTGGATGGGGATCCCGAGCCTCTCAGCGGCCCGGTGCTCCCCGAACCGCGCCCCCGTGTGCTTCAGGTACTGGAACACCACCACCCGCATCCCCCGCCCCCACGCGCGGAGAACGACGCCCAGGGCCGCCGTGGTCTTGCCCTTGCCTTCGCCGGTGTTGACGATCACGAGCCCGCGGCGACGACCTTCGCCGCCGGACCGCGGTGGCTGCAAGGCCACGGGGCGCTCGGGCAGGTCCTCAGTGGCGTTCTCCTCTTCCCGCGACATGACCCCTCCGCCCAATTGTCTCGACTCGACCTCAGCAAGCTGACGAAAGACCTGCTTCGACGATCCCTCTGCCCAGGAGGCTCAGTCCCTACGGACGCCCCTCCAATCGCGCCTCCAGCAGCCCCCGGACCGCGGCCACCGCCTCCTCCAGCGATGCGAAAGTCGCCAGCGGGCCGAGGCCCGCGAGAACGCGCTGGGCGGCGCCGCCCGTAAAGTCGCGCTCCGCGAAGGGCGAGGCCTCCAGGCACACCACGTGCCGCGCTGCCGAAAGTGCATCCAGGTTGCGCAGGTTGTTCGGGCCTATGGGGACATCGCATAGAACCGCTACATCGGCGGTGGCGGCCAGGGCCAGGTGACGAGCGTGGGCGTCGTCGTCGATCGCGCCGAAGGCTGGAACGGGGACGTGCTCGATGCCGAGGACCCCCGCCGAGACCCGGTCTGTGTCGCCGGCGCCCAGGACACCGGCAGTAACCGTGAAGCCCGCTTGTTGGAGTTGGAACAGGAGCCGCGTGCCGCTGCCGCCCCCGCACACAACGTGGACTCGTCCGGCGCTCCCAGGCTCCTCCCAAGGCCGCGATGGCCCGAGGATGCTCAGACTCAGGGTGTCCGTCAGCGGGTCGCGGTAGATGACGGAGCAGACGCCGAAAGCCGCCTCGATATTCGCGGCGGTGAGCACCTCGTGGGGTGGCCCCTCCGCGACTACGCGCCCGCCGCTCAGGAGCACGAGCCGATGGCAGTAGCGCGCGGCCAGGCCCAGATCGTGGATGGCGGCGACCGCGGTCATCCCCTCGCCCACCAGGTGACGCACCAGCTCCAATACCTTGAGCTGGTGGTGGATGTCCAGGTTGGCCGTCGGCTCGTCCAGGAGCAGGATACGCGGCTCCTGCGCGAGCGCCCTCGCCACGAACACTCGTTGGCGCTCGCCGCCCGAGAGCGTTGTCACTTCTCGCTCGGCGAACCCCTCGGTCTCCGTGAGTTGCATTGCCTCAAGGGCGATGCGGCGGTCGGAGGGTCCCTCCACCTGGAGCCTGCTCATGTGGGGGTAGCGGCCCATCACCACCACCTCCAGGCTGGTGAACCCGTAGGTATAAGCGGCCGTCTGGGGCACCTGCGCGAGGACCGCGGCGATCTCCTTGGCGGACATCTCCGTGAGGTTCCGCCCCTCCAGCGCGACCTCCCCCGCATCGGACTGGAGGAGGCCGGAGACCGCGCGCAGCAGGGTGGATTTCCCGGCGCCGTTCGGTCCGATCAAGCCGACGAACTCGCCCCGCCCCGCGCCCAGATTGACCCCGTCCAGGATGCGTGTTCGCGCCACCTGGTACACCAAGTCGCGAGCCTCGAGGGACGCCCCGGCCACCCCCATGCCCAACCCACCGTCGCCGTTCGCCTCGGCCATGCCTGCCCACTCCGGTAAGTGAACTCGGAAAACCTCGTCGCGTCGAAGCCGTCCGGCCGTTCCCAACAACAAAGAAGACCCGGGCGTCTCTGCCAGGGTCTTCGAGAAAGTCTCACGTACCGGGGCCGTAGTGCCGGCCACGGGCAGGGACCCTCCCTGGTGCGGAGAGTGGCCACCCAACCGTTCAGGCAGGTCTCCTGGCTCGCGGGCGCCGTCCCTTCCACCGTGGGATTCGGACGGACCCCGCTCACAGTGGCGCCACCGCGGCGGATTCTCACCGCCTTCCCTATTCTCCCCTAAGGGGGCACCTGAACGGTTCTCTTCTGTTGTTAGCGGGGCCACTATACCGGGGGCCAAGAGCGCTGTCAATCGCGGTCAGATCGGCGAGGGTCGATGGGGCGGCGGCTCGCTCGTTCTCAGGCGCGGGCTTGTCAGCTATCATGGGGACACCCCGGAGGTTATGACATGTCCGGCCACGACGACAGAAGCGCCCCGACAGTCCCCCTGAGGCAAGCTCGGAGTACGCCGAGCGGGCGGCTCGCGATCCGGACAGCGATAGTGCTGACGGCCATCACCGTGGGCCTCCTCACCGCCATCGGCTGCGGAGGTGCGGCCGAGGACCGCGCCCCGGGCTTTTCGCTGGTGGGAGCGGACCGAGAGTCAGTGTCCCTCAACAGCTTGCTGAACAGCAACGACGCAGTGGTGATTGTATTCTACCGGGGCTTCTTCTGAGGCATTTGCCGTTCGCAGCTCGGAGAGCTGCAGGAGGCTCACGCACGGTTCCGGCAGCGGGGGGTGGAGGTGGTGGCGATCAGCATGGACGAGACGGAGGACGCAGCCAGCATGGCGGAGCTCGTCGGTGCAGAGTACCCGGTGCTCTCCGACCCCGGTGGGAGCGTGGTGCGGGCGTACGGCGTCTACGACCTGCTCGGAGACGGCGTGGCTGCGCCGGCGGTATTCATCGTCGGGAAAGACCGGGCCATCCAATGGCAGCAGGTGGGCGGCGACATCGCGGACAGACCGTCGGCGACCCAGATTCTCCTGCGGCTGGACGCGCCGGGGAGCTAGGGGCTCGCACGTGCCGTCCGTCTCGGCATGACCGCCGACGGGCTAGGAGGCCGTCCAAGGCTACCGTGGCCTGGTTATGTCTACTCAGTGCCCGCAACGCCGCCCAGTCCCTAGGTCCGTTCCCTCTCCGCGCGCCTCCCCTGCCGCTTCGGTCGCTCCCTTGCCGCGACGCACCGGCGATGCTATGGTGCGGACGGCCAAGGCGGCGCGCCCCGCCAGCCTCGCTCCAGGGGGCAAGATTGAAACGCCCGCGTGTCTTCTACGGATGGTGGGTGGTGGCAGCGGGGATCGGCATCTCCGCGCTGGCCTCCATGCTCTTCCACTACGGGTTCAGCGCGTTCTTCATCCCGTGGCGCGAGCGGTTCGGGTGGTCGCGGGCCCTCTTGGGTGGCGTGATCGGGATGTCCCGGCTGGAGGGAGGGCTGGTGGCGCCCGTGGCGGGCTGGTTCATCGACCGATACGGCCCCCGTCGCATGATGCTCCTGGGCATGGGCATGATGGGGCTGGGGTTCCTGGCGCTGAGCCAGGTCCAGTCGCTGCTGATGCTGTACGTGGTCTTCCTGGCCCTGCTGGCCGCGGGGTCCAGCTTCGGCACCAACCGGCCGGTGCAGGTGGCCACCGCCAACTGGTTCGTGCGACGCCGGGGGCGGGCGATGGGGCTCCTGGGCGCGGGCTCTGGGCTGGGCGGCAGCGTCGTGTTCCTCTTTGCCCTGCTCATCAGCTCCATTGGCTGGGAGAACGGGGCGATCGTGGCGGGGTTCGTCATCTGGAGTGTCGGGCTGCCCCTGGCTCTGGTCATCCGGCACAAGCCGGAGCAGATGGGACTGCTGCCGGACGGCGACTGGCTCCCGGCGCAAGAAAGGATCGCCCCGGTGGCCGGAGCCGAAGGCGACGGGCCGCCCACGAGCGTCATCGACGCCGCCCCCGAAGAGGCCAACGACGACGAGGGACCTGCCTCACCCACGCTCCACGGCCCGCGAAGGTTCTGGATGCGCGACCCGCGCCCGGAGCTCGAACTGACCCTCTGGCAGGCCCTGCGGACACAGGCGTTCTGGCTGATGGCGATCACGTACGCCACGTGGGCCGCGATGCCGGGGATCACGACGGTCCACATCGCCCCGTTCTTGGCGGAGGAGCTGGAGCTCGACTACGTGGTGGCGCTGGGCGCGCTCTCGTTCTTCGTCGCGGCCAGCGTCGTGGGGCGCATCGGCTTCGGATTCGTGGCGGACTACCTAAACGTGAAGCTCCTGCTTGCGGCTCTCTTCATCGCCCAGGGCATCGGGATCTTCCTCTTCTCGGAGGTCCGGACGCTGGCCCAGGTTCCGCTCTACGTGGTCGTCTTCGCGGTGCCGTATGGAGGCACGATCCCGATGCGGTCCGTGCTCCAGGGGCACTTCTTCGGCAGGCGGGCGTTCGGCACCATCGGCGGGTTTCTGCAGTTCGTGGACCTTCCCGCGACGGTGGCCGCACCGATCTGGGTGGGGTACCTGGCCGATACGATGCCCGGGGGTTACCGGCTGGGGTTCAAGATCATCGCGGGGATCATGGTGATCGCGGCGACGTCCGTCCTCATGGCCCGCCGCCCACGCCCTCCCCTGCCGTCCGACCAGCCGCCGGCCCTTCTGAGAAGGAAGCGCGGGACGTAGCGGGCGGTCCGTCCGCTGCCTAGTCCGCCCCACCCGCCCATCGAGACGTTCGCCTTCCGGGGACACCCCTCCCCCACGTGGGAAGCGTGCCACTTCCGTCGGCTGCGGACACCGCCAGCATCGCCCGGGTCTCGCGGGGCGCATCGGTCAGCGGAGGTCGGACGCGGCGCTTTGGACGCGGGAGGGCAGCTCCCCGTGGGCCGGTCCGCGCGCGATGCCACGCTCAGAGAACGCGGCCGAGGACACGCCGTAGCGCCCCGACCAGGCTATCCACCTCGGTCAGGCCCATTGGCGCGGTGACGCACCCCACCAGCTGGGCCGCCATGAGGACGCCCTCGTTCAGCAGGCCCAGGAAGATGCGACGTCGCAGCTCGGGGTCCACCGAGGCGGCGTCCCGATAGCAGCGAACAGGCTCGTCGGTAAGGTGAATGCCGAAGAGGGAACCCATCCCGGTCACCTGACCGGGCACCTCCATCTCCGCCAGCAGCGCCCGGATGCCCTCTCGCACCCGTTCGCCCAGTCCGTTCAGCCGTGCGTACTCCTCCGGCGTGAGCTGTTCCAGGGTCGCGGCCCCAGCTACCATCACAACCGGGTTCGCGTTGAAGCTCCCGCTGTGGGACAGGGCGGGACCCACGGGGAGGCCGTCGTCGTCGGTCGTCGTGGGATCGTAGAGGGACATGATCTCGCGGCGCCCGCCAAATGCCCCCACGGGAAGGCCCCCGCCGATGAACTTCCCCGCCGCAGTCAGGTCCGGCAGGATGCCGTAGACGGATTGAGCCCCGCCCGGCGCGAGGCGGAGCGTGATTACCTCGTCGAAGATGAGCACGACCCCGTGCTCCCGAGTCACCTCGCGCAGCGTCTCCAGGAACTCCGGCTCCGCCGGCACCATGCCCCCCGTGCCGAGCATCGGCTCGACGATGACCGCGGCCAGCTCGTTGCGATGCTCCAGGAGGATGCGGCGCGCGGCCTCCGCGTCGTTGAACGGCAGCACGACGACATCCTGGACAGTGCCCGATGTCACGCCCGGCGAGTCGCGCACCGCGAGAGGGCGCTGGGGATCGCCTGCCATCGCCAGGGGTGGGCGGACGCTCACGGAGACGGCGTCGTGGGAGCCGTGGTAGCCACCCTCGCACTTGGCGATAACCGACCGCCCGGTGAAGGCCCGCGCCGCCTTGATGCAATTCATGGTGGCTTCGGTGCCGGAGTTGGTGAACCGCACCTGCTCCATGGACGGCACCCGCTCGCAGAGGACCCGAGCGAGCTGCGTCTGCGCCTCCGACACCCCGTAGAAACCCAGGCCGCACCGCACCTGGCGTTCGATCGCCTCGGTGACTGGCCCGTTTCCGTAACCGAGGACCATAGAGGTAAAGTTGGCGGCGAAGTCGATGCGCTCCACGCCATCGGCGTCGCGGACGCGGCAGCCGTCACCGTCGGTGAACGAGAGGGGGTACGGACGCCAGAAGGCAGTCGTGCGGGAATCGCCGCCGGGGAGAAACTCGCGCGCCTCCTCGGCCAGGGCCCGGGAGCGGGGGGTGGTGTCCAGATACCGCTGGGTCTCCGCGTCCACCGAGGTCATGTCGCCTCACTCCGGCTAAGTCCCCTGCCGTCTCCGGCTCAGGGCTTGCGAAAGCTTGACGGATTCCACTTGCGGCGTCA
>PVBE011971468.1_pt1 | contig 15860 bp, 13 predicted proteins | sample 1631181 | NCBI WGS metagenome assembly PVBE01 (sample SAMN08397723, study PRJNA350692) | Marine metagenome, whole genome shotgun sequencing project. | isolation source: water | place: Pacific Ocean | collected 2012-04
CCCCCTTCTTTTTCCGTCATCTTGGAGCGCCGCCGGATGTTGCGGATGCGGCGATCGTACTCGGCGAGGATGCTCACCGGGATGCGCTTCTCGCCCAACGGCGCCGGACTTGTCCTCCCCTTCCCTCCCTTGCCGCTTTTTCCCACCTCCCGCACCACGGCCCGCAGCCCGGCTTCGTCCAACTCCACCTGGTTAAGATATCCCTTGATCTCCTTCTCGTCGGCGTGGATGGATCGGACGATGGCATGTACGCGATCGGCGATGCGGTCAACCTGATCGGGCTTCAAGTTCATGTTCCGGATCAATACCGCGACTTTCTCGCGGATCTTCTTCAAGGCCTCCGGCTTTTCTCCATCGGCGCGCTTTTTTTCGAGCAGGCGGAGCTGGGCCTTCACCTTGCTCGCCAGCGCGAGAACCCTTTTCCGATCCTCCTCATAGGTGGGCTTTTCCCTCTCCTCATCATCCCCCAACTCCGAGCGGCTCGTATCTGCGCTCACGACCACCATTTCGGTGACATTGATCTCACCCCTGCGGAGGGAATCGCTCAACTCCACCACGGCGTTGACGGCCATCGGCGTGCTCACGGTCGCCATGCTCACCTCCAGCTGCCCCTCCTCGATCCGCTTGGCGATTACGATTTCCCCCTCGCGGCTGAGCAGGCGGATCTGCCCCATCTCGCGCAGGTACATGCGCATCGGATCGTCCGTCTTCCCGTAGGCGGAATCGTCGAAAGAGCTCACCTGGCCGGTCGAACTCGGCCTCTCCTTGGCCTCTGCTTCGCGCCGTTCCTTCTTCTGGCCAATACGTTTTTCCGCTGACTCCCGATCCAGAACCTCGATGTCCATGTCGTTGAAGAGCACCATGATGTCATCGATGGCTTCCGGAGAGGTGATGTTCGACGGAAGAACGTCGTTTACCTCCTCGTAGGTGAGAAACCCCTTCTTCTTGCCCATCTCGATCAGTTGCTTGACGTCGGCAACCTTGGATTCTTTCGACTCGGTGGAAATTTCCAATTTGATCCCCTTTCCCTTCAGAGCGGCGTCCGCCCGAAACCCGAAAACTCCTTATCCCGTAGCAATTCTCAACGCGGCGTCCCCACCCGCTGACGCTCGCGCAGCAGGGCGTTCTTCTCTTTCAGCAGGCGCAGAAAGGCAGGGGAGTCCCCCCCCTCCTTTTGCTTGGCCTGCTCCAGTTTTTTCACCAAATCTTTCACCCTCCGGAGGCGCTCCCTCTCCTCAATCGAACTGAGGTTATCAAGGAACCACACTTCCAATTTTTCCGGGCCGATCTCTTCTTTTACGGCGTGCTCCTCCATTTCCTTTGCCGCGAGCTCCACCAGCAAGGCACCGGCGGCGGGATCCTTCAGCCGATCCGCCATCGCGGCGGCGGTGGGCGATCCGCCCCCGGCCGCCTCTTCCCGGAAGGCCGCGACGATCTCCCGCACCGCCGGGTCGCGGAACGCCTCGGGCCGCACCTCGGGGCGGGCCGCAAGGGCGGGCAGGGCGAGGATCATGCGCACGGCTTCGAGCTCCGCGCGCGGCCGCACGGTCTCCTTTCCCAAAAGGTCCTCGACCGGCTCCCTCCGGGAGGAGGCCGCTTTCGCGTTTTCCGAAATCATCCGCGTCACCATGGAGGCCACGGTCGGGTAGGGAATCGCGAGCTGATCCTCCAAAAGGGAGAAATACTGGTCCCTGACGCTTTGGTGACAGGCCGCCAGGACCGGGAGCAGGCGCCGCACGGCCGCCACCTTCTCCGCCTGGTCCGCGGCGGGCCCCACCTCGCCCAGCGCCCCGCGAACGGTGTGGTCGAGCAGTCCCTCGGCGCGCTCAAGCAGATCCCCGAACCTTTCGGGGCCCTCCGCCCGGAGGAGGTCATCCACATCCCGGCCGGCGGGAAGGCTCACCACCCGGAGGCGGACGGCGCCGAGCCCCTCGCGGTCGATGAAGCTCTTGCGCAGCACCTCGCCCGCCACGAGCACCTCCGGCTCGCCCGTCAGGCCGAGCAGGCTCCCGGCCGCGCCCCCCGCCCGCTCGGAGGCCGCCCGGCCCGCCGCGTCGGGATCGAAGACAAAGACGATCTCCTCGGCGTGGGCGCGAAGGAGGCGCAGGTGCTCCGCGGTCAGCGCCGTGCCGAGCGGCGCGACGGCCTCGCGCACCCCGCCCTGCCAGAGCGAGATGACGTCGAAGTAGCCCTCTGTCACCAGCGCCCTTTTCGCGGAGCGAATCGCCTCGCGGGCCTGATGCAATCCGTAAAGGATCCGGCCTTTCTTGAACACCGCCGTCTCGGCCGAGTTCAGGTACTTCGCCCCGCCCGGCCGGTCATCGTCCCCGGGCAGGAAGCGTCCGCCGAAGCCGGCCACGTCTCCCTCCGGGCCCAGGATCGGGAACATCACCCGGCCGCGGAAGCGATCGTAAAAGCCCGTCCCGTCCTCCCGCCGGACGGCGAGGCCCGCCTCGGCGAGCGCCTCGGCGGAAAGACCCGCCTTCTCCGCCGCCCGGCACAGGCCGTCCCAGCGCGCGGGGGCGTAGCCCAGCTGGAAGGCCTCCTCCGCCTCCCTGCTCACCCCGCGTTCGGCGAGGTAGCGCCGGGCGCGCTCGCCCTCGGCCCCGCGGAGGGAGGCCCGGAAGAACTCGGCCGCGCGTCGGTTCATGGCGAGAACCTTCTCGCGGGCGCTGGGCCGCTGGTCCTCCCCGCCCGGCCCTTCGTAGCGGGAGAGATCCACCCCCTGGCGGTTCGCCAGGAACTGGACGGCCTCCCGGAAGTTCAAACCCTCGTGGCGCATCAGGAATTGGAAGGCGTTCCCCCCCACCCCGCAGCCGAAACACTTGAAGATGCCCATCCGGGGGTTCACGTTGAAGGAGGGCGTCTTCTCATCGTGAAACGGACAGAGCGCCTTGAAGGCGGGCCCCGCCTTCCGCAGCGGGATGAACTCGCCGATCACGGTCTCGATAGGGATTCCGTCGCGAATCTGATCTACGACGTCGTCCGGTATGCGGCCCATCAATTCGTCTCCGCTCTGTGAAAGCGCGCGTCCAATTCCGAAACCCCCTTACCCGGCGAGCTCCACCTGGGTCACCCCCCAGTCGCCCTCCTCCGGGCGCGCGGGCCCGAAGCTCGCGACGCCGGCGTGCTCCTCCAGGTAGTGCGCGATGGCCTTCGCCAGGGCGCCGGTCCCCTTGCCGTGCAGGATCCGCACCCGCGGAACCCCGACGAGGAGGGCGTCGTCGAGGTACTTGTCCAGCATCTCGATGGCCTCTTCGGCGCGCCGTCCCCGAACCTGAAGCTCGGAGGAAAACGTTCCGGCCGGAGAGGGGACCTCGTGGCCGATCACGACGCGGCCCCGGCCCGACCCGTCCTCTTCCCCCGCAGGCTCCAGCGACCGAGCGGGCAGGCGGAACGCCTTGCCCTCCACCTCGACCGTGAGCACCCCCCCGCGGTGAAGGGAGCGGACCACCCCGCGGCGCTCGGCCCAATCCAGCCGGACGGCGTCGCCCACCCGGAAGCTGTGCACTTCCTCCTCCTCCGGGCCGGGCCCGGGGCGCGGAAGGACCTCCTCCACCCGGCGGGCCATGCCGCGGAACCGCTCCCGGACCGCCTCCTTGGCGGACGCGGCGTCCCCCTCCGCGCGGAGCGCGGCCAGCATCGCGTCCGCCTCACGGCGGAGTTCCTTGAGAAGATCGTCCGCCCCCGCCCGGCGGCGCGCCTCCTCCTCGCGGCACTCGCGCGCGAAGGCCGCCTGGGCCGCTTCGAGGGCCGCCCGCCCGGCGCGGCTCTGCACCTCCCGCTCGTCCAGCCGGGACTCCCGCCCGGCGAGCGCGGACATCACCTCGCTCGCCCGCCCGGGACCTTCACGGATGATCGCGCGGGCTTTCTCCAGCACCGGGGACGGCAGCCCCATCCGCCCGGCCACGGCGAGGGCGTTGCTCGGCCCCGCCGCCCCCATGCGGATGCGGTAGGTCGGCGAGAGGTCGGCCGGATCGAACTCCACCGAGGCGTTCTCGGCGGCCGGGGAGGTGAAGGCGTAATGCTTGAGGGCGTCGTGGTGGGTGCTCGCCACAACGAGCGCCCCGGTCGGCGCCAGGTGTTCGAGCAGGGCGACCCCGATCGCCGAGCCTTCGGCGGGGTCGGTCCCCGTGCCGAGCTCGTCCAACAGGAGAAGGGCGTCCTCGCCCGCCCCCCGGACGGCCTCGGCCACGCGGGCCATGTGGCCGGAGAAGGTGCTCAGGCTCTGGCGCAGGTCCTGCTCGTCGCCGATATCGGCGAAGAGGGACCGGACCACGGGCAGCTCGCTGTCCGGGGAGGCCGGAACCGGAAGGCCGCACTGGTTCAGCGCCACGCAGAGGCCGATCATCTTGATCGCCACCGTCTTGCCCCCCGTGTTGGGGCCCGTGATGACCACCTGGCGGACGGGGCCGCCGAGGGCGATATCGACCGGGACCACCGCCTCCGGCGAAACGGCCCCCGCCCCGGCGGCGAGGAGCGGATGGCGCGCCTGGCGGAGGCAGAGCCTTCCCTCCCGGCTCTCCCCGGCGCGCGCGCCCCGCCAGTGCCGTCCGAGCTCGGCCTTCGCGGCGATGAGGTCGAGGCCGGCCACGCGCCCGGCCAGGTCGGAGAGGCCCGCGCGCGACGCGAGCGCCGCGGCCGTCAGCTCCCGAAGGAGGCGCTCCACCTCGGCGCGCTCGGCCTCGCGCTCCCCGGCGAGGGCGTTGTTGAAGGGCACCGCGGCGAGGGGCTCGACGAAAAAGGTCTCCCCGCTCGCCGAGCGGTCCAGGACGACGCCTTCGAACGAGCGGCGGTAGTTCGTCTTCGCCGAAACGGCGAACCGGCCGCGCCGCTGGACGATGACGGTCTCCTGGATGACCGTTGCGTGCTCGGCCATGAAGCGGTCGAGGAGGCGCCGCACCTCATCGCGCAGGGCGCGCAGCCGCCCCCGGGCCCGGCCGAGCTCGGGGCTCGCCTCGTCCCGCACCCCGCCGCGCTCGTCGATCACCCTCCGGATGCGGGCCGCCAGGGGCCTGAGGAGGTCGGCGCCGGCCATCCGGCCGGCCAGCCGGGGAAGCCGCCCGTCCCGCGGGCCGAGAAACTGCGCAAGCCCGGCCGCCGCGGCCAGGAGCGCGAGGATGTCCAACAGCTCCTCGGGCTGCAAAACCCCGCCCCGGCGGCGGACATCCTCCAGCGGGGAGGAGGGATCCTTTACGGGGACCAGGGGGAGCCCCTCACCCGCCTCGGCGAGGGAGAGAACCTCGGCCGTCTCGTCGAGAAGAACCCGGACCAAGGCCGGTTCGGTTTCGGGACGCAGGGCGCGCGCGGCCCTCCCCCCCGGCCCGGAGACGCACCGCTCCGCGAGCAGCTCAAGCGCCCGGGGAAACTCGATCGCCTGGAGGGCACGGTCATCCATTTTTCAAGGCATCACGATTTTTGGGCCCAAACGCTGAGGGCAGGGTTCCTTCGTTTGGGCAATGAGAGCGGGCCGCAGCCCCGAGTCCCCTGGAGGGCGGGTTTTGTTCCAGGCGCAACCACGCGAGAAAGCCATCTCTCCATACCGGGGGGGCGGTTTGTCAAGAAAAACCCTTAAAACATGAGATAAAACGCGATCCGGCACGGACGGAAGGAAAAAAATGGGACAGCTTCCGCCATCCCGTTTTCCCGGTAACACCCATTATTATGAGGACTTCCGGGCGACAATCCCAACCCCCCAGTCAGGATATGAAATATAGGAATCGAATTTCCGTTTGTCAACAAATTACACAAAATTTAATGCAAAAAATGTAAATTTTTCTTTTATTTTTCGGACTCCGTCCTCCCCCCTTTCCCGAACCGGCGGGCCAGCTCCGCGAACACCCGGCCGGGAGGGACCCCGCGCATGGCGAGCGCCACCAGGGAGTGGAACCAGAGATCGGCCGTCTCGGCGGCGATCTCCCCGGGATCGCCCCTTTTCACCCCTTCGGCCACCTCTTCCGCCTCCTCGCCGATTTTTTCCAAAACCCGCTCCTCCCCCTTCCGGAACAGCCGGGCGACGTAGCTCTCATCGGCGTTCTCCTCCCGCCGCCGGAGAATCAGCGTATAGATCGATTCGAGCAGGTTGTGGTCGAAGGAAAGCGCACCCCCCCCCTCCGCGCCTTCTTCCTCTCCCGGCGCGCCGGGCCCGGCGAGCGGCTCGAAGAAGCACGACATGCGGCCCGTGTGGCAGGCTGGCCCGTCCGGCTTCACCAGGAACAGGAGCGCGTCCGCGTCGCAGTCCAGCCGCGCCGAGACCAGGCGCAGATAATTTCCCGAGGTCTCCCCCTTGTGCCAGAGCGCGTTCCGCGAGCGCGACCAGAAATGAAGCGTCCCCTTCTCCAGGGTGAGGCGGAGGGACGCGGCGTTCATCCAGGCCAGGGTGAGCACCCGGCCGGTCGCGGCGTCCTGGCAGAGGACGGGCGCGAGGCCCGCCTCGTTCCACTTCACCCGGGAGGCGATCTCCCCGCTCATAGGCGCACCTCCACCCCCTTCTCCCGGAGAAAGCGTTTCGCCTCCCCGATGGTGTACTCGCCGAAGTGGAAGATCGAGGCCGCGAGAGCCGCGTCCGCCTCTCCCTCCGCCAGGCCCTCGTACAGGTGCGCCAGCGAGCCCGCCCCGCCCGAGGCGATCACGGGAACGGGAACGCGCTCGGCCACCCCCCGGGTGAGCGGCAGGTCGTAGCCGTCCCGGGTCCCGTCGCGGTCCATGCTGGTGAGGAGAATCTCCCCCGCGCCGAGGTCCGCCGCCTCCTCCGCCCACGCGAGGGCGTCCCGCCCGGTGGGGCGGGTCCCCCCGTGGCTGAACGCCTCCCAGCGGAGGGCGCCGTCCCCGCCCGGGACGCGCTTCGCGTCGATGGCGCAGACGATGGTCGAGCTCCCGAACCGCTCGGCGGCCCGGCGGAGGATCTGCGGATCGCGGAGCGCCGCGCTGTTGATGCTCACCTTGTCCGCCCCCGCCCGGAGGAGGTCGCGCACGTCGCCCTCCTCCCGGACGCCCCCCCCCACCGTGAGGGGGACGAAGGCGCGCTCGGCCGTCCGGCTCACCACGTCGAGGAGGGTGCCGCGGTCCTCCTTCGAGGCGGTGATGTCGAGAAAGCAGATCTCGTCCGCCCCCGAGGCGTCGTAGGCCGCGGCGCACTCCACGGGGTCCCCCGCGTCGCGGAGGCCCTCGAAGTTCACCCCCTTGACCACCCGCCCCCCCTTCACGTCCAGGCAGGGGATGATCCGCTTGGCCAGCATCAGACCCGCTCCATGGCGGCGGCGAGGTCCAGCGTGCCCTCGTACAGCGCCCGGCCCACCACCGCCCCGGCGACGCCCTTCTCCGCGAGGGGGAGGAGCTTTTCGATATCCTCCATCCGGCTCACCCCGCCCGCCGCGAAGACCGGGCGCCCCGCCGCCTCGGCCACGGCGGAGATGGGTTCCGGGTCGAATCCCTCCAGCGTGCCGTCCCGGCGGATGTCGGTGAAGATGACCCCGGCGAGGGGCAGATCGGCGAAGCGGCGCGCCAGCTCCTCGGGGGCGACGCCCTCGCCCTCCACCCAGCCGGACACCCTCACCTCGCCGTCCTTCGCGTCGATCCCCAAAAGAATTTTTCCGGGATTCTCCCCGGCGGCCTTTTTGAGGAACGCGGGCTCCTTGAGGGCGCTCGTTCCCAGGATGGCGAACGCCGCGCCGGCATCGAGAACCGCCCGCAGGGATTCCCCGCTTCGTACCCCTCCCCCGAACTGGACGGGGACCTCCACCGACTTCGCCACCCGCTCCAGGACATCCAGATGCCGCGGGCTTCCCGCGAACGCGCCGTCCAGGTCGATGAGGTGGAGGCGCTTGGCGCCCTCCGCCGCCCACCTTTGCGCGGCCTCCACCGGGTCCGCCCCGTAGACGATCTCGCGGTCTTTCTGCCCCTGAATCAGGCGGACGCATTTTCCGCCCTTCAGGTCCACCGCCGGGATGATGAGCAACGGAAACCTCAACTGATTGTGGGAAAAGAAACCCCGGCCAAGGGCCGGGTGGAGGAGATATACACCCTCCGGGACAGGCCCTACAAGGCGGGGCGGGGCGGGGAGGCGGCGGCCCCAACCCCCGCTTCCTGGCACATGACATGGAACCGCCTCAAAATTTCCAATCCCTTGGCGGCGCTTTTTTCGGGGTGGAACTGGGTGGCGAACAGGCTCCCGCGGCGCACGCTCGCGATGAAGGGGAGGCCGTAGCGGCAGGTGGCCGCGATGAAGGGGGCGCAGGCCCCGCTCGGCTCGGCGTAGTAGGAGTGGACGAAGTAGAAATGGTCCCCTTCCCGCGCCCCTTCCAGAATGGGGGAGGCGGCCTCCAGGTGAATCCGGTTCCAGCCCATGTGGGGGACCTTCAGGGGGAGCGGGCCGCCGTTCGCGGCGAGGTCTGCGGGAAACCGGCGGATCCGGCCCGGGAGAACGCCGAGCCCGGGGGTTGCGCCGAACTCCTCGCTCTCCTCGAAGAGGATCTGAAGCCCGAGGCAGATTCCCAGGTAGGGGACGCCCCGCGCTATCGCCGCCAGGAGGGGATCGGCGAACCCGCCCGCCCGCAGGGCGGCCATGCACTCGGGAAACCCCCCGACGCCCGGGAGGACGATCCCCCCCGCCCCGGCGAGTGAGGCCGGATCCCCGCTCAGGAGGGCGTCCGCCCCCGCGCGGGCCAGCCCGTTGCGCAGGCTCCGCACGTTGCCCATGCCGTAGTCGACGATGACGATGGGGCGCGGCACTTCTTTCCTCCCCGGCCCCCCCGGCCTCCCCGGCGCCGGTCCGCTCAAAGCACTCCCTTGGTGCTGGGCACCCCGGCCACGCGCGGGTCCCGCGCCGCCGCCGCCCGCAGGGCGCGGGCGAACCCCTTGAAGACGGCCTCGGCCATGTGGTGGCTGTTCTCGCCGTAGCAGATCTCGATGTGGAGGTCGATCCCGGCGTGCGCCGCCACCGACCAGAAGAACTCCCGCACCAGCGAGGTGTCGAAGTCGCCGACCGCCGGCTCGGGAAAGGCGCCGCGGAAGACGAGGTTCCCCCGGCCCCCGGCGTCCAGGGTGACCTCGGCCAGAGCGTCCATCATCGGGAGGCGCACGTTCGAGAAGCGCGCGATGCCGGCCCGGTCCCCGAGCGCGGCAGCGATGGCCTGGCCGAGGAGGATGCCCACGTCCTCGGAGGTGTGGTGGCCGTCCACGTCCAGGTCGCCCTTTCCGGTTACCTTGATGTCGAACAGGCCGTGCCGGGCGATCTGGGCCAGCATGTGATCCAGGAAGCCGATGCCGGTCTCGATCTCCCCCCGCCCCGTCCCGTCGAGGCCGAGGGTGAGGGTGAAATCCGTCTCGGAGGTCTTCCGGCTGATCTCGGCCACCCGCGGGCCGTCCTTTTTGTCCGCCACCGGGGCGCCTCCTTCGCTGAAAACGAATCCGCTGAAAACAAATCGCCCCTTTTCAGGGGCCGCCTGCATCCAAGAATTTTCGGGCGAATCGAAATCCGGACGGTGCCATTATCCCCCATCCCTCCGGCGGGCGCCAGGAGGCGGACGGCGAAGGGGAGAGCCCCCCCGCCCGCTACTCCTTTTCGAGCCGCAGCCGGAGCGCGCGCGCATGGGCGGGCAGCCCCTCCAGGTCGGCCAGCGCCGCGGCGGGTGCCGCCAGGCGGGCCATGGCCTCCCGGCCGAGGCTGACGCGGCTCGTCCACTTCATGAAATCCAGGACGCCCAGCGGGGAGGCGAACCGGGCCGCCCGCCCCGTGGGGAGGACGTGGTTGGGGCCCGCGATGTAGTCCCCCGCCGGGGCCGGGCTCCAGGGCCCGCAGAAGATCGCCCCCGCGTTCCGGACCCCCGCGGCGGTCTCCTCGGCCCCCGCCACCATGAGCTGAAGGTGCTCGGGCGCGAGGCGCTCGGCGGCGGCGAGGGCTTCCTCCAGGCAGCCGGCCTCGGCGACCGCCCCCCGCCGCGCGAGGGCCTGCTCGATCACCTCCCGCCGGGGCTCGCCCGCGGTTTGTTTCTCCAACTCTTCCGCGAGGGCGTCCGCCGCCGCGCGGCCGACCCCGATCCCGACCGCCATCGCCTCCGGGTCGTGCTCGGCCTGGGCGAGCATGTCGGCCGCCGCGAACGCGGCCCAGCGCGCATCGTCCAGCACCACCGCCACCTCGCTCGGGCCCGCCTCCTTGTCCACCTCCACCTCGCCGCGCACGAGGCGCTTCGCGGCCGAGACGTAGACGTTTCCCGGCCCGGCGATCTTCTCCACCCGGGGGACGGTCTCGGTCCCCCAGGCCATCGCGGCGATCGCCTGGGCGCCCCCCGCCCGGAAGACGCGCCCCACCCCGGCCAGGCCGGCGGCGGCGAGGACGGCGGGGGGAACGCTCCCGTCCCCCGCCGGGGGGGTGCACAGGACGATCTCCTCCACCCCCGCCGCTTCGGCGGCGAGGGCGCTCATCAGAACGGTGGAGGGGTAGGCCGCCCGCCCGCCGGGGACGTAAAGGCCCACCCGGCGAAGCGGGGTGGGGACGAGGGCGAGCCGCTCGCCCGGGCCGGGCGAATGGAAGACGGGCTTCGGGAGGGTGGCCAGGTGGAACGCGCGGATGCGCCCGGCCGCGAGCGCCAGGGCGTCCCGGACCTCGGCGGGAAGGGCGTCCCCCGCCTGATTCATCTCGGCTTCGGAAACGGGGATCCCGCCCGGTTCGAGGGAAACGCCGTCCAGCTCCTGCGTGTAGCGCAGCAGCGCGGCGTCCCCTTCCCGCCGCACCGCCTCGAGGATGCGCCCCGCGGCGGCCTCGGCCCCGGCGAGCGCCTCGGCCCCGGCCGCGGCGAGCGCGTCCAGGGCGTCCTCCGCGCCCGGCGCGCCGAGGCGGATGCGCCGCATTTTCATTTCCGCGCCTTCCTCTTTTTCGCAGCGGGGGCGCGCGCGGCCTTTTTCTTCGCGGTTTTTTCTTTCACCACCTTCTTCATCCGGGCGATGAAGGCGCTCACCTGTTCATGCTTCGTCTTCTGGCTCGCCCGGTTCAGGATGAGGCGCGCCGTGGCGTTGAGGATCTCCCTGACGGGCTGGAGGCCGTTCGCCCGCAGGGTCCCCCCCGTCTCGACGAGGTCCACCACGACGTCGGCCACCCCCGCCTCCGGGGCGATTTCGACGTTCCCGTAGAGGCGGATCACGTGCGCCTGAACGCCCTGCTCCCCGAAAAAGCGCGCCGTCAGGGCGGGGAACTTCGTCCCCACCCGGACCTCCAGCCGCCCCGCGATGTCCTCCCACGAGACGCCCCGGGGGGCGGCCACCATGAGGCGGCAGGGGGCGAAGCCGAGGTTCAGCGGCTCGTACACCTCCCGCCCCTGCTCGAGCAGGATGTCCTTTCCGATGACGCCCAGGTCCGCCGCCCCGCGCTCGACATAGGTGGACACGTCGTAGTTGCGGAGGACGAGGACGCGAAGGCCCGTTTTCCCGTCCTGGTGAACGAGGACGCGGGAGGACTCCGGTATGGGCCGCGAGAGAAGCCCCGCCGCGACGAGGCGCTCGACGGCCTGCGGAAAGATGCGCCCCTTCGGAAGGGCCAGCGTCAGGTTCTCCATGGTCTTGGCTTTTTCGCTCATTCCACCACCCGTTCGATATCCGCCCCCAGCGCGCGGAGGTGCTCCTCCAGCCTTTCATACCCCCGGTCGAGATGGTACACCCGCCGGACGACGGTCTCCTCCCGGGCGGCGAGGCCCGCCAGGACGAGCGAGGCGCTCGCCCGCAGGTCGGTCGCCATGACGGTGGCCCCGGTCAACGACTTCACGCCCTCGACGCGGGCGGACCGCCCGTCGGGCGCGATGCGGGCGCCCATCCGCAACAGCTCGGCCACGTGCATGAACCGGTTTTCAAAGATCGTCTCCACGATGGTGCAGGATCCCTCTGCGACGGCCATGAGGGACATGAACTGCGCCTGCAGGTCCGTGGGAAAGCCCGGATAGGGCGCCGTCTTCACGTTGACCGCGCGGAGGGGGCCCTGCGCCGCCACCCGCACCCAGTCCTTCCCCTCGGTCACCTTCAGGCCGGCCTCCCGCAAGCGGAGGGTGAGGGAGCGGACTTGCTCGGGAATGCACCGGCGCACGGTCACGTCCCCCCCCGTGATCGCGCCCGCGATCAGGAAGGTGCCCGTTTCGATCCGATCGGGCGGGACCGCCATGTCGAACCCGCCGAGGCGCTCCGCGCCCTCGATCTCGATGACGGCGGTTCCCGCGCCCCGGACGCGCGCGCCCATCCGGGTCAGCGCCTCCGCCAGGGCGGCCACCTCCGGCTCGCGGGCGGCGTTCTCCAAAACGGTGACGCCCTCGGCCCGCGCCGCCGCGAGCATGAGGTTTTCCGTCCCCGTCACCGTGGTGAGGTCGAAGGAGAACCGCGCGCCGCGCAGCCGCCCGGCCCGCGCCACGATGTATCCCTCCTCCAGGGAAATCCGCGCGCCCAGGGCCTCGAGGCCCTTCAGGTGCTGGTCGATGGGCCGGGCGCCGATGGCGCAGCCCCCCGGGAGGGAAACCCGCGCCTCGCCGAACCGGGCGATGAGAGAGCCCAGGACCAGGACCGAGGCGCGCATGGTGCGCACCAAATCGTAGGGTGCCGTCCCCGCGCGGGCGCGGGCGGGGTCGAAGCGGTAGGCGGAAGGGCCAGCCGCCTCGGACTTCACGCCGAAGCCGGACAAGAGATCGAGAATGGTGGCCGTGTCCCGAAGGGCGGGGACCCGCCCCAGCCGGCAGGGCGCCTCCGCCAGGAGGACGGCCGCGACGATGGGGAGCATGGCGTTCTTCGCCCCCCCGGCCTCCACCTCCCCGCGCAGCGGCTTCCCCCCCCGGATGCGGAACTGTTCCACGCCTTACGCCTTCACCGCCCCGATCGCGCGTGCGCGCCCGGCCAGATCCGCCCGGACGGTGGGCTCGAAGAAAGCGCCCGTCCCGCGCACCGCGCGCGCGATCCCGGGAATTTGCCCGGGGTCCATCTCCAGGAGCAGGACCCCCCCGCTCCGCAAAAGGGGCGCGGCGCCAAGGGCGATCTCCCGCAGACAGCGCATCCCGTCCGATCCTCCGTCGAGCGCCGCGCGCGGCTCGTAGCGCGCCACCTCCGGCATCAACCCCTCCATCTCCCCGGTGCAAATGTAGGGCGGATTCGAGAGGATGGCATCGAAGGCCGCCTTTTCCGAAAACGCGGCGAGCAGGTCCGAGGCCAGGGTCCGGACCCGGCCGCCCACCCCGTTCCGCTCCGCGTTCTCCCGGCAGAGGCGAAGGGCGGGCTTGCTCAGGTCGGCCATGATCACACGGGCGCCGGGGAGTTCCCGTGCCAGGGCCACCCCGATCGCGCCGCACCCGGCGCACAGATCGAGAACGGCGGGGGCCCGCGCCCCCGATAAATGCGCCGCCGCCCGCTCCACGAGGAGCTCGGTCTCGGGCCGGGGTATCAAAACCTCGGGCGTCACCCGGAAGTCGAGCGACCAGAACTCGCGCACTCCCAGGATGTAGGCCAGCGGCTCCCGCCGCTCCCGGCGGGCCGCCATATCGGCCAGGGCACAGGCCGCGTCCCCGGGCAGCCATTCCCCGGCATGGGCGTGCAGCCGGGCGCGGTCCCAGCCGAGCGCCCGGCAGAGGAGCGCTCCCGCGTCGCTCTGCGCCGATTCGATTCCCGCCGCCCGGAAGCGCCGCCGCAGCTCCCGCAGCCATCCGGCGGCCGAAACCTTTCCGCGGGCGGGCTCCGCGGAGACGCTCTCGCTCATCCGGCGGCGATCTCCTTCCCGCTTTCTTCGAATTCGGCCAGGCGCTCGGCCTCCCGGCTCGCGTTCACCCGATCCACCATTTCATCGATCTCTCCCTGAAGAAAATTTTCCAGGCTGTGAAGGGAAAAACTGATGCGGTGGTCCGTCACGCGGTCCTGGGGAAAATTGTAGGTGCGGATCCGCCCGCTCCGGTCGCCGGTCCCCACCTGGCTTTTCCGCGCGGCCGCGCGCTCGGCCATCTGCTTTTGGATCTCCATGTCGAGCAGATGGGCGGAGAGGATCTTCATCGCCTTCGCCTTGTTCTTGTGCTGGCTTTTTTCGTCCTGGCAGGTGACGACCAACTCGGTCGGCAAGTGGGTGATCCGCACGGCCGAGTCCGTCGTGTTGACGCTCTGCCCGCCGGGTCCCGAGGAGCGGAAGACGTCGATGCGGATGTCTTTCTCCTCGATGCGGAGCTCGACATCCTCCGCCTCGGGGAGAACGGCGACGGTGGCCGCCGATGTATGGATCCGGCCCTGGCTTTCGGTCAGGGGAACGCGCTGCACACGGTGGGTGCCGCTCTCGAAGCGCAGGCGGCTGTACGCGCCCTCCCCCTTTATCAGCGCCACCACCTCCCGCAGCCCGCCGACTCCGCTCTCGTTGCGGGAAAGCTCCTCCACCTTCCAGCCCTTCGACTCCGCGAAGCGGGTGTACATCCGGTAGAGGTCGGCGGCGAAAAGGGCGGCTTCCTCTCCCCCCGTCCCCGCCCGGATTTCGACGATGACGTTTTTCTCGTCATTGGGATCCTTCGGGAGCATGAGCCGCCGCAGGCGCCCTTCCAAATCGCCGATGCGGGACTCGTGCTCCTTGACCTCGTCCCTGGCAAGATCCTGCATTTCCGGATCGGGCTCATCGAGGAGGGAGCGCGCTTCCTCCAGGGCCTGTTTGCACCCGCGCCATTCCCGGTACGCCTTGACGATCTCGGTGACCTCTTTGTGTTCGCGGCCCAGCTTCTGAAGGGTTTGGGGATCCTTGAGAAGGCCGGGATCGGCGAGGCGCTCCTCCAGGGCTGTTTGCTTCTGTACGATCTGCGCGAGTTTTTCGAACATGGCCGAAGAGGCTCCTTTTCCGGCGGGCGCCGGGAGCCCTTACGATTCGGTGGGCGCTTGGGTGGCTGCCGCCTCTTCGCCGTCTCCCGCTTCCGCGGCGGGCGGGGCCGCAGCGGCCGGGGGCTCGGGGGAAGGTTCCTCGGGGGGGGCGCCTTTCGGGGACTCCGCGTCCTCCACGGCGGCTTTTTCTTCCTGGGCCTTCTGGCGGGCCGCCCTCTCTTCAGCGCGTTTCTCGCGCGCCTCTTCGGCGGAGGCCTTTTTCTCGGCGGCGGCCTGGGCCTCCCGCTCGATTAGCGCCGCCTTTTCGACCTCGGCCGCCTCCTGCTTGCGCTTTCGCTTGGAGACGCGGGTCTTTTGCCCTTCAAACTTCCTGACGAACTTCTCGACCCGCCCCTCGGTATCGACGATGCGGGCCCCCTGGCCAGTGTAAAAAGGATGACAATTCGAGCAAATCTCCACCCGCATCTCCGGCTTCGTGGAGAGCAGGTTGTAGGTGGTCTTGCAACCGCTGCAGGTCACCACCGCCTCAAAGACTTCTGGGTGAATCCCGGTTTTCATCGGCCGAAACTCCGTTCAAATCTGCACAAATCCGCTCAAATCCGCTTCGTGGAGAGCAGGGAGGCGGCCAAAGGGCCTTTCCCCCCGGAAAGGGGGATTTATATCGGAAGGGGCCTTGCCTTGTCCAGCCCGGTGCCGTTTTTCGCCGATCTTTCGAGGCCGGCGGCAAAACCCGGACCGCGCAGGAAAAGATCGGGGCGCGTGAAGTTTTAGGTGTTCATTGAGGCCAGGAACTTTTCGTTCGTATCGGCCTCGTTGATCTTCTCCAGGAGCAGCTCCATGGAATCTATCACGCCGAGGGGCTGGAGCACCTTGCGGAGCACCCACACCCGGTTGAGCTCGGCAGGAGAAATAAGAAGCTCTTCCTTCCGGGTGCCCGACTTGTTGATGTCGATCGAGGGAAACACGCGCTTGTCGGAGAGCTTCCGGTCCAGGTGCACTTCCATGTTGCCGGTGCCCTTGAACTCCTCGAAGATCACATCGTCCATCCGGCTGCC
>PVBE010002834.1_pt1 | contig 15858 bp, 7 predicted proteins | sample 1631181 | NCBI WGS metagenome assembly PVBE01 (sample SAMN08397723, study PRJNA350692) | Marine metagenome, whole genome shotgun sequencing project. | isolation source: water | place: Pacific Ocean | collected 2012-04
CAGACCGCCGATGCACAACAGTGACATCGTCGCCGGTTCGGGAGTTATCACAAACGCCTGGTCGAGGGATACAGGAGTTTGGCCCGGAAGCACGCGCGGATCGAACAGTTCGTTCCACGTCGTCGGCGGATTGCCTAGAGCATCGTAGTCGCCGTATACCGAGTCGTCGTTCCAGTGATCCGCGGAGGTTTTCCAGCCCCACACAGGAGCTACCGGTTGATTATCCCACTCAGGCAAAGGCAAGGCCATTACATCCAGCCAGTAGATCGTGTCCTTCACCTGAGGAAACGCCTCTGTGTCTTCCATGAAGAAGTTGTACTGGATCACCTGCGTGTCGGTTCCGATGATCTCGTCCTGGTTAGGGTCGAAGAAACCTTCAACGGACGTTCCCCACAACCGATGCTGGAACTCGCCGGGAAAGAAGTCCTTTTCCCAAAGAAGATTTCCGGGGCGGGAGTGTTCACCAGCGATTGCGGGAATATCGGCGTGGATACTCAGATGGAACCCGACAAACCCCGGATCAGGGACTGTAATAATAGTACCGGCGCCGTCGTCAATCTCATGCTGCGGGAAATTGTCGTCAAGCCACGATCCCCAGATGTGGATATCCCTGATCGGACCGCTCCAGGTGCACCGGAAATCGTCAGCGACGACTTTCGGGGCAGTCGCCCGGACATTCAGCCCGCTCAGGTCGTTAACCGGATCAGGCTGCATTTGGGGCATCTGGGGGAAGTGCATCTTGTGGTTTGTCGCCAGGCGAGGGTCTGCGGTGTTTGGATCCCAGTCCGCAAAGACCGCTGAACCTACCGAAAACACTACTAATAACACTGTTGCTAATCTTGCATACTTCATATTATTCGTCTCCTCTTTGTCAGTTGTACGATTGACTCAGATCGCAACCCTCAAGGGTAGGCTCCGAGAACAACCCGGTTGTTTGTTTGCGTCTGTTGTTCGTCTCTTGCTGCGCCGTTCGACGGGGTGTTACATCCGCCTCGCGCGCCGAGTCGCCGGCCCGCTCGCCGGCCCAATCCTACGCTGCACTTCTTGCAGGCTGTTATCTCTGCGGCAACGCCTGATCATGCAGGCTGCTTTCCCAGCAACTTTCCCGGTCATCGCCCGGGAGGCTCGTTGTTTCTGTCCATAGGCTCATCTCCTTGTCTCCAACGCCCGCCGGGGGCTCGCCCCGGAACACGTGACCTCATTTCATATGGTTTTGGCTCGTAGATTCTCACCGATCGCCGACGCCTGGGGCGGTTAAGGCGCACGAGCCTCTTGTGAAGAGCAGTCAGATGCTCCCAGCGACCAGGCAACCTGCTCAGGGGTAACCGGGCGCGACAGATACACATCCGCGCCTCCGCAGCGAGCGGCATGTTCCAGGTCGGATCGAAAACCCGGACCAATCGCAACCAGACATCGGATTGAAGGCAAAGCTGATATCCGTCTCAACAACAGCTCACCGCCCAGCATCAGTTCGACGCCCACCAAGGCCGCCGAAATCACATCACTCCGCAAGACATCCAGCGCCGCCCTCGTAGAAGCAACGGTCCGCACGCGAAACCCAAGCAACTCAACCGCAGCAGCGGTTCGAATCGTCTCGGCCTCGGTTCCGTCCGCCACCAGGACCACCGTTTCACTTGCCGTCATTGCACTTCTCCTGCACTTCCTGCACACCTCCGTATTTGCAACCCCCGTGCCAACTGAAGCGACTTTGCCCAGAACCCAGGCAAGTCGCGTCTATCGCAAGCGTTGCAGATATGCGATTTCTATCAGACACGATTAAAGAATACGGGGGCCGCGGGTCACTTCGACACGCATGGACCCGTAGAATTGCCCCGCAGCCCGGCGTATCAGGCGACTTACGGACGTGAGGCGAAGTGACACTTCCCCGGGTCGTTTCGACACGGATTTCGCAACGAGAACTCATCTTGGCTCGCGAAGTCCGAGAATCTGAAATCGCCAAACGGGAGAGGCTCCCTCACATCCCTCCTTAGAAACGCCAATGGCCCCCGGTAATAAGCCTCGCAACCGACGAGTATTGATCAGCTGATGTCGAAACGGTGCATCATTCGCCAGAGAGTCTTTCGGCTGATGCCCAACGCCTTGGCGGCCTCGGTGCGAACTCCACCCGAGTATTCCAGGGCGCACTTGACATGGTCTCGTACGGCGTCGGAAAGAGGTGGAAACAAATCTTCTCCGTGATGCGGCTCCTTCTTCCTGGCCAGGAGGGCTTCGGGAAGGTCCGCCAATTCAATGGTGTCTCCGGTCCCCAGAACGTACGCACGCTGTATCACGTTACCGACTTCTCTCGCGTTGCCCGGCCAGTCATACCTGCACATAGCCGTCATCGCGTCCTGTGAGACAGTCTTTGCGTGCATGCCCAGGAGCATCGCCACCCTGGCAAGCATATGCCTGACCAGCAACGAAATATCCTGTCGCCTGTTTCGCAGCGGCTCGATCGACAGGCGGACCACGTTCAGACGATAGTACAAATCGCGCCGGAATGCTCCGGATTCTACGGCCCTGGCAAGATCGCTGTTGGTTGCGGCGATTACACGCACGTCGATGGGAATTTCCCTATCGCCACCGACCGGCACGACCGCACGCTCCTCGAGGACTCGAAGCAACTTGCTCTGTAGCGAAATGCTCATATCGCCGACTTCATCAAGGAGAATGGTCCCGCCGTTGGCGGCCCGCAGGAATCCCATAGTCGCATGCCTGGCGCCGGTAAAGGCGCCGGCCTCGTGACCGAACAGTTCGCTCTCCAGCAACGATTCGTGGATCGCCGCACAATTGACCCCCACGAACGGACCTGCTCTTCGATCGCTGGCCTGGTGGATGCTCCGCGACAGGAGTTCCTTACCAGTTCCCGATTCGCCCTCGATTAATACGTTGACGTCATGCGACGCCAGGCTCGGGAGGTGGTGGCGCAAAGCCTTGATACATGGCGAGCGCCCGATTAACACCTCCCCCGGTCTGAGATGCGTCCGTTCCTTAATCATCTCGCCATCCTCTCGAACAGCCAGACTCCAGACCGACAAGCAGTTGCGGCTCTACAGGCACACCTGTCAGCCAACTCGGCCTTGCTGTCGCCGACCGCCGCCTCAAAATAAGATTCTTACTGCAGCGGTCCAAAATGGGACTTGCCAGTCCCGATCGTCGAATGCTCCCGGATCTTCTCCAACCTGGAAACGCCTTACGAATTCCGCAAAATCCGACGGCCGCGACTTGAGGCAAGTAGAAACGAGTGAACGATGCCTCGCCTTGCCCCGAGTGGAGTTTGAGCGTTAACGCCGCTCCAAACGGATCTGAATACTGTCTCTATACCGTGTATATTATATCTACTCACTGTGGTATCGTTGGTTCTTTTGCTCCAAAATGCGCCTCTGGAAACGTAACGATCTTATCAGACAGACATTAGCGTGAACAAAAACTTTCAGAGTCGCGTCATTCTTCTCTAGTCGTCTCCTGCTGGCAAGACAACTCCTCCCGAATTCAACCAACTGACTTGACGCTCATGCGACTCGCCGCCTACACCTGACGGACATACTTCCCGTCACGCCGGTATACCTGCTCCGAAGGTTTGGCGCGGTTGAACGCCACTCCTTCAGGATGCCGAACCAACCCGTCCGGGCCAATATTGGAATTCAGCATCAAAACCCGAGTATAATCGTTACACCCCCTAAGGAAGATTAATTATGAAACGAATGATTCAGAGTGTTGTCCTAGGTTTAGCGGTTTTGGTCGGTTCGGCAGATCTTTGTGCGGCCAAGACGTCGCCCCAGGCGGCCCTGAAAGACAGCGGGGTAAGCGGAGGCCTGGTGGTGCATCTTGGCTGCGGAGACGGGAAGTTGACCACCGCCCTGCGAGCTGGCGACAGCGGTCTGGTCCACGGACTCGACACCGACGCGAAGAAGATATCCGCTGCTCGCCAGCGTGTCGCGGCCACAGAACTGGCGGGCAAGGTCACGTTCGATGTGCTGCGATCGAATCGCCTTCCGTACACTGATAATCTGGTGAACCTGATCGTGGCCGAGAATATGGGAGAAGTTTCGATCGCCGAAGCGATACGAGTGCTCCGCCCGGGCGGCGTGCTGCAGATCCGCAAAGGCGACAACTGGACCGCGACAGTAAAGCCCCGCCCCGAAGAGCTCGACGACTGGACGCACTTCCTGCACGATCCCTCCGGCAACGCGGTCAGCAGCGATACGATAGTCGCCCCGCCGCGACACATGCAGTGGCTGGCGGCGCCCGTCTGGTCGCGCAACCATCACAAGCTGGCGAGCATCTCGTCGATTGTCACTCGCGACGGACGCCTGTTCTACATCATGGACTCCGGCCCGTCGGCGAACATGAAAGTGACCGGAAAGTGGTCGCTCGTCGCACGCGACGCCTTCAACGGCGTGAAACTCTGGAGCAAACCGATGGCGACGTGGGCTAACCAGGCCCACGGATTCAGGAGCGGACCGGTCCAACTGCCCCGAACGCTGGTCGTAGGCCCAAAATGCGTTTACGCCCCGCTGGAGATGAGCGCCGCGGTCTCGGCTGTCGGCGTCGTCACTGGTGAAGTTCTCCGCACGTACAAGGAAACCGCCGGAGCTGAAGAGATCATTCTGATCGACGGCGTGCTGCTGGTCGTCAGCGGCGCCCCGATCGCAGAACAGGCCGGAATCAATCCGTCCCTGAAAAGCAGCTTCAAGTTCCCCAATGTCAAAACGATCCGGGCGATCCGAGCCGACACGGGCCGGGTGCTGTGGAACTGGAGCGATGAAGAAGCCGGCGCCCTGATGCCTCTGACGCTGGCGACCGACGGCAAGCGGGTCTTTTTCGAGTCGGGCCAGAGCGTAGTCAGCCTCGACCTGGCCAGCGGAAAGGAAATATGGTCCTCCGACGAAAGCACAGCGCCGCAAAAAACGCAGAAAACGACGGCGGACGCCGGGAAGAAGAAAAAGAAGCGAAACTCGCGAAACCAGAGGAGGTACGGCTGGTCGCTGGCGGCGCTGACCGTAAGCGACGGCGTAGTGCTGCTGGCCGATCGCGGGAGGATGCAGGCCTACAACGCCGAAGACGGAAAGGCCCTCTGGCACAGTCAGGCCAGCATCGGGCTGTGCCGTACGCCTTCGGAGATGTTCGTCATCGACTCACTTGTCTGGCAGGGACCGCACTTCAAGGAAGGCCGCGACATAAAGACCGGAAAGATCAAGAAATCCAACAGCGCAGCCCAGGACGTCTGGACCGCCGGGCATCATCACAGATGCTATCGCCAGAAAGCCACTTCCCGGTTCATCCTTACGGGATATCGGGGCATAGAGTTCTTCGACCTTGCCGGGGCGAATCATACGAGAAACAACTGGATCCGCGGAACGTGCCAGTACGGAATCATGCCCGCCAACGGTCTGATCTACGCACCGTCGCACGCGTGCGGATGCTTCATGGAAGCCAAACTCAGAGGATTTTGGGCCGCAGCGCCGCAACGAAACAAACCGCCCGCGGCCGCCGCCGAACCGCTGGTGAAAGGCCCGACATACGGCAGGACTGCAGAAATCCCGGAAGCCAAATCAAATGACTGGCCGACCTATCGCGGCAACGTACTGCGTAGCGGCTCAACGAGCGCCAAACTCCCCGCGGCGCTGAAGAACGCCTGGCGTACAGAAATCGGCGGGAAGATCACTCCCCCTATCGCCGCCGGCGGGCTGGTGATCGTGGGGGCGATAGACACTCATCAGATAATTGCACTCGATGCATCGGACGGCAGGCGAAAATGGTCCTTCGCCGCCGGCGGGCGCGTCGATTCGCCGCCAACGATCCACAACGGACTGGTCCTGTTCGGCTCGGCCGACGGATACGTCTACTGCCTAAACGCCGCTGACGGACGCGAAGCATGGCGTTACCGCGTCGCCCCGCGCGACAGACGCACAATTGCGATGGACCAGATCGAATCGGTCTGGCCGGTGCATGGTTCGGTGCTGATCGAAAACGGATTGGTTTACGCCGCGGCCGGTCGATCCTCCTATCTCGACGGCGGAATTCGCGTCGTAGCGATCGATCCGGCCAGCGGAAAGAAAGTGCATGAATCGAATTTGAGCATCGACCATCCCAAGGTTCGAAATCGCGAGAAAGGCGAGAGCAAAACCGGGATCAAGAAGAAAGGTTTCGTACAGAACGCTACGGACTTCAAGACGTTCACGGATCCCGATCGATCCGACGCCTTCTCGATGGCCGGAACCGTCACCGACGTGCTGGTCAGCGACGGGACGTCAATATACATGCACACAGTTCGACTCGATCGTAAGTGCGTCAAGCAGAAGACCCACGGGCGCCACATACTGTCGACATCCGCCCTGCTGGACGGAGCCGAAAACCACCGTTCGCACGTCGTGCTGGGCACCGGCGATTTCAGCCGCACCGGCGTTGCGTACTCATGGATCGCCAACCGCGACAAGGGATCGTGGGGAAACCGCCTGGCCGTGCCGTACGGGCTGATGCTGAGCTTCGATTCGAACACCGTCTGGGGCGTAAAGCGGCCCGGGCGCCAGGGAGGCGGCTACGTTCTGTTCGCACAGGAAAACAGTCCCTTCTCTTCGAACGAAAAGCACATGCCCGACTTCCGCCCTCAGAACACGACGGCCGTTCCAGCCCAGAAGTGGTCTGCGCAGATACCGTTCCGTCCGCGAGCGATGCTGCGAGCAGGCGACATGGTGTTCCTGGCCGGAATGCCGGCGGGACTGAACCAAGACGATCCGCACGCAACGTTTGACGGCCGCACCGGCGGAATGCTGCGAACAGCTTCGATCGACGGCGGAAAGACCCTGGCCCATCGCAGGCTCAAGAGCCCGCCTGTCTGGGACGGACTGGCCGCAGCAGGCGGGAAGATGTACATGTCCGCTATGGACGGATCGGTAACTTGCATGATCCGAGACGATTCGCCGCCACCGATCCAGGCTGACCCGCCTGCGGCAAAGACGGCGCCTGCCGACAAGACCAAACGTGGGCCGAAGGGCTCACCTGGCAAGCCGGTGTCGGCCGACAAGACCGGCAGGTTGATCCTGACCCCGGCCGCCGCTAAAACCGCCGGCGGGCCTCGCTACAACTCCCAGCGAAACAACATCGGCAGTTGGAAGAGTCCCAAGGGCTTTTGCCAATGGAGCCTCAAGGGCGTGACAGCCGGCAAGTACAGCGCCGAATTCGCATACGGTTCGACGAATCCGGGCGTGGCCTACACGATCAGCGCAGGCGATGCGAAACTCGCCGGCAAAACCGAACATACTGGTGGGATCAGGACCTACAAGAGCTATAAGATCGGCACGATCGATCTGCCGGGCGGCGCAGTCAGTCTTGCCCTGAAGCCGGGGCCGTTCAAAGGCGCGATCATGAACTTCCGCCTGCTGACGCTTACGCCGGTTAAGTAACCTGCATGCAATGAACATCGCACTTACGATCTACGCGGCGATCTGCCTGTTGTACTGGCTTCGGACGGCGTACGGAGTTTGTCGCGTGCGAGCCGGCGTTGGGCTTCTTACCGACATCAACTGTCCCGATCCGCCCAAATGGCCTTTGGTGTCGGTAATTGTCCCAGCGTGCAACGAGGCCGAGAAATTCGAATCCGCCGCACGCACGCTACTGGCCCAAGACTACGAGAATCTGGAGATCATCCTGGTCGACGATCGCTCGACAGACGCCACAGGCCGGATCGCCGATCGACTGGCGTCCTCCGACCCGCGTGTGACGGCGATGCACATCAACGAACTGCCCGACGGTTGGCTCGGCAAGGTCAACGCACTGAATCGAGGACTGGGCGAATCCAGCGGAGAGATTATCCTTTTCACCGACGCAGACGTGCATTACCGCAGCGATGCGATACCGCGGGCGGTCGCGTTCATGCAATCCGAAAACATTGATCACCTGGCGGGATGTCCATCCCTTAAATCGCCTTCATCGATGCTGGCCAATTCGATTATCGCATCGTTCCTGCGCCAGTTATTCGCACTGTTCATTCCACCTTGGAAAGTCGCCGACCCGAATTCGCGAGCGTTTTTCGGTGTCGGAGCCTTCAACATGGTCCGCCGCAGTGCGTTTGAAGCGACTGAAGGATTCCAGTGGCTCAAGCTTGAGACCGGCGACGATATGGGCTTGGGAATGATGATGAAACGGTCCGGCGCGAGCTGTCGCGTGCTGTCGATGATCGACCTGGTTAGCGTGCAGTGGTACGGTTCGCTTGGCGAAGTGGCCCGCGGCTCGGAGAAGGCTTTCGCTGCGGGGAGCAACTGTCGCCTGATCCCGATCATCCTCTCGGCGATCGTAATCGGGCTGCTGGAGAGTTCTCCGATATTATGCCTACTCGGCCTGCTCGGATCGGGAACCCGCATCGCCGGCCTGCTGGGCATTCCGATCGCACTGCTGTTCGTCTGTTCGGCCGTGGGATTCGCCCGCTGGGGACGCGCGCGTATCGGCCCGGCCCTGATCGCGCCGCTGACGGCGTGGGTTACCGCCGCGGTCCTGCTTCGGGCCGGCATTCTCGGATGGCGCAGGAGAGGTGTCGTCTGGCGAGGAACTCTATATCCGTCAAATCAGCTTCGCTCGGGCCGCCGCGTACGAATCGGCCGCTCCGACGACAGCCCTACAGTTTGAACTCTTCTCGATACGCTCTGTGGAGGTACTCGTTGGCGGCGGCTTTCTTGAACTCCAGCTTTTCACCGTTCCACTCGAGTTTCTCGCCGGGGAAGTACATACCCACCACACCCAGTCCGATCGTCGCGGTCATCCGACCGGCATACCCGAAGTTCGATCCGGTCGTACCGCGATTGATCTTCTGGCCCTTGCAGGCCATGACCCATTCCTTGTAGTGCCCTTCGCTTCTCGGAAGCGTCCGAGCCGGCCGCTTGTAATCCTTGTCGAACGGATTGCAGAAGCCCGCGTGCGAACCGCCGAGCATTCCGCCCTTGTCGCCCAGGAACATGCATCCGTTGCCGCCGAACCGCATGCCCTTGGGCATGGACGAAGGCTTTTCGGGCTTCTTGCCGCCGTCATACCAGTAGACCTTGACCGCAGGACGATCGCCGACAACCGGGAATTCCCACTCAACGACCGACCACTTGGGGAACGAGACCTTGTTAAACTCGCTGCACGTGGTCTTCACGCTCGTAGGCTCGCCCAGATCCAACGCCATGAACGCCGGGTCCATGTTGTGACACGCCATGTCGCCGATCGCTCCGCAACCGAAATCCAGATACCCGCGCCACTTAAACGGATGGATCGCTCCGCTGTAGGGAGTCTTCGGAGCCACGCCGAGGAAGCAGTCCCAGTCCACGTTATCCGGAGCCTTGGCGCCGGCCTTGGGCAGGAAGACCTTCTCGCCCTGGGGCCACCATCGGCCCGCACGGTCAGTCCAGACGTGAACTTCCTTGACCGTGCCGATCACCCCGGCCTTGACGCACTCGATGGTCGACTCCAATCCGCCGCCGGAGTGTCCCTGGTTGCCCATCTGCGTAATAACGCCGTATTTCTTGGCGGCGTCCCGCATCTGGTAGCATTCACGGACCGTTCGGGCCAGCGGCTTCTGGCAGTAAACGTGCTTGCCCATCGCCATGGCCTTCAGCGAAACCGGCGCGTGCATGTGGTCCGGGGTCGAAACGACGACCGCGTCGAAATCCTTGCCGTGCTTGTCGAACATCTTCCGGAAGTCCGAAAAGAGCGTAAGGCCCTTGCATGCTTTGTTCCTCAAGACGCCTCCGCCTCGATTCGAATCAACATCGCACAACGCCACGGGCCTGGCCCCAGCTCGCACAACCTGACCGAAATCGCCGCCGCCCATTCCGCCGCAACCGACCTTGGCGAAGTTCAGCGTATCAGACGGAGCATCGCGCTTGGCGGTCTTGCCCAGGATGTGAGGCGGTACGATTGTAACGGCGCCGGCTGCGGCCACGGCGCTCGACATGAATTGTCGCCTGTTCATTTTGCTCATTCTAATTCCCTTTTCCTGGCGCCAGTTAGGCGAGGTCTTATTCCTGTTTGGTTCCGATGCAGTAAAGATCGCCGAGCGTCCTGAGGTATATCCGTCCGCCCAAGATCACCGGCGTAGCGAAAGCGCCTTTCTTCAGCGTATTTTCAGCCAGCAGTTTGAACTCGCCGCCAGCCTGAAGGACGAATCCCTTACCTTTGTTCCTGTCGAACAGGTATATGCGATGACCGACAAGCACGGGCGACGAATAGAATGCGCCTTGAAGGTGACGCTCCCACGCCACTTTGCCCGAGTCCGTGGCGTAGCATCGCATCAACCCCTTGTCCGACACCGCGTAGGCGAACCCGCCGGCGACCAGCGGCGAGGGAACGTACCCCGCCTTGCGATCGGACTTCCATTTCAGGTGCGTTTTCGTCACGTTGCCTTTACCGTCGGCCCGGATCGCCAACAACGCCTTCTCCGGATACCCGCCGGTCGAATATATCTTATCCTTGTCGAAAGCAACGGTAGCCGCACAGTATTCCGCCGGCCCGTCGCACACCCACAGGAACTTGCCCGTGCCCGGATCGTAGCTGTGAGTGTTGCCCGGACCGATGACGAACAGCTGGTCCCGCCCCGCGACGTTGGCCACAAGCGGCGAACCGTAGCTTTCCTTATCGCCCGGCCGCGCCGCACGCCAGATAACCTTGCCCGTTTTGCGATGCAGCGCCACAAGCCTGGCCGCGCCCTTGCAGTCGGCCACGACGATAATCGCCGACTTGTAGATCGCCGGGGACGTGGAATGCCCTTGAACGGTTTCGTACTTGGCGACCTCCTGGTCCCATACTGCTTTGCCGTCAACATCCAACGCCGCCAGACGAATCGCGTCGGGGGTCTGGTACGCGAAGAACACGCGTTGCCCGTCACATACGATCATGCCCGAGGCGTACGAGTTGTCCCTGTGTATCTTCGGGAGTTTCCCTTTGTACACTTCGGTTCGCCACTTCTCTTTGCCCGTGTCGCGGTCAAGGCACATGATGCTTATGGCGCCGCCGGCCTTGTCGCCGCTGGCCAGGAATATACGATCGCCCCATATGCATGGCGTTCCGTGTCCTTTTCCGTCCAACGAAACTCGCCACAGAATGTTCTTGTCCTCGGACCATTCCAGCGGCGGAGATTGGTCCGGCCGGGCGATGTTATTGACCCCAGGCCCCCGCCACCAGGGCCAATCGTCCGTTCCGGGCGACGCGGCGGGCAGATCGTCCCATCCCTCGGCCGGAAGGACCGTATCCTCGTTCCCGGCATCGGCCCCATTGCAACCGGCTGCAATAACAACGCATGCAAGCCCAAAAGCAAGACAAAGCCCCAAACCGCGCCAACTACGGAGGCGAAAACCGCCAAGAACATTCAAATTCATAAGTGCTGCCTTTCTCAGTATGACGCAAGAACTATACCGCCCAGCCCGCCCCGGGAGCAACCCCAAACTGTCCCAAAACCGTCATCGCCCCTGGCCCGGGCGCTATCGAGAAAGAGCTTGTAATTGCACCAGTCTGCGCTAGAATTGTTCTAAAGGCTCGCGAACGTCGCGGGCGGCATGTCGGTTCGGAAATACAGGAGCAAACAATGAGTTGCGGAAAATGTATCAAAGTACTCCTCTTCATAGCAATCCTCACGGGCCTGGCGATTCCGGCTTCGAATCTGCTGGTCGCATTGCCCCGCAGTGAGAAACTCGCAACCGCATCCGCAAACGAACCGCTCTTCGCCGAAGTCAGCGATATAATCCAGGGTAAATGCAGCCACTGTCACACCAGCGACGCGGGCCTGCCGTTCTACGCAGTCACACCGTTCAAGGCGCTCATGCAGGAGGATGTGGACAACGGCCTGAAACACCTGAACATGAACACGGAACTGGCCGAAGGCGGGAAGCTGCTGTCCGAACCGGCCCTGGCGAAAATCGAGTACGCAATCAGCGAAGACACCATGCCCCCGCTCAAGTACGTCGCGATGCACTGGAACTCCCGAGTGTCAGGTGACGACAAGAAAGCCGTCCTGAGTTGGGTCGGCAAGACGCGAGCCAAACACTACGCCGACCCCTCGCTGCCCGAGAAGCTGCAAAAAGCCGTAATCCAACCCCTGCCGACAAAACACACCCAGGATGCGGCGAAAGTCGCCCTTGGCAAGAAACTCTTCAATGACAAGAGACTTTCGAAAGACAACAGCATATCCTGCGCTTCCTGCCACGCGATGGACAAGGGCGGCACGGATCAGGACCCGGTCGCAACCGGCGTGAACAAACAGAAGGGCCCGATCAACTCGCCGACCGTCTTCAACGCGATGTACAACGTAAAGCAGTTCTGGGACGGGCGGGCCAAGGACCTTCAGGACCAGGCCGCCGGTCCGGTTGAAAACCCCATCGAAATGGCCGAGAAGTGGGACAACGTTATCGAGAAGCTCAAGGTCGACACGGAATTCAAAGCCGAATTCGAAAAAGCCTACCCCGATGGGCTGAGCAAGAAGAACGTAACCGCGGCGATCGCGGCGTTTGAAGAAACGCTGATCACCCCCAACAGCCGCTTCGACAAGTACCTCATGGGCGAACACTCGGCGCTGAGCACGAAGGAAGAAAGCGGTTGGAGATTCTTCCAGACCAACGCGTGTGCAACCTGCCACTGCGGTAAGGCGATGGGCGGGCGGTCGTTTGAACTGCTGGGCCGAAAGGCCGACTACTTCGCACAACGCGGCGGAGAACTGACCAAGGAAGACAACGGCCTGTCAAACTTCACCAAGAACGAAGCCGACAAGCACAAGTTCAAGGTCCCCACGTTGCGGAACATTGCGATAACGTTCCCTTACTTCCACGACGCATCGGCCAAGGATCTGCCCACCGCGGTGAAGGTCATGGCCAAGGTTCAGTCCGGCAAGGAGCTGTCAGACGACGAAACGGCGAAGATAGCAGCCTTCCTGAAAACGCTGACCGGCGAGCTGGAAGGCGAGTCGCTGGAGCCCGCAAAAACCGAGAAGTAAGTCCAGCAAGAACAGGTATAACACGGACCCCGGCGCCAATGTGCGTCGGGGTCTATTCTTGCGCCGAGGCGACCCTGCAATAACGCTCGCCAAGAACGGTTTCTATTCCTCGGTTTCTTCGTCCTTATCCTGCTGGCGCGTCCACGCCTGGCCTACAGCACTGCGGCTGGCCGAGTAGCCCGGAGGCAGGTCCGCGATGGACGCCAGCGTGGGGTCAAGCTTCATCGCGGTCCCCATGCCTATCACCCGTCCATCCTCGGTTGCGTTGGAGGTCCCGCAAAGAAACGCCCAGGAGTGGTCGTCTGAGTAGTGAACGACCGTGAGTATCGGCAACCCGTCTTCGATCACCTGGCGAGTAGTTATCGCCGCCACATTCGGAGCTTGGTCGAACGGCCATTCATTCCGCTCCGAATCCGGAGAAGCAATGTCCGCAGGTTCATCAGGCCTTTCACACCCGGCCGGCATCACTACGCACATGCAGGCAAAAACCGCCCCAATCCAAAACAACGATCCACAAGTGTAGACATCGCAACAATTCATACGATTCGCCCCTTTCTCAATTCGCCGGCAATCAACGCTTAACACCATCCACATACAGAGTTAACTGTTCTTTGTCGATCAGCACTGCGATGTGGCACCATACGCCTTGTTTCAATACCCGGACGTGGTCTTTCTGGTAAGGTCCGATGATCGCCCGCACGCTCAGGCCCGGCCAGGTGTCGATCAGGAAGCCATTGCGTTTTCCGGCGGTGAGCTTGTCGAGGATGCGGCCTCGGTCTCCTTTGGCGGGCATGATCCACGCTTCGACCGACAGCGGAACCTTGATGTCTGCGGGCTTGACCGATAGAGTCTCGCCGATTTTGGGCGAAACAACGCCGTTGATGACCGAATCGGAGACGACCTTCTTGTTACGATCGCCTTTGGCCAGGGCGGCGATGGCGTCGGCCTTGAGCAGACCGCGGAATATCGTGACCCTGCCGATCTTGCCCGCCAGTTTGTTGGCGCCATTCTGGTCCGAACCGATCTTCAGCGGCAGCTTGTTGGCGGGAATCGTCAAACCGCTGTGCGGGATCGCGTTTGAGGCGGCGGCTCGCTTCACGGACGGAGCCGGGGCGACTTGCGGTTTGTAGATAACTACGTCTTTCTTGCGGGAGATCGGTTCTATGGTCCAGTCGGTCAGCTTGCCGTCGACGACCTTTCCGCTGATGACCGTTTTCTTCTCCAGGTGGAGTTTGAAATTGGCGTCCCAATGCGCCGGCCAGGCCGGCAGCAGGAGGATCTTCCCAGCGGCCTCGTGAACAAGCATTCGCTGCAGCGCCGTCGTTCCGGCGCCGAAGTGGTCCAGGTCCGGACATGAGTCGGGTCGGGCGCTTCCGTAGATGGGGAAGCGGCACTGTTTGGAGGCGTTACGGAAGCGATGGATCAGGCCGTCTGCGGCTTCGGCGGCGTTTCCGGCGTAGGCCCAGTGGATCTGGTCCTGCGTCCAGCACCTGTATCCGAATGCGTTCTTGAGCATGCGGTGCTTCATGGTCCAATCGACGATATCCTTCGTTCCCAGCCCCATACCGAAACAGCGGAACGGAAATACGGGATAGAGTTCGCCGTTTTCCGCATTCTTTCTGAATTTCCATTCATCAGCCGGTGCGATCGCCTTGCGCCCGTCGATCATACGTGTAGGAATCGGCGGGATTTCGCTGCGGAAGCGGCGCCAGTTCTTCCGGTCGCCCGGTGTGCCGGCCTTCATCGCAAGCAACTCGTCCAGGCAGAACTGCAATCCGGCGACATCGGGCGCCGGGTTGACTGCGATCCACCAGGTCTCCAGCACCATCGCCGGATCGAGGCGGATCTTGCCGGCCGCGTCGCGTTGATAATGCTTGTCGAAGAACAGCAGCACCTCGCGAGCAAACGGAACAAGGACCTCGTCACGGAATTTCGTGTCACCGGAGTACTTGACGTACTCGGTCATCATCGTGACGGTCTCCAGACCGCAGGTGAAGTAGTAACTGTGATAGTACCCCTTGCCCTTGTTCTCGCCCGGTTTGGTCTTGGGCGGCTTGCCCGATCTGCCGCAATCCCGTTCGCCGCCGGACGGCTCGATGTTCTCGCGATAGTAGGCGCCTTCGTGCCCGAACCAGGCCTTGGTTATCGCCTTGCGAATCGGCAGGAGGTTGTGGTAGTAGTCGAAGAACGGCTTCATCAGGTCGCCGTCGCCGCTCATCAGCAGCGGCCAGTAGAGCAACCGCTGGTTCTGGTAAGTGTATCGCCTGCCCCAGTCTCTCTGGTCGCCGTTGGCCATATCCCGCCCGCTCAGCGGCTGGGTGAAGAGCCCGCCGTTGAACTTGGCCTGTATCCGACCACGTGACTGACAGGCCATAATGAAGCGAAACACATTGTAGCTCTGTGCAACCACCGCGGCGCCGTCGGGATCGGTTCTCCGCCCGCTGGGCGCCTCGCCCATGAGCTTTTCACGTTGCTCGGCGGGAAGCGTGTTGTCAGAGGCGATGATCCAACTGCGAGACCAGAACGCCTTCCACCATTCGCAATGAGCCGCGAAGTCCTTCTTCGCATCGATCGGTCCGGCGGCCTGCCGTTCGATAGTCTCGATCCAGTTCGAAACCTTGGGAGTCTGTTTGGTCAGTGAGTGGATGCGAATGTCGAACTTCTTTCCCTTGCCCGCCAGCACCGAGTCGGTCAACTTCAGGTCGGGGCTCTCCATCAGATTTCCGAACGTATTGAAGCGATACGGGTCGGGATATTTTTCGATCATGTGCGTGACATCGTAATACTTCATGTCGGCGGCGTAGGTGCTGCGATCGCCGACGGCGAAGCACCAGAGGATGTCGCCCTTTCGCTCGATCCGCACATCCTGGGTCGGATTCTTGATCGGCGCCCTGGAGCAG
>PVBE011023931.1_pt1 | contig 15858 bp, 12 predicted proteins | sample 1631181 | NCBI WGS metagenome assembly PVBE01 (sample SAMN08397723, study PRJNA350692) | Marine metagenome, whole genome shotgun sequencing project. | isolation source: water | place: Pacific Ocean | collected 2012-04
CCTCATACTCCCTGATGGAGCGAGGGGAGAGGTGACCTCCAGAGGCATCGCCCCCCTCAGACGTCGATCTCCTCGGGCCAGTCCAGCATCTGGACATCTACCTCGTGCCCGACCGGCGCACCGGGGAGGTCCTCGGGACAGATGGCCAGGCCGTTTGCGCGGGCCATGGACGTGAGGATGTTGCTGCCCTGAGGACCTGTCAGGGCGGCGACGTATCGGCCGTCCTCCCAAGTGACGACGGCCCGGGCGAAGACCCGCCGGCCATCGCTGTTGTGGATGGGGTCGCGGAGCACCGCTCGGACCGTGGGGCGCGCGAGGCGGGTGCGCCCGAGCATCTTCAGGACGGCGGGTCGGCAGAACTGCTCGAATGCCATCAGGGCGCTTACGGGGTTGCCAGGCAGACCCACGTGCGGCACTCGCCCCTCCAGCACGCCGAAGGCGAGTGGCTTAGCGGGCCGCATTCGCACGGACCAGAACGCGATCTCGCCCCGCTCGGCCAGCACGTCCTTGACCATGTCGTAATCGCCTCGAGAGACACCGGCCGAGGTCACCAGCATGTCCGCCGTGAGTCCCTCCTGCAGCTTGCTGCGCACGTCGTCCATGGTGTCGCGGGCGATGCCCAGAAACCTCGGCACACCGCCGGAGCGCGCCACGGCGGCAGCCACGCCGAAGCTATTGGCGTCGTAAATCTGGCCGGGCGCCAGGGACTCTCCGGGGACCGCCAGCTCGTCTCCCGTCGCCAGAATCGCCACCACGGGCCGCCTGACCACCCGGACGCGCACCCGACCGACGGACGCGAGCACGCCCACCTCGGACGGACGGAGCACCGTGCCGGCCCGCAGCACCACATCGCCACGCCGCACGTCCTCGCCCGACGCTCGCACGCTGGCCCCGAAGCCGATGTCGGTGAGGACCGCAATCCGGTCCAGGCCGCGCCCCGCCGCCTTGCGATCCAGCTCGTCGGTCTCCTCGAAGGGCACCACGGTATCGGCGCCGTCGGGGATTGGCGCGCCCGTCATGATGCGCACGGCGGAGCCGGGCACGACCTCCCTGTCAGGCATCGACCCGGCGGCCACCTGGCCGATCACGCCTAGCTGCCTGGGGGTCTCCGGCGTCGCGCCCGCTATGTCGGCGTGGCGGACCGCGTACCCGTCCATGGCCGAGTTCGCCAGTGGCGGCAGATCCAGGGGACAGACGACATCTTCCGCGAGGGTTTGTCCCAGTGCCTCCAGCAGCAGGCGCTCCTCCGAGTCCAGGACGGAGAAGTAGCCGAGGATGCGCTGAAGGGCGTCCTCGACGGTGAGCATGTCCGCTTCACGGTGGCGGTGTGCGTGCTGGGTCATGCCTGCTCCGGGTTTCTTGCGGGCGCGAGCCGTCCCAGGTTAGCCCCGCTGGACGGCGCCCACCTCGTCCGCAAGGTCTCTTAGAATGCGCTCCATGGCCCGGCCCACCTCCTCGGCGGTGAGGGTCCGGTCTGGGTGCTGGAAAAGGACGCGATACGCCAGGGAGCGCTTCCCCGCGCCCGCCTGGGGCCCCACGTAGACGTCGAACACGGTGGCGGAGGCCACCAGGGACTGGCGCTCGACGATTTCCTTGACGCGCCCGGCAGGCACACCCAGGTCCAGGACCAGAGCCAGGTCGCGGATCGCGCCGGGGTAGACCGACGGCGTGTCGAGCCTTCCTCGACGCTCCGGCATGGCCGCCAGAACCGATTCCAGGTCGAGCTCGAACAGGGCCACGCCCTCGGACTCGATCTCGAAGCGCTCCAGCGCCCCCGAATGCACCTCGCCCAAGCCGCCGATCCGCCGCCCCTCCACCACAACAGAGGCCGCGCGGCCGGGGTGGTGGAACGGGTCGTCCGCAGGCTCGAAGGACGCTTCGATCCCCAGGCGGTCCAGGACCATTTCGATGACGCCCTTGGCGTCGTAGAAGCCGGAGGCGTCGTTCCCACCCTGCCACGATGCCACGGCCGGAGGACCGGCCAGGATGCCGGCGGCGGTTTCTCGCTCATCGGGCAGGTCACCATTCCTGGGGAAGTACGCGCGGCCGACCTCGAATAGCCAGAGCGCCGAGGACTCTTGCCGGCGGTGGTTCGCGGAGAACGCCTCCAGGAGGCCGGGCCTGAGGCTCGTGCGGAGGAACTCGCGTTCGGGGCTGATCGGGTTGACCACGCGGAGAGGCGAGGCCGCCTCCGGAAGCTCCACGCGGCTGTCCTGGATCGCCCGGTCGCTGACCAGTGAGTAGCTGATGACCTCCTGGAGCCCCGCGGCCGCCAGCAGGTCGCGCACTTGCTCCTTGAGCTCTCGCGCCGGGTCGGGGTGCTGGGCGGGAATGGGGGTGCTCAGCGGCTCGGTGGGGAAACGGTCATAGCCGATGACGCGGGCGACCTCCTCCAGCAGGTCCTCTTCCAGGGCGATGTCGGCACGCCAGTATGGCACGACGACCCGCAGGGCATCGCCCGGCACGGGCTCGCATCCGAACCCCAGGGCTTCCAGGGTGCGCCGAGCCTCGTCCAAGGTCACGTCCGTGCCCAACAACCGCTGCATCCCGGACTGTGTCAGGGCGACGCTCGGGGCCGGCCCCCTCTCGGGATATGCATCCAGCGTGCCCTTCGCCGCGGTCCCGCCAGCAACGTCGATCAGCAGCCGGGTTGCGCGCCATAGAGCGGGCGGGGGCAGTCCTGGGCGCGCGCCCTTCTCGAAGCGCAGCGACGCCTCCGTGCGGAGCCTCAACGCGTCCGCGGTGCGACGGGTGCTCAGAGGGTGGAAGCTGGCGGACTCCAGTAGGACGGCAGTGGTGGCCTCCGTGACCTCGGTGTTGGCGCCGCCCATCACCCCCGCGAGGGCGATGGCCCGCTCCGCGTCGGCGATGACGAGCATGGGCGGGTCCAGTTGCCGCTCGATGCCGTCCAGGGTCACGAACCGCTCGCCGGGGACGGCTTGCCTCACGACGATCCGCCGTCCAGCCAGCCGATCGAAGTCGAAGGCGTGCAGGGGCTGGCCGTACTCGAGCAGCACGTAGTTCGTGACGTCCACCACGTTGTTGATCGGCCGCATGCCGGCGCGCGCGAGTCGCTCCTGCATCCACCGAGGGGATGGACCTACCGTGACGCCGGTAACCAGGGTCGCCGTATACCGCGGGCAGAGATCCGCATCCACGACCTCGACAGCCGCGCGCCCCTCGATAGGGTCATCGTCCTCGGGGTAGTCCGTGGCGGGCTCGCGCACCGAGACGCCGCCAATGGCCGCCGTCTCGTAGGCCACGCCCAGCACGGAGAGACCGTCCGGGCGGTTGGCGGTGACGTCCAGGTCCAGGACCGTGTCGCCCAGGTAGTCCGCCAGGGGAGCGCCGACGGGAGCGTCATCGGGGAGGACCAGAATGCCAGCGTGGTCGTCGCCCAGGCCAAGCTCGCGCTCGGAGCAGACCATGCCCTCCGAGACCACACCGCGAATTCGGGCGACCTTCAGGGTCTCCAGCGCACCCGTTTGGGAGTCGACGAGCGTGGCCCCCACGCGGGCGAAGGCGATACGCTGGCCCTCGGCGACGTTGGGAGCGCCGCACACAACCTGGAGCTGCTCATCCCCGCCGAGATCCACGGTGCAGAGGCGGAGGCGGTCCGCGTTGGGGTGGGGCTCCACGGCAAGCACCCGGCCCACCGAGCATCCGGTCCACCCCGCACCGATCCGCTCGATTTCGCCGACCTCAAGCCCCGCCATGGTCAGGCGGTGGGCCAGCTCCTCCACGGGCAGATCGACATCAACGTATTCCTTCAGCCAAGAGAGGGGCACTCGCATGGATTCTCAACACCTCACGACCAAGCGCCCCCGCGAGGACTGCGATGGTCCGGCTCGGGCGGGACGCGACGCTGCGTCGGGCGAAGCGCGGCTAGCCCTTGATGCCCGTGATGAAGTCGTTCAGGGCGAGGGCAGGCAGGGTCATTATCTGCACCGTGCCTCGAGCCCCGAGTCGCAAGGAAACCCGGGCGATGGTCTCGTTGTCGTCCGCCTCAAGGATGCTGACGAAATCGTACATCCCCAACACCGCGATCTGGTGGAGGACCTGGGCGCCCATATCCTGGATCTCCCGTTCATCTCCCGGAGCGGTCCGGCCGCTCGTTGACGGTCTTGCGGCCCTCGTCCGTGAGGGTGCTGAGCAATACATACAGCGGCATCGCGCTCCTCCTGGGTCCGGGCCAAACGGTCCCTGGCTCGGCGGTCCCGAGCCGCCAGCGGGCGGCCGGCGCCAGCAAATCGGCCCGGTGGCAGCTAGTATATCAGTTGCCCATCCCATAGGAAAGTGGCATCATGTTCCCCTAGCGCGGCGCTTTGCCACCGCCCACGCGCACTGCACGCGCTTCCGGCCTGCCCCGGGCGTTCCGGTGGCGGCCGTGAGGCACTTTCAGAGGGACCAAGGGACATGGACTGCTGCCAGTGTCGCGGGATCGAGCGGTTCTTCGGCCGCAAGATCGCGGCGTCGGAGCTCGGCAGCTATCGCAAGAAGGGTCCGACGGCGACGACGCGCCTTCTGCTCGGGGCCATACGGGCCGAGGGAGTGGAGGGAGCATCGCTCCTGGACATCGGCGGGGGCATCGGGGCGGTCCAGCATGAGCTGGCGGCGGCGGGTGTGGGCGCGGTCACGAGCGTGGACGCATCTCCCGCCTACCTGAGCGCGGCCCAAGGGGAAGCGGAGCGGCAGGGCTACGCCGACCGGGTGACGTATCGCCACGGCGACTTTGTCGCGCTCGCTTCGGATGTCGCCACGGCGGACATCGTGACCCTGGACCGGGTGGTCTGCTGCTACCACGACATGCGGGCGCTGGTGCGGCTGTCGTCGGAGCGAGCGGGACGGCTGTATGGGCTGGTCTATCCCCGGGACCGATGGTGGATGAAGGCGGCTCGGGCCGTCATGAACGTGTCATTTTGGACGGTGCGGCACCCTTTCCGGTTCTTCGTGCACGCCACCGCCGACGTGGACGCGCTGGCGCGAGCCAGCGGGCTGGCGCCGCGGTTCACGGGCAAGACGTTGCTGTGGCAGGTGGTGGTCTACGGCCGCTGAGGCCGGACCCGCCGCTGCCGATTGGTCCCGTGCGCGCCCGCCATTGCCAGCCAGGGGCACCGCCCCTGGGATGCGCATCCTCGCTCGGAGCTGGCTGCCGTAGGCGCCCTCGGTCGCCCGCCGATTGCCGGCGAAGCGGGCCGGCGCGACAATTGGAAATGCCTCGACGGGCTTCGTGAAGGATGAGGAAGGATTCATGACCACGTTCTCCACTGGGGGGGCCTCAGCCCCCGGGGCGTCAAGGATGGCATTGGTGGCCTTGATGGGGAGCGTCTTCATCTCCCTGATGGGCGTCGGGTTCGTGGTGCCGTTCCTCCCCGTTCTGGCCACTGAGCTGGGGGCCTCCGCGACCATGCTGGGGGTCCTGACCGCCGCCTTCTCCCTCTCCATGGGCGGCCTGCAGCCGCTGGCGGGCTCGCTCTCCGACCGCCACGGGCGCAAGCGCTTCCTCCTAGCGGGGCTCGGGATCTTCACTGTCTGCGGCTTCGCTTACACGCTGGCGTCGTCGGTCCTGGACATCACCGTGGTGCGATTCGTCCAGGGGCTGGGGGCGGGCATGATCTTCCCCGTGGCGATGGCCTACATGGGGGACCTGGCGCCGCCGGAGCACGAGGGCCGCTACATGGGGATCTTCAACGTGGCTCTGCTGTCGGGGATCGGCTCCGGTCCCCTCCTGGGGGGCGTCTTGAAGGACAACTTCGGTATGGACGCCGCGTTCTACGCCATGGGCGTGCTCAGCGCGGCCGCCCTGGTGCTGACGTTGGCGGCCCTGCCGGAGAGCCGTCCGATCAGGGAAGGCGGGGAACCGGAGGCGCCGCTGATGACCGTGTTCCGGACCATCTTCGCGGACCGGAGGATGCGGGGCGTGCTCCTGGTGCGGCTGAGCATCATGCTCGCCATGGTGCCCTCCTTCGTCTTCCTGCCCGTCCTGATGACCGATGTCATGGGCGCCTCCGGCACGATGATCGGCGTGGTCATCACCCTGAGGACCCTGCTCAGCGCCGCCCTCCAGTACCCGTTCGGCTGGATGGCCGACCGCTACAGCCGGGCCGGCCTCACCATGATCTCGGTCATGGGAATGGCGGTGGCCGTCGCGTGGTTCGGGTTTTCGACCCTGTTCTGGCACGTGCTCGTCGTCTTCGCGGCGATGGCCGTGATGGAGGCCATCTTCCTGCCCACCACCTCCGCGATGGCCCTGGAGGGGGGACGCTCCTTCGGCATGGGCTCGACGATGGGCGTGTTCAACACCGCCATGAACGTGGGGATGTTCTTCGGCGCCATCTTGGCCGGCTACCTCGTGGACCAGTTCGACTTCGCGGCAGCGTTCCTCATGCTGGGAGCGGCCGTCGCAGTCGGTGGGCTGATGTCCTGGCCCATGACGCGGATCCGGGGCGGCCGCTCGGGCGAGCCCGTGGCAGGGGTCGCGGGAGGCGGCGGGGGCCCAGGCACGGGGGGCTGAGCAGGGCGGAGGGCTACGCCCCGGCGATGGCCTGCGTGGCCTCGTACCGGGGCGGGCGGGCGAAGAGGATCACCACCACGGCCAGCGCATAGGAAGCGACGAAGATCGGCATCGCCACATCGTACGAGCCCGTCACATCGTAGAGCCGCCCGCCGACCAGGGGGCCCATGGCGCTGGCGACGATGGTGAAGGGCTGGCCGGTCCCCCGCACAAGCCCGAGGCTCTGGCGCCCAAAGGAGTTCGCCCACACCAGCTCGTGGTTCACGACCACCCCGCCGATGCTGAGGCCGATCACGCCCGCGAAGACGTACGCTAGAGCCAGGCTGCCCGCGACGCTCATCGCGAGAAAGACCCCCAGCAGCCCAATGCCCCCCAGGGCGAACTCGACGGCCGTCGCGTACCGTATCGTCGTCCGCTCGGCGATCAGGCCCCAGACCGGCTTGGACACGAAGGCCATGAAGTTCTGCGCCGTGAAGGCGGTCGCGGCGGCCATCAGCGTGTAGCCCTCCTCCTCTATGAAGGGGATCATGTGCAGGAAGATCCCCTGCATCGCCAGGGTGCTCAGGCCGAAGCCCAGCACCACCAGCCAGAACGTTGGGCAGCGGAAGAGGGCGCGCCGGGTCCAGATCGCGCCCTCGGCGGCCCAGGCCTCGCTCCCCCGGGCCGTCGCCTCGGCGCGCCGCCTCTCCATCCCCTCCGCCGTCTCGCCGTCGGGCCGAAGGCCCAAGTCCTCCGGGCTGCGGCGCATTATGAGGCCGCCGGGGGCTACGGCAATCACCCAGATCGCAACCCCCAGGGCAACCCATGCCGCCTGCCAGCCGTACCGGTCGATCATGCTCGCCGCCACGGGCGGCACGATCACCCCCGCGAACGAGAGGCCCATGGCCGAGATGGCGATGGCCCGCCCCCTCATGCGGATGAAGAACTTGGAGATGGTCGTGGACGTCACGAACGGCCCCATGGAGGCCATGCCCAGCGCGAAGAGGAGCCCCCGGAAGATGTAGAATTGCCATATGGTCTGCACCCGGCTGGTCAGGACCAGGGACGCCCCGGTCAGGACCGCTCCCACCACCATCAGGAGCCTGGGCCCGCGCCGGTCCAGCAGCGGCCCCACGAAGGGCGCGGCGATGCCGTTGCCGGCGGTCTGGACCCCCTGCACGATGGAGATCTCCGTGCGGCTCCAGCCAAAGGCCGCTGTCATCGGCTTGACGAAGATGGCGAGCGTGTAGACGCCCAAGCCCGAGACCACCGTGGAGAGGAAGCCGACGAAGACGATATTCCATCCGTAGAAGTAGCGAGGGCGCGTCATCGGCTTGCCCGAGCCTCGCATGCGGACCACCATACCACCTTCCACCACGCATGGGCGGCGTGACGCCCGGGACCAGCGTCAGCAAGCCCCGATTCGACGACTTCCCGACAATACATGGAGGGGCCTGGCGCGCCAACGGCGCCGGGCGGGGCGCGCCGCCGAACCCGCCCACCACCGGCCCTCCGGGACGGCCGGGACCCTACGCGCCGCCCGTCTCCGTGGGGGTGGTCTCCGCGCTCGGTGGCTCCTTGGGCGCCCCCGCGGCCAGGACCGCGAGCCCCGCCAGTATCCAGCCCACGGAGAAGACCACGAAGGCAAGGCTGTACACGCCTGCCCAGTCGTACACCAGGCCGGCGAAGACCGGGGCGACGCCGCCCGTCCAGCGGGTGAGGGGCGTGGAGTACCCGCGGATGGTGCCCAGGTGGTCCCGCCCGAAGTAGCTGGCCCAGGCGAGGTTCGACAGCGGGGGCATGCTCCCCACGAACAGGCCGAATAGCACGGCGAAGGCGTACAGCGCCGGGAGGCTCTGGCCCTCTATCAGAAACCAGAGTGAGAGACCAGCCCCAACGAACGCGAAGCCCATCACGTAACGGACCGGCACCCGCTCCGCCACCATGCCCCAGGGCACCTTCCCCGCCGCCGCGAACAGCGCGAAGACGGTCCCAATGGTGGCGGCCGCGGCCAGGGTGAACCCCTTGTCCTGCACGTAGGCCACCTGATGCATGAGCACCGGCGAAAGTCCCATGCTGCTCAGGGTCTGGGCGACCACCAGGACCCAGAAGGAGCGCGCCCGGAAGGCCTGCCTCACGGTGTACGATCCCTGGATGCCGATGCGCGCGGCGATCGCGGGGCCCGCCGGCCTTCCCCCCCGCTGGTCTGCCGCCTCCGGCGACTCGCCGTCCGGGAGGAGCCCCACATCCTCCGGCTGCCGACGCATGTAGAAGGCCCCCAGGGGGAGAATCGTGACCAGCATCACCACTCCCAACGCCGCCCAAGCGGCCCTCCATCCGAAGAGGGTGATGAATAGCGTCGAAAGCGGAATAGCAACCACGCCGCCCGCCGACACTCCCATGGTGGCCACCGCCAGCGCCCGTCCCCGTTTGCGCACGAACCACTTGGAGACGATGGTGGGCCCCATGATCTGCCCGCCGAGCGCCGTCATGGCGCCTCCCCAAATGACCCCGAATAGGAGGTAGAACTGCCAGATCGCCTGGACCCAGTACAGAGCGATGAGGGCGGCGCCCGCCAGCAGAGAACCCGAGACCATCAAGACCTGAGGGCCGCGCCTCCGGTCCACGAACCGACCTAGGACTGGCGCTACCCCCATGGTGGTGAACATACGGATCATGGCCACAAAGGAGATGGCCCCGCGGGACCACCCCATGCCACCATCCACCACGGGTGAGCTCAGGAACCGCAGGAACACCCCGAAACCGTAGCCCCCGATCCCGGCGGTCAGCATGCTGTCCCAGAAGGAGATGAAGACGATCATCCAGCCGTAGAAGACCCGCCTGGGCCACAGCCGGGGCAGGCCCGCTCCCCCCGCCTGCGCGACGCCGGTTTCCACGCCTCACCTCCACGCCCAGACCCGCCGCCGCGCCCAAGGTCCTTGCTGGGCCGTCCGCCCGGTCGGGCTGCGCCGGAGCATAGCATCGCCCGTGCGCCCGCGCAAACGCCCTCGGCGCGGGCACGCCACGGCCCCCCGCGTCCGTAGTATCGGCGCGCACCGAACATGGCGCACGCCGCGGCGGGCCGCTATACTGGCCCTTGGCCCGTGAGCCGGAGGCCCTGCCAGGCGCCTCCGGCGAACTCTGTCCGGGGTGCGCACAAGGGAGGTTTGAAGCGTGATACGGTCCCTGGGGAAGCTCGCGCCGAGGGTCGCTCCGACGGCCTGGGTGAACGAGGCCGCCTACGTGGTCGGCGACGTGGATCTCGCGGAGGGGGCTCGCGTGTACGCCGGCGCCGTGGTCCGCGGGGACTCGGGGCCGGTGGTCATTGGAAAGAACAGCATGGTCCAGGAGGGCTCCGTGGTCCGTGGTCACCGGGGCCAGGGAGTCCACATCGGCGAGGGCGTCAACATCGGCCACGGGGTCGTGGTGCAGTGCCGGCGCGTCGGCGACCACGTGCTCCTGGCGAACAACGCCACGCTCCAGGGCGGAGTTGAGGTGGAGGGGTTCACTGCCGTGGGGGCCAACAGCCAGGTGCCGGAAGACACGGTCATCCCGTCTGGCGTCCTGGTGCTGGGTGTGCCGGGACGGGTGGTCCGCAGCATCGTCGACGACGAGCGGTGGCGTCGAGAGCTTGGCTGGTCGGAAGACGGACCCTGGCCCTTGGAGGGCGCGAAGCATGATCCGTAGCCTGAACGGCAAGACGCCGCTCGTCGCGGACTCGGCCTGGGTGAGTGAGGCGGCCTACGTGGTGGGTGACGTCGTCATCGGCGAGGGCGCCAGCGTCTGGCCCGGCGCGACGATCCGCGCCGACTCCGCCCGCGTGACCGTGGGCCGAGACACGGCCATCCAGGACAACACGGTGATCCATTGCGACGATCCCCTGACCATCGGCGACGGGGTCCTGATCGGCCACGCAGTAGTGATGCACTGCAAGAGCATCGGCGACGGAGCCCACATCGGGAACAACACCACGGTGCTGGACGAGGTCGAGGTAGGCGAGGGCGCGGTCGTCGAGGCGGGGAGCGTGGTCACAGCCTCGACGCCGGCGCCGCCGGGGACGCTCGTGGCCGGGGTTCCGGTCCGCGACCAGGGACTGGTGTCCGAAGAGCGGAAGGAGCGCACTCGGGCGATGGTGGAGGAGGCCCGCGCGCTGGCCCAGACGTACAAGGTCGCCGGGCTCTAGCGTTCGCGGGCGGGAGCCGGCTTCCGCGGTCTTCCGCCACAGGCGCGGAGGGCCACGCACGCCACTGGTGCGCGGCGCCGAATAGCCGTACAATGGCACCGCCAACCGCCGGGCGGCGGCGAACGGGCGGTCGAGCGCCGCCGCACGCCACGAGTCGGGCCGCGCGCTCGCCCTCGAATCGGGGGCTGGGCTGGCTCTCCCGGAGGCCGCGGACATGGGCAACCCCTCCAGGCGCGACTGGGAAACCGATATCTACCCTGTGCCTCCGCCCATGACCATCGACACGAAGAGGGAGTATCGGGCCGTGCTGACCACGAACCAGGGGGAGATGGTGTTCCAGCTCCTTCCGGCGGAGGCCCCGATGGCCGTCAACAGCTTCGTCTTTCTGGCCCGGGAGCGGTTCTACGAGGGCCTCTGGTTCCACCGGATCGTCGAGGGGTTCCTTATCCAGGGCGGCGACCCGACGGGGCGCGGCAGCGGGGGCACGGGCTACACATTCCCGGACGAGCCGGTACATCGAGAGTACGCTCGGGGCACTCTGGCGATGGCCACCGGCAGGCCGGACGCCAACAGCAGCCAGTTCTTCGTCGTCCATCGGGACGCGAATCTACCCAAACGCTACACAATTTTCGGCTCGCTCCAGGAGGGCTTCGACACGCTTGACCGGCTCGCCGCCATTCCGGTGACGGAGGGGCCCACGGGAGAGGTGTCGCGGCCGGCCGAGTTGGCCGTCGTCCAGCGGATCGAGATCATCGAGGACGGGACCTAGGCGGCGGGGGCGGGAGAACCCATCAGTCGGAGAAGCCGCGACGGTGCATTCGGTCCATTGTGGGGAGGTGAACGTGTCATCGAGTTCAGGTGGACAGGGAAGCTGGGACGGGGGGGCGCCCCCCGAAGGGTCGGCCCTTGCCGGGCCGCGGATAAACCCCGAGTTCGAGCGATCCCTGGACGCCCTGGTGGCGCTGGCCAGGGGCGGCCACCGTCCGGACGCCGAGATGTTCAACCCCACGGACCAGTGGCTGCTGGACAACATGCGCGTCTTCCAGGACCTTCCCCCGGACCGGCAGAAGGGCCTGCGCGACGAGGGCGAGAAGCTCCGCCTTGCAGCCCTTGAGGTGAATGCAGCCGGACGGGCCGCGGCACGCGCGGGGCCGGACGTCGTCATTCGTCTGGACTCGGGCGGCGTCGGGTTCTTCAGCCAGCTTGGGGTAGCACGCCGGCCGGAGGCCACCCACTACTTTGTCGACGGGTTCGCGAGGAACCGGGACTCCCTGTCCTTCAGCGAAGAGAACCAGGCTCTCTTCGCGCCGGTGCTCGCCGCCATCGTCGACGCGATGAAGGGCCACTTCGCCTCCGGCGGGACGATCGTGCAGAGCGACCGCGCCATCGGCGATGCTCCCGGGCGCACGTACCACGCTCGACAGCTCCTCTTCGGCACCCACTACCTCCAGCTCCCCTACATGTGGCGCCAGCTCACCTTCCAGATGCCGGAGGACCGCCGGGCGGACACGCCCGATATCCTGGAGGTATCGCTGCCCCACTGGCTTGATGACCTTGGCCTCCCGGAAGAGCTGAAAGAGCGCGTGCGGGCCGCGGGCCTGGCACAAATGGTCTTCAAGGCCCCCACCAAGGGCCTCTCCCTCCACCTTGGGTTCGACTACGCGGGCGAGCACAAGATGGGACCCCTTTCCATTGCTATGTTCAAGGCCAAGCAGGCCGGGGGATTGGCGGTCCAGGCCGCGCTCAGCGTGGCCCGCATCCGGACCATGGACGGCGGGAAGCGCGACGTGGCCCTAGTCATCCCTGGGCCGTCCCTCCACGGCAAGAGCACCCTCACGATCTCGCTCGACTTCGAGGGGAGCGAGGCCTCGAAGCTGCTGGCCCTGCCCCAGGACCCCGACGAGGGCGTCTACCCCATGAACGACGACATCGTGCTGCTGCGCCCCCTGGCCGAGCCGGTGGTGGTGGAACGACAGGGCCGGAGCATGCGGATCACCCACTCCATCGATGGCACGGAGGACAACTTCTACGCGGTGCCCTTCGGCCTCACGCGGGAGGACGACCCGCTCACCTATGACGTGGTGCGCGGCGCCCCAGGCGCCCCCAACAGCCAGGAGACCATGGAGAACGTGCCCGTGGACGTGGACTCGGGCATCCCAAACACCTTGGAGAACCCGGTCCGCAACATGCGGATGATCCTCTCACGCTCCCGGTTGGTGGAGCACAAGGGCGTCGGGCGCGTGCTGGAGGCAATCTCCGGCGGCGGTCTGACCAACAGCGTCCACGTGCCCATGGAGGCCATGGACGGCATCTTCTGGCAAGGGGTGATGCGCCAGAGCACGGTGATCCCGCCGCTGGTCCGGCTGACCCGTGAGAGCTACGTTCGGGCCCTCATGTTCGGTGAGGCGGTCCGAACGGGGGCGGCGTCCGGCGCCATTGGACAGCCCTACATCGAGTACTTTTCCGACCCGTTCATCATCGGGCTGGAGGACGAGAACGCCAACGCGATGCACGCGCTCCTCCAGACGATGGAAGAGGGGGGCATGCCCCAGTATTACTCGATGTTCAACACCGGAGGCATCGGCGCGGACTCGAACGACGCCGCCACCGGCGCGCGCTATCGAAAGATCCCTCGTGAGCTGACCCTCTTGCTCCAGGAGAGCCTGCTGCGTGGGGCCCTCAAGTTCGAGCACGACCCGCTGCTCGGCGCGGACGTGGCGGTGGCGGTGGTGAACGGGCGTGGTGAAGAGGTGGTGGACCTCCGTCAAGAGTGGCTTCCCCGGAACGTGTATGGCGAGGAGGAGTACGCCCGGCGCGTCCTGGAGATGAAGCGCAAGCGCTACTACGGGGAGAACGCTGCGGACCGGGCCGGGATCCTTCGCTACACCAAGGCGACGGTGGCAATCATGGACCTGGCGGACATCCCCGCCCCGCAGGACGAGCGTGAGCTGGCGTGGCTGTTCTCCTTTGTCTGGAGCCTGGACCGCGCCTACGACACGGTCGCGGAAACAGCGGCGAGCCTGGCCCAAGGGCAGCCCCCCTCCAGTGATGCGCTCCAGGGGCTCCACAGCATGTACGAGGCCGCCCGGAGCGGGGGCCTGCGTCTGCCGGCGGCGGGCGATGAGGCGCTCCGGACCCTGGGCGTGACGCCCCCCTAGCCAAAGCGGGCGGGGGGTGGCGCGCGCGGGCGTGACAATACGAGACGTGCGCCCGCCGAGGGAATAGCAGACAAGGCCAAGCCCGGACGGGCGACAATCGGCGTTGGAGCGGGTCTTTCGGCGTGGGTGAACGCTCGGCACTGTTCGGCGCGCTCGTCGTGGTCTACCATGTGCGGTGAACGATGGACGCGCTGGAGCAGGCCGGAATGCCGGAAATCACCGTCGGCACGGTAACGCTGGGGCAGCCCTTCTGGGATGCCGTCTTCGGCCTGGGGCTGGTCCTCCTCTTCACGTTCCTGGCGTGGATCGCCCACCTGGTCCTGAACCGCGCCGGGCGAAACCTGGCGCGGCGCATGAAGAGCCCGCTGGGCGAGCGGCTCATCCAGGCCGTCTCCGGGCCCATCCTCTTGCTGGTCTTCCTCCAGGGAGTCTTCCTGGGGGTGAGCCAGGTCGACGCCCTCCAGACCTGGGGCCCGCAGGTCCGGACCACATGGTTCGTGGTGTTCATCGCCCTGGTCGCCATCGGCGCGTCAAGGCTGGTGGGTGGGTTCCTGACCTGGTATGCGCGGTACATCGCGCCGCGGCCCCGGAGCTCCATCAACCGCAGGCTGATCCCGCCCTTCCGCCGCTTCACCACCGTGAGCATCTACCTGCTGGCGGGGATGCTCATCCTGGACCAGCTCGGCATCTCCATCAGCCCACTGATCGCCGGTTTCGGGATCGGGGGTCTCGCGGTGGCCCTGGCGCTCCAGCCAACTTTGAGCAACTTCTTCGCGGGCGCCTACCTGGTATCGGGAAACGTGCTGTCGCCGGGGGACTTCGTGGAGATGGAGGGCGGGCTGCGGGGCTACGTCGTGGAGGTCGGTTGGCGGAGCACCCGTCTGCAGACGCCATTCAACAACCTGGTGATCATCCCGAACTCGCGGCTGTCCGACAGCATCCTCACGAACTACTACGGGCCGACCATGGACCTGGGGGTGATGGTGGAGGCTGGGGTGAGCTACGGCAGCGACCTGGCCCATGTGGAGCGGGTGGCGATGGAGGCGGCGCGGGAGGTAGTGGCGGAGCTGCCGGAGGCGGTCAAGGACGCCCCGTGGTTCGGATTCGAGCGGTTCGGCGACTCCAACATCGACTTCTGGGTGTGGGTGTCGGCCACGGACCGGCTGGGCTCGTTCAAGCTGAAGTCGGAGATCATCAAGCGGCTCCACCGCCGCTTCGACGAGGAAGGGATCGAGATCAACTACCCGATCAGGAAGCTAGTGTTCCCTGCCGGGGACGGGACCGGCCCCTTCGCCGCCCGGGGGGTGGGAGAAGGGGAGCGAGCGCCCGACGCTTCCGAGGGCTCGGCGACAGGGGAGCGCGGCAGGGGCTGATCCCCACGCCGCTGCCGGCCCGCCTCCTCCTCCACCAGTACCCCCGATCCGCCACCACCATCCTCGCTGTCTTGGACTCGGCGGCCTGAGGCCACCCGCGTCGTCGTCCATCCCCAGTATTGCGCGCTTATCGCCCCAGGGCTCCGGGCGGCAGCCCGCACTCCTCCCCATCGGTCGCATCCGAACGCTCTCTGCCGCGCTCTCGCGAACCCTAGAGTCGAACGGACTAGTGGAGAAGCGTTCCGCCTCGAACGCCGGTCGAATACAACCGACGTGACCGGTGAAACACCGATGGGAATACGGGGATAGCACGATAGTGGCCGCCCCGGCCAGGCGTCTACCATGTCTATGTGCCCCGACCTGCCAGCGACCCACCGGGTCGCGGTCAAAGGTCGGCGGCATCGAGAGTTGCCTGGCCAGCCACGGTTCACCGTGACGGCCGTAGGACGGAGGATATATTGATCAGAGACACCGTGCTCAATCGTAATGCCCAGGCCCGGGAAGCGGAGAACGGCCTCCGAAGCCCCGTACCCGCCAACCGCCTCTTCTCCACGCTGTCCCCGGACGAATACATGCAGCTCGCGGCGGTCCGGGAGGGGTCACGACGGACCCATCGCTAGAAGATGCCGCCGTACCGGACCATCAGGCTCG
>PVBE012964644.1_pt1 | contig 15858 bp, 13 predicted proteins | sample 1631181 | NCBI WGS metagenome assembly PVBE01 (sample SAMN08397723, study PRJNA350692) | Marine metagenome, whole genome shotgun sequencing project. | isolation source: water | place: Pacific Ocean | collected 2012-04
CCCACCCGCTCGAAGGCTTGGTCGAGGAGTACGCGAAGGATCTTGGCCTGGGTCGCGAGCGGCATATCGGCGACCTCATCGAGGAACAGCGTGCCGCCGTGGGCGCGCTCGAAAGTCCCTACTCTCCTGCGCTCGGCGGCGGCGGCGCTTTCCTCAAAACCGAACAGTTCAGCTTCCATCCGCTCCGGCGCCATCGAGGCCGCGTTCAATACGACGAACGGACCGCCGGCGCGGCGCGAGCGCTCATGGATGAGCCGGGCAACGACTTCCTTGCCGCACCCCGGGGGGCCGGTAACCAGGACGCGACTGCCGGTCGGCGCGACCCTTTCGATCGCAGCTCGAAGCGTGCTCATCGCTGGCGAGGCGCCGATCAACTCGGTTTCGCCGCCGGCGCGCTCCTTGAGCGCGTGGTACTCGCGTCGTACCCGGGCGGATTCGATGGCGCGCTCGGTTATCAACAACAGGCGGTCGGTCTCGAACGGTTTTTCGATGAAGTCCCAAGCCCCGCACTTGATCGCCGCGACCGCTGTTTCGATATTGCCGTGGCCGCTGATCATGACCACCGGCAAGTCGGCGTATTCCCGCTTGATGACGTCGAGAAGGCCAAGGCCATCCAGGGTCGAGCCGTTAAGCCAGATGTCGAGTATTACCATCGAGGGTCGCCGGGCCTCGATCTCGACGAGCGCAGCGTCGCTGTCCTTGGCGACACGGGTTTCGAATCCCTCGTCCGCCAAGATGCCAGAGACCTGCTCGCGAATGTCGGCCTCGTCGTCGACGATCAGAACCTCATGAGCCATGGGCCGCTAATTCTCCTTGGTTCTCGGGCGCCACCTCGGGCACGAATGCAACGCTCACTCGCGCGCCGCCGCCCGGCGCGTCCTCGAGTATTAATCTGGCGCCGTGGTCCTCGGCGACCTTCCTGACGATGGCGAGGCCGAGTCCGGTGCCGCGCTCGCGCGTCGTCACGTAGGGCTCGGTCAGCCGCTCGCGCTCTTTGGCCGGCAGGCCGCGGCCGTTGTCGGTCACTTCGACGACGACGCGCCCCTCCCGCTCGGCGACACGGATATCGATTCGCCCCTCGGCGAGGCTGTCTTGGCCGACTCCTTCGCGGTCGGCGATCGCCTGGGCCGCGTTCTGCAGCACGTTGGTGAGGGCTTGCTCGACCTGGTGGGGGTCGCAACGAAGCTCGATCCCGCTCTCGGGATAGGTGCCGTGGTAGGCGATATCGGGATGCGCCTCTTTCTGCAGGAATACGGCGTTGCGCACCACCTCCACCAGGTCTTCGGTGCTCACGACCGGCGCCGGCATGCGTGCGAAATCCGAGAACTCGTCCACCATGCGACCGATGTCGCCGACCTGGCGGATGATGGTGTCGGTGCAGCGCATGAAGACGTCGGGTTCGGTCTCGATCTCGTCCTGGTAGCGGCGCTTCAATCGCTCCGCCGCCAGCCGAATCGGCGTCAGCGGATTCTTGATCTCGTGAGCGACGCGGCGCGCAACGTCGGCCCAAGCGGCGGTACGCTGTGCCGATTCCAGCTCCGTAATGTCGTCAAAGGTAACCACAAACCCCATCATTTCCAGGCCCGAACGCTCGGCGACGACACGCACCAGCAAACGCCGATGCACGTCTCCGCGGTCGAGCGTGATCTGCCCCTGGACCTGGCGCTCGGGTCGAACCCTGACTTGACGCAACATTTCAGCCATCTCGGGTACGGCCACTTCGAACGATTGGCCCATAAGGGTTCCGGCGTCGGTAGCCAGCAGCGCCGCCGCGGAGCGGTTGGGCAGATTGATCAGGCCGTCGCGGTCGAGACCGATGACCCCGGCCGAGACCCCCGCCAGTACGGCCTCGGTGAAACGGCGGCGCTCGTCGAGCTGGCGGTTAGCCACCACCAGTTCGGTGCGCTGGCTCTCGAGCTGCGAGGTCATACGATTGAACGCCCGGCCCAGGGTCGCCATCTCGTCGTCGTCCGGCCCCTCCGCGACCCGCACCGAAAGGTCGCCACCTCGAACCAGTTCGGCGGCGCCAATCAGGCCGCCGATCGGCCGCACGAATCGTGTCGCCAGCGTTAAACCGAACCAAACCGCGACCATCAGCAGAAGCATCGTGACGACGATAAAGATGAGAAGGAACGTGATCTCGATGCCCGAGCGCTCCCCCTCAAGCCGCTCATATTCGGCGACCGCGCGCTTGGTGCGTTCGACGTGGCCAAGGACCCGCGGCTCAACGAAGCGCCCGACGTAGAGGTAGCTGTCGACGATCCGGTCGAGGCGAATTAGCGCGCGTACGCGATCCTCGGTGTCGCTCGTTAGGAAAGCGACCTCGCCGTTGGACGCTTGGTCCAATGCCGAGGTCGGAATGGTATCGAACTCCAAGCCAAAGCTGAGCGGCGCGCGCGCGATGATGCGGCCGGAGCGCTCGAACACGATGGCCTGGGAGAGCGACCGCAGCGCCGCCTGCGTCGTAACCACCTGACCGAAGAGCTGCGGGTCGCGGACCAGCGCCCCGGCCTGCCGATTGATATCGAAGGCCATCGCCAGGATGTCGCCGCGGATTACCTTGCGGTGCTCGTTGGTGTAGGCCTCGGCGACCGCGACCGATTCATTGAGCGCGGTTCGCACGCGTTCGCTGAACCAGGCCTGGATGCCGAGGTTAAAGAAAAGCGCGGAGAAGACAGCGACGATTATGGCCGGTGCCACCGCGACAGCGCTGAACCAGGTGACAAAGGTGGTGTGAAGGCGTGAACCGGCCGAGCCCCGCCGCCGCTCGACCCAGAGTTGCGCCAGGCGCCGTGCCACCAGGGCGCCCAGCGATAAAAGTAGCACCAGGTCGACCAGCAGCAGAATGAACACGGTCCGCGGTTCGGGCCCAAACGGCGGGCTCCCCGACAGCGACCCATAGGTCGAGGCTCCCGCCACCACCGCCGCGACCGCCAGGGCGATGGAGAGTTTCCGCCGCAACCCTGCGCGGCGCGCCCAACGCATGAATCGCGCGTTTGGTTGGCCTTCTAGCGCCTGAGAATCGATCGCCACGGTCGGATCACGGGCTCGGTGTGGTACGGCGGCAACATAGCTCTGCCGCTACGTATTGCGCACACGACGGCGACCACCCTACCACATTGTTGCACGAAAGCATCACTTGAGGTGGCGGATGACTGGGATATCCAGCTCGCGCATTTTCTTGCGCAGCGTATTGCGGTTGATGCCGAGTAGCCGTGCAGTGCGCACTTGATTGCCGCCGGTCGCCCCCAGGCTGAGTGAGATCAGCGGCCGCTCCACCTCGCGCAGGATGCGCGCGTAGAGCCCGTCTGGGGGGATGCCCCCGCCGTGGGCGGCGAAATAGCGATCGAGGTGTCGCTCGACCGTGCTTCCCAAGTTGTCGTCCGAGACCTTGGGATCCGCCGGTGCGGCATTCGCGTCTAGCTCGCGGGTCACCGCGTCGCCGCCGATCTCCGCCTCGGCGCAAAGTGCGGCGAGTCGTCGCACCAGGTTCTCCAGCTCACGCACGTTGCCGGGCCAGCGGTACGCCTGAAGTCGCTCGATGGCGGCGCCGTCGAATGATTTTGCGGGCAGACCCTCGGCGTGCGCCTGGGCGGCGAAATGGCGCACCAGGTCGGGAATGTCTTCGCTGCGTTCGCGCAAGGGGGGCACCCGCAGCGGCACCACGCTCAGGCGGTAGAACAGGTCCTCGCGGAAAAGCCCTTGATGGACCAAGCGCCCTAGGTCGCGGTTGGTCGCGGCGATGATTCGGGCATCGGAACGCAGGTGGGCGCGCCCGCCAAGCGCCGTGTATTCCCCTTCCTGGAGGACGCGCAAGAGACGGGTCTGCGCCTCGAGCGGCATGTCGCCGATCTCGTCCAGAAAAAGCGTGCCGCCGACCGCCTGTTGGAAGCGTCCGATGGTGCGGCGCGTGGCGCCCGTGAACGCGCCTCGCTCGTGTCCGAAGAGTTCGCTCTCGATCAACTCGCGCGGGATCGCGGCCATATTGATGGCCACGAAAGGTTGCTCGGCGCGGCCGCCAAAATCGTGCAGTGCCCGCGCGATCAGCTCCTTCCCGGTTCCCGATTCGCCCGAGATCAAGACCGTCAGCTCGGTGGCGGCAAGGCGCGCAATCTGGCGATAGACCTCCTGCATCGCCGGTGAGCGGCCGACCAGCGGCGTCGGGTCGCCAGCGCCTGCTCCGTCCCCCGCGGGCTCCACATGCTCTGCCGCCGATTTGTCCTTGGCGAGGGCCCGCCTCACCACCATCGTCAGGTCGTTGAGGTCGAAGGGTTTGGGCAGATAGTCGTATGCGCCGCGGGCGTTCGCCTGGACCGCGGTCAACAACGTCGAGTGCGCGCTCATCACGACGATCGGCAAGTCGGGCCGGACCTTCTTAATTCGCGGCAGCAGGTCGAGTCCGTTTTCGTCCGGCATGATCACGTCGGTGATGACCAAGTCGCCATCGCCCTCGCACACCCACTTCCACAACGTCGCCGCCGCGCTTGTGGCGCGAACGCGAAAGCCTTCGCGCGCGAGCGACTGGTTGATGACGGTGCGAATGGCACGGTCGTCGTCGGCGAGAAGGATGGTTTGTTCGCTCACGTTTCCTCGGCCCTATTCCACACCGGCAGTCGCACGCGGAACACCGTCCCGCGCGGACGTGCTTCGCACTCGATGGCGCCGCCGTGGTCGCCGACGAATTTTGCCACCAGCGCCAATCCCAGCCCGCTTCCCCCCAGCTTCGTCGTGACGAAGGGCTCGAACAACCGCCCACGGACATGGTCGGGGACGCCCTCGCCGTTGTCCTCGATGCCGACTTCGATCGGAACGTGACGCCGCCCGGCACTTCCCGGTCCGGCGATTCGCACGTCGCCGCGGAATGCCGTCGTCAGCGTGATCTTGCCACCCGAATCGGGAGACGCCTCGGCCGCGTTCTTCACCAGGTTGAGAAAGACCTGGACCAATTGTTCGCGCTGACCCGAGACCCGCGGAAGCGATGGATCGTAGCGTTCCTCGAACGTGATGGTCCGTGCAAATCCGGCGTGCGCAAGCCCGCGAACGTGATCCAGGACCTCGTGAACGTTGACCGCGCTCGGCTCCAGCATCCGGGTGTCGGTGAAAAGTTCCATCCGATCGATCAGCGCGCAGAGCCGGTCGGTCTCGTCGCGGATCAGCCTCGTCAGCTCGTGGTGCTCCGGTCCTGCGCTTGCTTCGATTAGCTGTGCGGCGCCGCGGATACCTGACAACGGGTTCTTGATCTCGTGGGCGAGCGCCGCGGCCGCGGCGGCGACTGAACGGGTCGTCTCGAGGTTCTGCGTTTGACGCTCGAATCCTTCGGCCAGCGCATGCTCTTGCATCGTCACCAAGATCCATCCGGTGGGCCGATCGAGGGGCGTCGCCTGCACTGCTGCCGAGTGCACGCCGGTGCGCGGCGACTCGATGTCGACCGCGTGCTCGTGGATGCCACCCTCCCGTGAACGGGCTTGGCCAACCAGCGCGACCAGCGGGCTATCGCTGGGCACGACCTCGTCAAGCGCGCGAAGCTCGAGCCAGCCAGCGCCGGCGCCGAAGAATTGCTCGGCGGCCGGGTTGACGAACCGGAAGCGGTCCTCGTCGTCGAGCGCGATCAGCGGTCCCGGCAGCGCGCCTAGCAGCCCCTCGGCGTCGACGAACTCGGTTTCAAGATCGCGCGCGAGATCCAACGTCGTCGTCACTGCGCCGCCGCGTGTTCGATGGCGCCGGCGAAGAAACGGTGAATGAATCCGCGCACCGCCTCCCGCTCGGTCGCTTTGTTCACCGCGCGGCGGAAGGCGGCGGCATGGGGCAGGCTACGCGCGTACCAGCCAAGGTGCTTGCGCGCCGTGCGCAGGCCGATTTCCGAACCGTAGTGCGTCAGCATGTCCTCGAAGTGCTGGTGCACCACCGTCGCCTGGCATTCGAGTGATGGCTCGGCCAACCGCTCGCCGGTCTTCAGAAAGTGCGCAACCTGGCGCAAGAACCACGGGCGTCCATAGCACCCCCGACCCACCATCACCCCATCGGCCCCGGATTCGGCCAGGCTCTCGGCCGCATCTTCGAGGGTCTTGACGTCGCCGTTTACGATGACCGGGATGTCGACCGCGCGTTTGACCGCGCCCACGAAAGCCCAATCTGCGCGCCCGTCGTACTTCTGGCATCGCGTGCGGCCGTGCACCGTGATCATCTTGATTCCGCAGCTCTCCGCGATCCGGGCGAGCCCCGGTGCGTTACGGTTCTCGGCGTCCCATCCGGTTCGCATCTTCAACGTTACCGGCAGATCGACCGCCTCAACGGTGGCCTCGAAGATGCGTGCGGCATGGGCTTCATCGCGCATCAGCGCCGAACCCGCATAGCCGTTCACCACCTTCTTCGCCGGACATCCCATGTTGATGTCGATCAGCGCCGCGCCGCGGTCGGCGTTGAGCTTCGCTGCCTCGGCCATGACTTCGGGCTCGCAGCCGGCGAGTTGGATCGCCATCGGGTATTCTTCGGGCGCGTTCTCGGCCATGCGCAGCGACTGACGGGTTTCGCGGATCATCGCCTGGCTCGCGATCATCTCCGAGACCACCAGCGCCGCGCCGTTCTGTTTGACGACGCGGCGAAACGGCAGGTCGGTAATCCCACTCAGCGGCGCCAGAATCACTGGATCGGCGAGCCGGATCGGTCCAATCTCGATGGTCATTTCTTAAGCATCGATGCCTGGTGCACAATATTTGAGCATTCAATACGGCATGTCGGCCCACCGCGCAAGCGCTTGGCAAGGAGGTCTGCCCGCTCTAGGTTGCCCGCCGAGATGTCGAACCCGGACGTGACTGTCGATGCGCTTGTTTTGGCCGCGGGCCGCGGCACGCGGTTCGGCGGCGCCGTCCCCAAGCCCTACCTCGACCTCGGTGGCCAGGCCGTTCTGCGGCGCGGCATCGTCGCCTTCTGCGAGCATCCCCGCGTGCGTGCGCTGCGTGTGGTGATCCACACCGATGATCGCGATCTCTACGATCGCGCCACGGCCGAGCTCGATATTCTGCCGTCGGTCTCCGGCGGCGCGGCGCGTCAGGACTCGGCGCGGCTCGGACTGGAAAGCCTCGCCGAGCAGGCGCCCAAGCGCGTGCTGATCCACGATGCCGCGCGCCCCTTCCCTACTCAGGCGCTCATCGGCCGCGTGCTCGACGCCCTCGACAGCGCGCCCGCCGCGGTCCCCGCCGTCGCCGTCCGCGACACCCTCAAGCGCGGCGTCGAGGGTCGGATCACAGCCACCGTCGCGCGCGAAGGCCTGTGGCATGCGCAGACCCCGCAGGGCTTTGACTATGCCGCGATCCTCGCCGCTCATCGCGCCGCGGCCGGGACCGCGCTCACCGACGATGCCGCGGTCGCCGAAGCGGCGGGTCTCGATGTCGCCTTGGTCGAAGGCGACCGGGACAACGTCAAGATCACCACCGCCGAAGACCTTGCCCGGGCCGCGCGGCGGATTGACGGCGCTGCGGCAGAGGTCCGGGTCGGTACCGGCTTCGACGTCCATCGCTTCGGCGACGGCGATGCAGTGGTCCTGTGCGGCGTGCAGATCCCGTTCGCCAGGGCGCTGGTCGGGCATTCGGACTCCGATGTTGGCTTGCACGCGCTTACCGACGCCCTTCTCGGCGCCATCGGTGGCGGCGATATCGGCGTTCACTTCCCGCCCGGCGACCCAAGGTGGGCCGATGCCGCCTCTGAGATCTTCGTCCGCCAGGCCGCCGCGCTGATTGCCGAGGCCGGAGGCAGCATCGCCAATGTCGATGTGACGCTGATCTGTGAAGCGCCCAAGATCGCGCCGCACCGCGAGGCTATGATCGCCCGCATTGCAGAGATTCTCGGCATCGAACCGGAACGGGTCAGTGTCAAGGCCACCAGCACCGAGCGTCTCGGCTTCGCCGGTCGCGGCGAAGGCATTGCCGCGCAGGCCGCGGCCTCAGTGCGCCTGCCCTTCTAGGCGCGGCAGACCATGCGCGGCGAACTCCTGCCTGCTGGGCTTCGCTTTCGCCACCCCGCGGTGCTCGTCGCGACTTTCTTCGGCGCCGGTCTCTCGCCGATCGCCCCCGGCACAGTGGGTTCGCTCGCGGCCCTGCCCTTCGCCTGGCTCATCCACTTCTGGCTCGGCCAGTGGGCTCTGGTCGCTGCGGCGGCCGTGGTTTTCGCGATCGGTCTGTGGTCGGCGGAGGTCTACGCCCGGGCCGACGGTGGGCGCGACCCGGGCGCGGTGGTCATCGACGAGGTTGTGGGTCAGTGGTTGACGTTGGCCGCTGTCGCGGCGACCCCGATCCACTACGCCGTCGGCTTCGCCCTCTTCCGCGTCTACGACATCGTCAAGCCGTGGCCGGCAAGCCGAATCGATCGCCACATGCATGGTGGGATGGGCATCATGCTCGATGACGTCGTCGCCGCGGCTTACGCCGCCGCAACGTTGTGGGTGATCGCCACGGTGACGGCATGACCGGCCTGTTCTCGGACTGGGACATCGAACTGGACCTTGCCGCAAGGGTCCTCGATCTTTGCCGCGCGCAAAGCCTGAAACTCGCTACCGCGGAATCGTGCACCGGCGGGCTGATCGCTGGCTGCCTGACCTCGATCGCCGGCTCCTCCGAGGTCTTCACCCGCGGCCTCGTTGTTTACGACAACGCCGCCAAGGTCGATCTTCTCGGCGTCGACGCCGCGCTGTTCGACGCCGTCGGCGCAGTCAGCGAAGAGGTCGCGCGCGCCATGGCCGAGGGCGCCCTGGTTCACCCCGGCGTAGACATCGCGATTGCCGACACCGGCATCGCCGGTCCCGGTGGCGGGACCGCGCTCAAGCCGGTCGGCCGCGTCCACCTCGCCTGCGCACGCACCGGCCGCGAGACGCGGCACCTCGGGCGCGACTACGGCACCATCGGCCGCGCCCAAGTGCGCACCGTGGCGGTCCAGGACGCCCTACGCCTGATCCTCGAGCAACTTGACTAGGTCGAGTTGTCGGCAATGGTCCAATTAGAAGACCTCAAGCAGTACCACGACGAGAGGTATTTCGTCCTTCCCGATGCCCCAAGTGTCGCCTAGCGCTTGCCATAGAGCACCCGTGCCCGCGCCTCGAAGGCGCCGACCATGCGGCGGAAGGCCTCGTGGAAGAGGACGCCGATCAGCTTTTGCAGCACCCGCGAGCGGAACTCGAAATCGACGTGGAAATCGATCATGCACTGGCCTTCGCCGTGCGGCTCGAACACCCAGCGATTGTTAAGATGTCTAAGCGGCCCCTTGCGGTAGCGCACGTCGATGCGTTCGGGCCTGTGCAAACTCACGTCCGAGGTGAAGCGCTCGCGGAACATGCGAAAGCCGATGACCAAATCGGCGACCATCGCTTCGTCCTTGCGATCACGCACCTCGGCCTCGAGGCACCAGGGCAGAAACTTCGGGTAGTCCTCGACCGCCGCCACCAAGTCGAACAACTCGGCCGGCGTATAGGGCAGGAGCCGGGTTTCGCTATGCGAAGGCATTGGGTAGGCGCGCAGCGCGCGGGGCGCGCGGCTTCAGTGAGCGGCGAGGCTTTCGGCGCGGGCCCGGCGCAGCTGGGCGAAGTCTTGCCCCGCGTGATACGACGAGCGCGTGAGCGGGCTCGCCGAGACCATGAGGAACCCCTTCGCGCGCGCGAGATTTGCGTAGGCTTCGAACTCTTCGGGTGTGACGAAGCGCGCCACGTCGTGGTGGCGGGCGGTCGGCTGCAGGTACTGGCCGATGGTCAGGAAGTCCACCTGCGCCGAGCGTAGATCGTCCATTACCTGCGCCACCTCGCCCTTGTCCTCGCCCAGCCCGACCATGATGCCTGACTTGGTGAAGATCAACGGATCGAAGGCCTTCACCTTGTCCAACAGGCGCAGCGAGTGGAAATAGCGCGCGCCGGGCCGCACTTCGGCGTAAAGGCGGGGCACCGTCTCGAGGTTGTGGTTGTAGACGTCGGGCTTGGCTTCGACGACGGCCTCGATCGCACCCTCTTTGCGCAGGAAGTCCGGCGTCAGGACCTCGACCGTGGTATCGCGGGCCTTCTCGCGAATGCTGCCGATCACCTGCACGAACTGCCCGGCGCCGCCGTCGTCGAGATCGTCGCGATCGACCGAGGTGATGACGACGTGCCGCAACCCGAGCTCGCCGATGGCCTCGGCCACCCGCGCGGGTTCGCCCCGGTCCACCGCATTGGGCAATCCGGTCTTGACGTTGCAGAACGCGCAGGCCCGGGTGCAGGTATCGCCCAGGATCATGACCGTGGCGTGGCGTTCGGCCCAGCACTCACCGATGTTGGGGCAGCCCGCCTCCTCGCAAACGGTGTTGAGCCGCAGGCGCCGCATCAGCGTTCGCGTCTCGTTGTACTCGGCCGATCCGGGCGCGCGCACCCGAAGCCACGGCGGCTTGGGCAAGCGACGGGTTTCGGCGTCCCTCTTGATCGCCTCGACGGTCATGACACTGGCCTAGAAATGAAGGGTGCGCCCATAGGCGTCAAGCACCGATTCGTGCATCATTTCCGAAAGTGTGGGATGAGGGAAGATCGTGCGCATCAGTTCGGCCTCGGTCGTCTCGAGGGTACGCGCTATCACAAACCCCTGGATCAACTCGGTCACCTCGGCGCCGATCATGTGGGCGCCCAGCAGCTCGCCGGTCTTGGCGTCGAAGACGGTCTTGACCAACCCCTCGGCCTCTCCCATTGCGATCGCCTTGCCGTTGCCGATGAAGGGAAAGCGCCCCACCCGAACTTCGCGTCCGGCCGCCTTGGCCGCTGCCTCGGTCAGCCCCACGCTGGCGATTTGCGGCAGGCAATAGGTACACCCGGCGACGTTCGAGGTGTCGAGCGGATGCACATCGTCCAGCCCGGCGATGCGCTCGACGCAGATCACGCCCTCGTGCATCGCCTTGTGGGCGAGCCACGGCGGCGCGACCACGTCGCCGATGGCGTACAGGCCGGGCACGCCGGTTTCCAGCCGCTCGTTGACGACGATATGGCCGCGGTCCACTTTGACACCGGCCTCCTCGAGGCCGATGTCCTCGACGTTTCCAGTGATCCCGACCGCCAGGATAACGCGTTCGAAGGTTGCCTTCGCGGTCTTGCCATCGTGCAACGCGATCTCCGCGCTTACCGAATCGGCGCCCCGTTTCAGTACCTTGACAGTAGCGCCGGTGTGGATCGTCATCCCTTGGCCTTCGAAGGCCTTCCGCGCGAGGTCCGAGATCTCCTCGTCCTCGACGGGGACCACGCGCTCCAGAATCTCGACCACCGTGACTTCGGCACCGAGCTGTCGGTAAAAGCTCGCGAACTCGATACCGATCGCGCCTGAGCCGATGACCAGCAGCGATTTCGGCACTGCCTCGGGCACCATCGCCTCCTTGTAGGACCACACCAGCTTGCCGTCGGCCTCGAGGCCGGGGAGGTCACGGGCGCGGGCGCCGGTCGCCAGAATGATGTTCTTCGCCGTGAACTCGCCCACCGCTTTGCCGTCCTTGGCCACCGCGAGCTTGCCTTGGCCGGCGATGCGGGCGGTGCCGTCGATGACCGTGACCTTGTTCTTCTTCAACAGGTGTTCGACCCCGGCTGAGAGCTGCGCCGCAACCTTGCGGCTGCGCGCCACTACCTTCTTGGGATCGTAGGCGATCTCCTTGGCCGAGAAGCCGAACTCGTCGAGCCGGTGCAATAGATGGTTGATCTCGGAGGCGCGCAGCAGCGCCTTGGTCGGGATGCAGCCCCAGTTGAGGCAGATGCCGCCCAGGTGCTCGCGTTCGATCACAACGGTTTCGAGGCCTAACTGCGCGGCACGGATCGCGGCGACGTAGCCACCCGGTCCGCCGCCGACGACGGCGAGGTCGAAGCCGGTCTTGGCCCCACTCTTCGCCATGGCTACAGCAACATCGTGAGCGGTTCCTCGACGTAGGCCTTGAACGCGGCCAACAGCCGAGCGCCGATCGCGCCGTCGATGACCCGATGGTCCGCCGACAGCGTGCAAGTCATCACCGTCGCCACCGCCAGCGCGTCGTCCTTGACCACCGCGCGCTTTTCGCCCGCGCCGACCGCCAATATGCCGGACTGTGGCGGGTTGATGACGGCGGCGAACTCGCGAATGCCGAACATTCCGAGGTTCGAGACCGAGAACGAGCCCCCCTGGTACTCGTGCGGCAACAGCTTGCGGTCGCGGGCGCGCGCCGCCAAGTCCTTGACCTCCGCCGAAATGCTGGCCAGCCCCTTGCGATCGGCGTCGCGCACGATGGGCGTGATCAGCCCGTCCGGAATCGCCACCGCGACCGAGACATCGACGGTGTCGTACTGGTGGATCGCGCTCTCGCTCCAGCCTGCGTTGGCCTCGGGGACTTTCCTCAGCGCCAGTCCCACCGCGCGCACGACGAAGTCGTTGACCGATATCTTGAAACCCTCGTCGCGCGCGTTCAGCTCCTTGCGCAACGCCAACAAGCGATCGAGTTCACAATCGACGCTCAGATAATAGTGAGGGATGGTCTGCTTGGACTCGGTCAGCCGCCGCGCGATGGTCTTGCGCATATTGCTGAGCGGCACCTCGGTGTAGTTCCCCTCCGGCGCCGCCCCCGCTGGGGTCGCCGGCGCCGCGGCAGCGGCCGGCGCGCCACCCACCGCGGCCTCGATATCCGCCTTGACGATGCGGCCCTTGGGCCCACTCCCCGTAAGCGTGCCGAGGTCGATGCCGGCCTGGGCCGCCATCTTGCGCGCCAAGGGGCTGGCTTTGATGCGCTCACCGTCGCGCGCGGCTGGCGGCGCCGTGGCAGTTGGCGCCACCGGTTCGACCGCCGCCGGTGCTGCCTCCTCCGCCGGCGCGGGCGGCGCCGGGGCCGGAGCCGGGGCCTCGAGCGAAACGCCCTCGAGCGCCGAGGAGTCCTCGCCCTCGGCCAGCATCACGCCGATGATCGTATTTACGGCAACGTTCTCGACGCCCTCCGACACCACGATCTTGCCCAGTACGCCGTCCTCGACCGCTTCGACCTCCATCGTCGCCTTGTCGGTTTCGATCTCGGCGATGGGCTCACCGGCCTCGATCGAATCGCCCTCCGCCTTGAGCCACTTGGCAAGCGTCCCCTCGGTCATCGTCGGCGACAGCGCGGGCATAGTGATATTGATCGTCATTGCGCCTGACCCTCCATCAGCGATAGCACGCGGCCTTGATCGCGGCCGCAACCTCGCCCGCTTGCGGCAGCGCCAGCCGCTCGAGATTGGCCGCGTATGGCATCGGCACATCCTTGCCGGTGATGCGCGCGACCGGCGCGTCGAGGTCGTCGAAGGCGTGCTCCATCAAAAGTGCCGAAAGTTCCGAGGAAATGCCGCAAAACGGCCAGGCTTCGTCGACGATGACCGCCCGGTGGGTCTTTCGTACCGACGCCACGATGGTCTCGCGGTCCAAGGGGCGCAGCGTGCGAAGGTCGATGATCTCGACGTCGATGCCGTCTGCGGTGACGCTTTCGGCCGCCTCGAGCGCGCGGGCCACGGCGATCGAATAGGCGAGCACGGTAACGTCGGCGCCTTGGCGAACGATGCGCGCCCGGCCAATCGGCACGGTGAAGTCATCGAGCTTGGGGACCTCGAAGTTGTTGCCGTAGAGGATCTCGTCCTCCAGGAACACGACCGGGCCACGATCGCGCACCGCGGACTTCAACAGTCCCTTGGCGTCGGCCCCTGAATAGGGGGCTACCACCTTGAGCCCGGGTACGTTGGCGTACCAGCTCGCGTAGTTCTGCGAGTGCTGGGCCGCAACCCGCGACGCCGCCCCGTTGGGTCCGCGAAATACGATCGGCACCGGCATCTGGCCGCCTGACATATAGAGCGTCTTGGCGGCCGAGTTGATGATGTGGTCGATCGCCTGCATCGCGAAGTTAAAGGTCATGAATTCGACGATCGGCTTCAGTCCCGCATACGCGGCGCCCACGCCGATGCCGGCGAATCCGCTCTCGGTGATCGGCGTATCGATCACCCGGCGCGGCCCGAATTCGGCCAACAGGCCCTGGCTCACCTTGTAGGCGCCCTGGTACTCGGCCACCTCCTCGCCCATCAAGAACACGTCCGGATCGCGCCGCATCTCTTCGGCCATTGCGTCGCGCAGCGACTCGCGCACGGTCTGGGTGATCATCTCGGTTCCTGCTGGGATCTCGGGCTCGGGTCCCGGCAGCGCCGCCTCCGGCGCCTGACCCGGCGTCTGCTCGCCCTCGGGGTAGTCCTCGGGCACCTGGTTGGGGACCGGGCGCGGCTCCGCCTCGTCGCCCTCGTCGGCGGCGGGGACGCTGGCGACGGCCGCGTCCGCCAACGCCGCGGCGCCCTCCCCGTCCTCGAGCATCACGGCGATGACCTCGTTCACCGCCACTCCTTCGGTACCCTCGGCAACCACGATCTTGCCCAACACGCCGTCGTCGACGACCTCGACCTCCATCGTCGCCTTGTCGGTTTCGATCTCGGCAATGGGTTCACCTGCCGATACCGAGTCGCCCTCGGCCTTGAGCCAACGCGCCAAGGTTCCCTCGGTCATGGTCGGCGACAGTGCCGGCATCAGGATTGGCAACACCATCTCGGCGCGCTCCCTCTTAGGCGTAGATATCGGTGTAGAGCTCGGCGGCGTCGGGTTCGGGGCTCTTCTCGGCAAACTCGGCGGCCTCCGAGACCGACGCCTTGATCTCGCGGTCGATCTCCTTGAGTTCCTCCTCGGTCGCCATTTTGCCGTCGACCAGAAGGCGCTGGACGTTGTCGATCGGGTCGCGGCCGGCGCGGACCCCGCGCACTTCCTCACGGGAGCGGTATTGCGCCGGGTCCGACATCGAGTGGCCGCGATAGCGGTACGTCATCATCTCCAGGATCACCGGACCCTTGCCGCCGCGCACGCTCGGCAATACCTCGGCCGCCGCGGCCCGGACCGCCAGCACGTCCATACCGTCGACCTGGCGGCCGGCAATACCCATGCTAAGGCCGCGTTTGTAGAGCTGGGTCTGGGCGCTCGCCCGCGCCAGCGAGGTCCCCATGGCGTAGTGGTTGTTTTCGATGACGTAGATCACGGGAAGATTCCACAGCGCCGCCATGTTGAATGATTCGTAGACCTGGCCCTGATTGACCGCGCCGTCGCCGAAATAGGTAAACGAGACCGCCCCATCCTTGCGGTACATGTGGGCGAAGGCCAGTCCGGTGCCGATGGGCACGCCGGCGCCAACGATCCCGTGGCCGCCGAAGAAGTTCTTTTCGCGGCTGAACATGTGCATCGAGCCGCCCTTGCCGGCGGAATACCCGTCGCGCCGGCCGGTGAGCTCGGCCATCACCCCACGCGGCTCCATGCCGGCCACCAGCATGTGTGCGTGGTCGCGGTAGGATGTAACAAGCGTGTCCTCGGGGATCGCTTCGGCCTGCATCCCGACGACCACCGCCTCCTGCCCGATGTAGAGGTGGCAGAACCCTCCGATCAGGCCCATTCCGTATAGCTGCCCCGACTTCTCCTCGAAGCGGCGGATCAGAAGCATTTGCCGGTAGTAGCCGAGAAGCTCTTCGGCGCTGGCACGCGGCGTCTTTTTCGCCGCGGCCCGTTTGGGCTTGCGTCGTGCGGCCTTCGCCATTGGATCACCGGAACTGGCTTGCGGCGCGGAGGCGCGCATCATACTCCAGACGCCACGCGCGATACGACTGCAATCTTTTCGCGAAAAACCTTACGCAAATGTTTGCAAAACAACGAAAAACGATGAATTAACTCGTTTTGGGTTGATTCGCCGTCAGCGGTCCAGGACGATGATTTCGTCGGGGTGCGCCAGGCCCAGCACGACGCGGCTTCGCTCGTCCAGCATGTCGGAATCGAGCGCCTCGGGCCGCAGCAGTGCGACCATTTGCTCCAA
>PVBE012387560.1_pt1 | contig 15856 bp, 9 predicted proteins | sample 1631181 | NCBI WGS metagenome assembly PVBE01 (sample SAMN08397723, study PRJNA350692) | Marine metagenome, whole genome shotgun sequencing project. | isolation source: water | place: Pacific Ocean | collected 2012-04
CCCAATCGGATAGTCGCAATTCCATGGGGAGAGACTCCCGAATCGTATGGGATAGAAGTCGACCGACTGGCGTCATTCAACAAGCACTTCGTCGAGTCCCAATCTTGGATAGGAATCCTCTCCGCCATGGGAACATCTTGGAATTCAGCAATCTCAGGAATGACCCAGACCACCCTCGATGGGTGGTTCACATGAGCCAAACCCCGAGCCGTCGAACTCGGGTGTACCAACTCCTTCGGGCTACCGGCCTCAGTCACCACCAGACCAAGCACCTCATCGAGACTCACCTCCTGCACCTCGGCGATTGGAAGAACGTCCTGTATCAAAATCTCCAGAAGGAGAGGAAGCAGTGGGAGAAGCCAGCCGAGTTGATTGCCGCGATGAGCATGAGGGAAGACCCGAAGCAGGCTGGGAATTCCATCTATCACCAGTGCTGGGGGGAGGGAGACCAACCAGAGGCTCCCTTCGTATGCGCGGCTCTAGCGGCTCACCTCGTTGCGGATGCTTACGAGTTCAATATCGCCCAGAAGAGGATACTCTGGAAGCCAATCGAGAGGATTCTGTCCTACGAGAAGAGGACGGCAGAACTGGCATGGGTGGACAGAATGCTACCGACTTACCTCCGAGTCAAGGGAGGATTGTAAGTCTGACTACTCGACAGTGAATATCCGGTGGGTATATAGGAGAAGCCTAACCTCAGAGGGTCAGCGCGACGCGCCAAACAACAAACTAGGAGAGAGAAAAATGACAAACAATGCTATGGAACAAGCGATGACAGATGCCGTCTCAATGGCAGGCGGCAGGATTGACAGGGAGGCTTTCTTTTTGAAAGTCCAAGAAATCCGAGGGGCAGACGGACAGTCGACCTCTTTGGATTCTATCCGGTCAAACACAATGAAAGCCTTCCGATTGGAAGGAGCCGGACTAACCAGAGTCCAGATACCCACCTTGGGAATCGACGAGGTCTGGGACAAAGAGACGGCAGAGGCCTACTTGGAAGGGGCTGGAACTGGGTCAGCCCAGAATAACTTCGGCTTGACTGGCGGAGAGGGTCTGGCGACCTTTGAGGCAGACTACGGCACCAGCCAAGATGTCTATTACGGCATCACCCGAAGGGATGTGAACCAGTACCCAGCAGAGGTAGCCGCACTGATACCAGTCAAGGCTACTGGCTACTTGGAGCAGAACGGAGAGTTGCTCAAGACCTCCATCGCTTTCAACGAGGACATGAACGTGATGACAGAGGGGCCAACTGGATGCGGGAAGACCATGGCATTCAAGGAGTTCTGCTACCAAACCGGCCTACCCCTTTACAGGGTCAACTGCCGCGACGGAATGGACTGGGAAGACCTAGTTGGCTACATGACTGCTGACGCAAACGGCGGCACCCAGTTCATCGACGGGATGCTAACGAGGGCGGCTCGCTACGGTGGGCTATTCTATGCTGACGAGTTCAACTACGCTCGCCCAGCAGTTCTGGGCGGCCTGAACATGGTGATGGACTCTGGAACTCTTGAGGTGGCTATGACCGGCGAGGTCATCGAGTGCCACCCAGACTTCCGTGTGGTTGCTTCCTTCAACGCCGGCTACGCTGGCACCAACGAGATAAACGCGGCTACCCGCCGAAGGTTCAACATGAGCCTAGTGTTCAACTACCTTGGGGCAGACCTAGAGACACAGGTCATCCAGTCCCAGTCCGGTGTGTCCGAGCCAGCCATGGCGGCTGAACTCGTGGCCTTCGCCAACAGGGTGCGCGACCTCAAGACCAGCCACACTGTCGAGACCGACCTATCGACCGCCAGCCTAGTCTCAGTGATGACGCTTCTAAAGCACTTCAACATCACCGAGGCCATGGACATGGCAGTCATCCCTCTGTTCGACGAGGACGAGAAGGACGAGGTCAGGGCAGTGGCGAGCCACTCCATGACCAACTACGCTTGAGCAGGTCAAGCAGAGAATACGAAAAGCCCGTCGGGGGTCAACTCCGGCGCGGCGGTATCACACTCAATCGGGGGCTTCCTCGGGGGTGGTGCTGGGAGTCCCCGACTCTCCTAGTCACGCCACCCCCACCTAACTCTTCAAGACGGTGGGGCGTCCGTGCTGGAACCATGACCAATCAGTCTGAACCCCAAGCCGACACAACCGCCCTGCTTCTGAATCTCGCTCGCAGGCTCGACGAACTTCTGATGAGAGTGGAGACAATGGAATCCATTCTCCGAGCCAACAAAATCGAACCAGTCCAGATACCGACTCCGGTAGGGCATCCATCCCTGAACCAGTTCATCCCAACCGGCGATTCCGAATTTCCCAGATTGTGAGTCAGATGCTCATTGGAATTAAGGGTCGAATAGAGCCGTTTAGAGCGTGGCTTTTGGCTTGGGGGTCTAACTCCCCACCCGATACCAACCCCTGCGCTCTATGCGGCCCCAGTGGGGTCGGAAAGACCACCATCGCTCTGAGGGTCTCCCCAGACTTGGGATTCCATCCAGAAATATACTCTGGCGACGGTCTGGATTCGTTCCTCGATATGGTCAGGCTACCGACGATGCTCGGGCGGCGGAGGCTTGCCGTAATCGACGATGCCAATCTCCTATCCAAGAAGGAATGGAAGACTGTCGAATCCGAGGTGAGGGCCAAGCAGATTCCAATCCTCCTGACGGTCTCGGATGCCAAGCAGATTCCATGGTCAATCCGACGCCAGACTATCAGGGTCGACCTCCCCCTACCGAACAGGGTACAACTGGTCAAGATGCTCAGGTCGATTCGGGACGAGGGTGGATTCCCACATTCGGATTCGGAAATCGAATCCATCGCCAGCGAATCTCCGAGTTGGCGTCAGGCCAGATTGGGAATCGAAACCATTCCCTCGGGGATTTCAGAACCCACCATACCGACGCCGGTTAGAGAACCTACCGAGTTGAGTCCGATTGCCAGACTCTCGTTTGCAGAGTTCAACAATGCCAATCCAGAATTCGTGGGGGTCGGAATCGAACTCCACTCCCATGGGTGGGAAATCAACGGCATGGCCCAGTTGGTCGATGCCTATCTGGACACGCTCCAGACCCAGACTCAGGACAGGGTTCCCTACCGGACTCGACCCCTACGGGGTAGCACTAGACGAATCTGACTACTCGACAGGCAATATCCGGTGGGTATATAGGGAACTCCTTACCTCACAGGGTCAATGGAGACCAGCGCGACCCTCACCAAGAAGCCCTCCGCCCAGTTCTTGAACAGGGCAAAGGCTCAGAGATTCCACAGGATTGCGAAGGTCATGTCCGGTGAACTGCACGGCTTCGGAGCCAAGGTCGAGAGAGTAGCCCTAGACCCAAACAAGGCCTGCACTGACGGGAAGACCATCTGGATACCAATCCACCTTCACGACGACGAGAGATACAACACGGTGATGCAGGAGGCAGTTCTGGCCCACGAGTGCGCTCACCACCGATACACTGACTTCGTCTCTTGGCAAAACAACGTGGTCGCCAAAATCAAGGCTGGTAAGGAAGACTCCCTGCTCCACAAGATGACCAACATGCTGGAGGATGCCAGAATCAACCATCTTTTCGGACAGGACTGGGCCGGCTCCAAGAAGATGATGGATTTCACTCACGAGGTCTTCATGGCCCAGCACCAAGAGAACACCACCGACGACTCCCCAGCGGCCCAGCAGGCATTCGTCGCCATGATGTCCGAGTGCATCGCTGGCGAGGCACACTGGTTCACCACTCCCAAGGTAGTCGACTTCATGGACGAGGTCAGGCCCATGCTCCTAAACGCAATCAAGCAGAGAACCACCATGGATGTCATCAGGCAGGCTCGCAGGCTCGTCAAGATGTTCAGGGCGGCTTTCAACGACGACCCAGAGACCGACAACGCTGACTTCGACGGTACCAGCGACGACGACCTTGACCACTCAGACATCGAGAGGGCTTCCGAGGCCCAGCAACAACAGGGTCGCAACCCAGAAGAGGCTGGCAGGGAGAGGTTCTCTGACCTCCAGCCACCAAAGCCTCGCCCCCAGCCTCAGCCAGAAGAGTCGGCTGATGTTGAGGACGAGGACGGCGACGCCAGCGGCTCTGGGGATGCTGAGGGCGACGAGTCCTCAGAGTCCGAGTCCGGCTCCGAGGCTGGAGAGGGCGACGAGGGCGACGAGTCCTCAGAGTCCGGCTCTGGGGATGCTGAGGGCGACGACGGCGAGGGGAAGGACACCCAGTCCGGCTCCAGCGACGAGGTCGGCGACGACTCATCCGAGACTGGAGAGGGCGGCGACGGTGGCGAGTCCAGCGATGGAGATGCAACCGGCGACGAGACCACCGAGGGAGACTGCCCAGATGGGGAGCCAACCGAGTCCGGTAGCCAAGCAGACGCCGACGGCGATGGCGACCTCACCGACGCCGAGGACTCCGAGTCTGGCGACGACGGCACCGACGCACTCTCCGGCCAGTCGACTGACGGCCTCGACTTTGAGGAACACTGGTCAGACCTACTCGACAAGGCCACCGACGCACTTGACGACGATGTCGGAGGTGCCTTCGACATGGAGCATGACTTCCACAACGAACTCGACAACTCCACTGACAAGGTCGACGAGACCACAACCCTCGACTCCGTCCACGGAGAACACAACTTGGAAGTGACTGCTGGTGTCAGGGAATTCCACCGCAGGTACCACGACCTCGGGACATACGCTGACCACTACGCTAACGTGGCTCGCCAAGGCCGTGGTGCAATCCGCGCCATCACCAAGGAAATCACTCGCAGGCTCAAGGGGTCAGACCCACGCTTCGACGGAGGCCACAAGTCCGGCAGGCTCGCCTCCAAGAAGGTCTGGAAGTTCGGCCACGCTGACTTCGACTCCAGCAGGGTGTACCAGAAGAAGGTCGACCCAGCAGACCTCAAGGCGTCCGCCATCATCCTCATCGACGCCTCTGGCTCCATGGGTCGCGGCGAGGGTTCCAGAGCGGCCCACGCGGCAAACGCGGCAGTCATCTATTCAGAGGTCTTCCAAGCCCTTGGAGTGGACTACGAGGTCATCGACTTCGCTACTGCTGGCTCTGGCACCACCATGAGAGTCAGGAAGGCATTCGGCTCCAGCGCAACCCGCATGGAAAAGGCCTGCATAGCCATGCCCTCATCTGGCGGCGTCAACGCTGACGGGTTCGCAGTCCAGTGGTGCCTCGACAGGCTCGACACCCGCGCCGGAAACAGACTTCTCATCGCCATCTCCGACGGCGCACCTTCCGGCCACTCCCCAGAGTCAATGACCTCCAGCGAGCATCTCCGCACAGTCACCAACAATGCCAACGAGTCCTGCGCTGGTGTCGGCCTCCTTGGCGTCGGAATCGCTGGCACAGACACCAGTTCCTTCTATCCTAACTCGGTCAGGGTCACTAACCTCTCGACCATGGCTCAGGAGACCCTACCTACCCTCCGCAGAATCCTCAAGAAGATGATACCAAAGAAGGGCTGAAACATGGGCAGAGAACACGACGAACTATACTCCAAAAACCGACTGAAAACACATGGGTTCACCATACACAAGGATTGCCCAACATTGTCAGATGACAGGGTAGGTACCGTGAGAAAGTCTTCCATCGCAGGTACAGGAAGAACCTCGGCATATACAGGTGGGTGGCAACCGACCGTGGGGACAACTGGACTCAGAGACGCATTTGGAGAGGTCGACTTCAACTCAGGGACTCTGGTGTTCGCGACCGACGCCGGTAGTCCAATGCAACCCAAATCAGATTTTCTCGACGAGAGAAATGTCCCCAACAGAGGACTGAGGCCTAACGGCACTTTCCCATACTGGGATGACACCAAGAACGGCATGGAAATACAGACTCAATCGGCCCTCCGCTACTGGGCTTTAGCCAATGCGAAGTACGCCTATCAGGCGACTAAGAATGCGGGGTTTGCTGAGGAACTATTCCTATACCCCCACCATTACGACGACTGCACCTACCCACAGTACGAGATTGCGGATGTCAACTACTGGGTTCGTCGTCTCCAGATGAATAGCATGATGGGCGTCGGATTCGCTGGGGTCAACGACGACATGCGTACCTTCGTCGAGAATATCCAAGAGATGTTCAGGGTCGTCCATTACGACTCGGAGGCTGGGAACTACATCTGCCAGAGGGTCAGTGGCACCGACAACGCCATGTCTGAAAGCGGAGGGGGGTGCCTACCCCACGAGGCACCACTACGGGCCGCTGAAAACATCGCGCTATTCATCCTCCACGAATCTATCGTCAACGTCTGGGCCGCGAGGGCTGGTTCCGGTCAACATTTGAAGATGGGCGATTACATCTCCATCTCTTGTGAGGGTGAGGTTCGCCACAATCTGACTAACAATCCACAACCCATCATGAGGGCCATCCATGCCACCAATGGGGTGTATGATGTGGTCATCAATGCGAACGAGTTCCAAGATGCTAGAACCAAGATTCGGGGCCACCGGATTGAGCGTGATTCGGATGCCCATTTCCGCTGGAGCCTCGATGCCACGGAGGCAGAGTTGAACGTCAACTCGATACTGGCTCGGGACGGTCAACAAGGGGGACGCCAGAAGGATGAGTTGTACGAGGTCTGGGAGGTTCCAGAGGTATTCGCTCTGGCCGTGGCGGCCAACAGGCTCAACGCGGCGATGACTATCGCAACCGACTCCCCAATCCCAGAGAACGTGGAGAAGCCCGAATGGATTTCGACTCCACTCGACAACCGCCCACCAAAGAAGGTCGACCTCCGACCGACCTCGGTAGGTGGGAAGTCCGACATCGTTCGTTGCCAGAACTGCAACGGCAGGGTCATCATCTTCACCGAGAGTTCGGGGAACGACGGATACACCCGTTGCCCACACTGCCGAGACAAGGAGGGAGTTCAATTTCCCCAACTGCTAAATGCCACCGCCACGGCGGAAGATACCCCAGAAGGGCAGGAGGATGAGTAGCATGGCAAAGAGGATTACCAAGGCACTCAGGAAGGCACTCGTTAGGTCACTGCACACCAGCGATTCGGCGATACCAACCGAGGTCATCTCAGCGAGGGTCAACGACGACCCCAAGACACCTCCCAGCATGAGGACGACACCGAAGCAGGTAGCCTACATGCTGAACGTCATGCAACGCCAGACTCCCGATGTCATTGTCGAAATATGCAAGAGCCTGAATGGGAAGTCCCGCCATGGGAATACCAGATTCAGGAAGCAGTTCACAGTCAACAGATACCTCAGTCTGGCGGAGGCGGAAGACGCAGTGGGGAACGTGATGGAGAAGCCCAAGGGGGAGACCTCCATCCTACTCTCCGAGGCCGCCATGGAATACATCGTCACCAAGAGGGAGCAGGGGGTGTCCGCTGGACAGGCAGTGACCAACCTAGTCCTCGCTGACATCGAGGCGAACGGGATGCCCACCAAGGATGCGAATGCGGAGCATCTTCTGAATGCCGCCAAGCACGACCTCAAGTCCGTGACTCTCCACTCCCTACCTTACTCGGTAGTCTCCTATCTCAAGACTTGGAGAGAACTCCACGGAATCTCAGCGGGGAAGGTCGTCGAGGACTTGATTCTCATCGACCTTTCACTATCTGACTAAAAATTGCCGTTTTAACGCCCATAGACCGCGTGTTTTGCTCTGGGGCTACGGTGAGACCTCCAGAGCAAACAACGGCGTCTATGCCCCCTTCTAGGGCTTGGAAACGACAAAATCCTCCCAATACCTTCCCCACTGAGCAGAACTGGGCCATTTCCACTAGATGCAAATAGAAGCCCATAGAGCGCGTTAATGCTCTGGGGGGTCTGGATGTCCCCAGAATAGAAACGCCGAGGGCTATGCCCCCTTCTAGGGCTGGGAAACCACAACACCCACCATCCATCCGACTGCAATTGTCAATAGCCGGAAGAGTCACCCTATACTTGATGGCGACATTTGTCTGGACTGTTGAATCGGGGATTCTCGTAGGCAGGGACGAGGGAGGTGTGGAACTGGTCAAGGTGAGGACTGGTGGAAGTCATTGGGATTTTCACTTCATCCAAGTCGGGGGTAATGGTCGAGTGAGGGTAGGGGCGGGATGCGATTACAATCCTCTGGGATTGATTCAGGAGATGTTCCAACAGGTAGTCCTTGACGAGTCCATTTCTCCACCCACAGGAGATGTATTCTTCGATGACAGAATCGACATGACGGATGAGTTCGTCAAGGAGTGGGAGTAGTGCGGAGGTCGACCCTGATGATGATTAAAGTGACACTCATTTCTCTCGGCTCTTTGATTGGTATTTTCGCCAGTGTAATTCTCTTGGAGGGTGGGGTATGATTTCGTGGGTGTATAAATCTGGGAACATCACCCATCTGGTTGGATATGACCGGTCGATGAGGAAGATAGCAGACTTGGTTGAGGATGAGAATGACTGGGTTCTGACCCTACATGGGCAAGTCTTCCGAGTCAAGGGAAATGGATGTGCTGACCCCCTCACATACGTCGAGAGAATCATCGCCCCTCCAATCCAGAGAAAGTTGTACCATCCTCGTCGTCAATTCCTACACTACCAAGCACCGAGCGGAAGGTCGTGGGAAGTGTGGTCTCACTGACTCGGCTCGGTAGGTGTCCGCCACCGTCAAGAACCACCGTTCGGCACAGTTTCTCCAACGTCGAGGCCTCGCCATGCCACTAACACCAAACGAGAACCTAATTTTCGCAACTCAGGCTGAGAGGATTGCCGTCACTCCTGATTCGGAGCAACTCATCAAGGACACCACCACTCAGGGAGTATTCGTCGGGGACGGCACCACCGCTGGTGGTAGGGCAATCAACACGAGAGTCAGCGAGACTGTGAGTGCGACATACACGCTGGATAGGGGGGACGAAGCCAAGGTGCTTCACTTCAATTCCTCATCGGCATTCACCGTCACTCTCCCAACCAATGCGGCCATCCCATTTCCGGTAGGGCTGACGAGAATTCCATTCCTCAATCTCGGGGCTGGGGTGGTCAGCATATCGGCGTCGGTAGGCGTGACTCTCTCATCTTCCGTCACCACCATCGACCAAGGTGAGTCTGGATACATCGTCAAACTCGCAACTAACGAATGGTTCGTCACCAAGGGAAATGTCACCGATGCTCAATCTCTGGCCGGTCTGACTGATGTCCAACTGACATCGGTAGCCAACGGCGAGGCTCTGATTTACAACACGGCATCTGGGAAATGGAAGAACGCCAGCATCCCATCATCCGACACTACCTACGACCTCAGCATCCCAACGGACACGACGAAGATTAGACTGGCTGGCTCTGATGGAACCAACGACGATGTCACCGTCACCGCTGGTTCTGGAATCACTGTCACCAGAACCTCAGCGACGGAACTCACAATCGGCTCCACTGCAAGTGACACCACCTACTCACTCGGGTCGTCGGCGGCTGGAGGAAATGCGACAATCGACTTGACTCCCAGTTCTGGAAGTCCATCATCCGTGACCATCGCGGCAGGCACCAACATGACCGTGACCGAGACCGGTAGCACCATCACTCTCGCTTCTGAAAAATACACCAACGCTGAGGCCGTCGCGGCAGTGGAGGCTGAGGCAGTTCTGGCACTGACTGGAGCAGTGACTTTAGCAGGCAACTTCACAGTCGATTCCACCACTTTCAAAATAGACACGACCACCAACCGCGTGGGGATTCTCAACACGGCACCCGAGACTGCTCTGGATGTAGGTGGAACCATACGACAAGATGGGGCCACCACCGGTCTGGTGTATGCCTCTGCTGATGGCGACCTTCTGGGAGGACGGTCGATTGTCGGAGGTACTGGAATCACAGTCACGAACGCCAACGCGACGGGAGGCAATCCCACCATCGCCACGACCATCACCCAATACACCGACGCACTCGCAATCTCAGCAGTCGATGGTGAGTCCACCTTGGCACTCTCTGGGGCCGTGACCGTTGCGTCCACTCTGGGCGTCACTGGAGCCACGACTCTGGGGTCGACGGTAGGCATCACAGGGGCCACCACCGTAGGCTCCACATTAGGCGTCACAGGCAACACCACGGTCGGTGGTACTCTGGGCGTCACAGGCATCACCACACTCTCTGGTGGAACCATCATCTCTGGGGACTTGACGGTCGACACAAGCACCATGAAAATCGACTCTGCCAATAACCGAGTTGGTATCGTTCAGGCCACCCCCGCTTACCCACTTGATGTCACAGGCGATGTCAACTTCACTGGGGTTCTCAAAAAGAGCGGAACCGCATTCAGTCTCAACGACCTCGGAGATGTCAATGCAGGAAGCCCAACCAACACTCAGGTTCTCCAATGGGATTCGTCCACGAGCAAGTGGGTGGCTGGGGCTGATGTCGACACCAACACAACCTACACCGTGGGTGTCCCAGCATCCACGACGAAGGTGCGTCTGACTGGGTCAGATTCCTCCACCAGTGACATCACCGTGACGGGGGGAACGAACGTCACTGTGACTCGGACATCTGCCAATGAACTGACCCTATCATCGGTTGCTGGTTTCAATCGCTACACCGACGCCGAAGCAGTCTCAGCAGTCGAGGCATCGGACTTGACTTTCTCTGGAACTGTCGACTTGGCTGACGGCCTGACCGTGGGCAGTGGAACTCCCAAAGATATGGTGGTGGATGTCACCAACAGTCGAACTGGAATCAACGTGGATTCTCCTACCGAAGCACTGGATGTTCTGGGTAATTTCAAACTCAGTGGCAGTGCAGTAATCGGTGGGAATCTAACAGTCAATGGAACCACGACGACGGTCAATACTCAGACCCTCTCAGTGGAAGACCCAATCATACTTCTGTCCAAAGACAACGCGGCTAACACCGTCGACATCGGATTCGTTGGGAAGTACGTTGACACCAACACCTACTACACTGGACTTCTGCGTGATTCCAGTGCCTCCAAATTCAGACTATTCACGACCACGGAAGACCTCTCAACGGCGACCACGGTTGACATCACGAATGCTGGATATGCCAAGTCTGACTTAGTCGTCAACGACCTCGATGCACAGGCAATCTCAGGTACGACCATCACAGGGACGGGGGCTATCTCAGGAACCACATTCACAGGGACGGGGGCCATCTCTGGCGCGTCCATCTCAGTCACAGGTAATGCCAGTGCCGGAGGGGATTTGACGGTCACAGGTGGGGCCGTATTCGACACCACAACTCTGGTAGTTGATGCGTCTAACAATCGCGTCGGTTTCGGAACGGCGACTCCCACGATTGACATCGACGCGACTGGGAAGAATATGATTGTCGCCCAACTCCAGATTGGAGATTCTGGGGAGAGGATAGGGAGACCAGCCGATAACGAATTGGCTATCTTCACTGGTGGCACCGAGAGGCTCCGAATCGACTCTGCTGGGAAGGTCGGAATCGGCACCGACCCCACTGTTGCTCTGGATGTAGTCGGAGCCATCAAACAGACCTCGGTGACGGCCAAGGTAATCGTCGCGGATGCCGATGGTGACTTGGTCGGCGTCACCGATGGGGCCAGTGGGCAGATGCTCACCACGGATGGCTCGGGGGGATACTCATTCACCACCGCCACCGGCACCTACACCAACTCGATGGCGATAGCCGCAGTCGAGGGTGAATCGACCCTCGGTCTGAGTGGTGCCGTCACTGTCGGCTCGACGCTCGGAGTGACCGGAGCAATCACTGGAGCATCTCTGGCAACGACGGGAACTCTGACTGGCGTCGGTAGCCTGACTCTGACTCATGCTGGCACAGATTTGTTTGCCGACATCATCGGCCCAGTCAACAGGCACCTCAGATTCAAACTCCGAGACAACGCTGACACTGATGGTTTTGTGTTCAAGAATAACGCTGATACCACCATTATGAAATTGGAGAGAACCGGTCATTTGGGAATCGGTGTGACCACCCCAGCCTACCATGTCGATGCTGGTGGTGACATCAACTTCACAGGCACTCTCAGAAAGAGCGGGACGGCCTTTGCCCTTGGCGACCTCGGGACGGTCACACTCGGCACTCCCAGCACTGGAGACAGACTCGTCTGGACTGGGTCTGCATGGGTCAACCAAGCGAGGCCAGCAGATGTCAACACGACCTACACCTACGCCATCCCATCGGCGACTACCAAACTGAGACTCACAGGCTCCGATTCCACGACCAATGATGTCAACGTCACAGGAGGCACCAACGTCACAGTCACGAGGGTCTCTGGTGCCGAACTCAGCATAGCGGCCACCGACACCAACACTACCTACGCCCTCTCATCTGGAACCGCCGGTTCCAACGCGACAATCGTCCTGACCGCAGGTGGGTCGGGAAGCGGAACCTCCACCGTGACTCTCGCTGGAGCCGGTGCGACCTCAGTCTCCGAGACTGGTGACACAATCACCATCACCTCGACCGATAACAACACCACCTATGATTTGACAGTCCCCGCCTCGACGACCGCCATCAGGCTGACCGATGGGAGCAACAACGACGACATCACGATAGCAGGGGGCGGGGACACCACGGTCACTCGTACATCGGCCACCCAACTGACGGTGTCGACGACCAAATACACCGATGCCGAGGCCGTAAGTGCAGTCGAGGGTGAAGGCACTCTGAACATATCTGGAATCACCTCGGTCGCATCCGACTTCAAGGTCGACACGGACACTCTGTTTGTCGATGTCTCGACAGACCGAGTTGGCATCAACGACGCCACACCTTCCTACTCCCTCGATGTGACTGGCACCGGTAGGTTCACCAGCGAATTGAAGGGGCAATCTAGCCTTGGATTCACAACCAACACATACGACCTCGGAGCCACCGGCTCGGGAACCAACGCAGATTGGTTCAAGGTCGCCACATGGGCGACTGTCGACCCCGAACAGTACGACTCATTCCAAGCCCACATCAGGGTCAACGGGAGGGGCAACTTCCCAGTCTATTACGACCTCGTGGTCAGGGGTGGATTCAACACAACCGCATCGAGTGGTTGGTACTACAAACAATGCACACTTTACACACCCCAGAGCATCTCCAATGATGACACGTTCAAGGTCATCTTCAATGCTGGTGATGACAGTGGTGGAGGCACCGCTCCCCAAGCCGTCCTTTACTACCGCAGGGGTGGTGGTTCACCCGCCTCAGATTGGGACAACAGAATCTTCACTTTCCTCTCCCATGCGAGGACTGGTGGAACGACCTTCACCTACCACAACACCAACGTCGGGGAGACCACTCCAGCGACCGATGGTCACACCAATTCTGCGGCAGTCGATGTGACCGTGAAGAAGTTCGTCAACGACGCAGATGCCTTCACCTTCAACAACAACTTGACCATCTCTGGAACCAAGAAACTCATCATTGGAGATTCTGAGTTTTGGGACGATGGGGCGAACCTGAAAATCAGAGGTCAAAGTCAGACCCAATATCAGGCTCTTGGGCAGTATGGCGCACACAATTTTTACAACTCACTGGGAACTGCAAACGCCACGAATCTCACAATGAGAATCAACTACATTGGAGACCTTGAAACTTTCAACACTAATGCTGACACTCTGCTATTCTCAGATAGGTCGGCATCGCGGGTGGGCATCAACACCAGCACACCCTCAACCCAGTTGCATGTCTATCAGGACTCGGCGGACTCGGTCATCAGGGTCGAGAGAAGCAGTCGAGTCCAGTTGGACATCTTGGCACAGGACGCCCAAGGTCTCGTCCGAACCACGAACGACTACCCGCTTCATCTCGGAGCCAACAACACAACCGTCGCCGCCATTACCGGCACCGGTAGGCTGGGATTGGGAACCACATCCCCCACCCACAAATTCCACAACGTCGGGGATACTCATCTGGGGAGTTCAACTCAGTATGTCCAGATTCTATCCAATGGGAGTTTTGAGTTCCTCCATGACGCCACCAACCAGACCTTCCTCGACTTCAAGGATGCCGCTGGGGATGACTTCGATGCGAGGCTCATCAAGTACGGTGGCAGTCACTCCACCCAAGCCAACAAGTTCCAGTTGTGGAACGTCGCTGGAGCGATAGAACTCAAGACCAACTCAAGCGATGTCGTCGTGGACTCGGGGACAGGCATTCTGAGAATCAACAGGGATACCGCCACTGTTGGTCAGGGTGGCATCCTGTCGTTGACTGCTGGGGACGCTGGGGCGAATAATGCCGAACACTCTTACGCCCAGATTGCAGGGCTTATCGAGACCAATACCAACACCGAGGAAGATGGCTATCTCACGTTCTCGACGAGCCTCGATGGAACCATGACGGAATACATGAGACTGGATTCATCGGGACGCTTGGGAGTGGGTACCACCAGCCCCGATGTGAAGGTGGACATAGAGGGTTCAGGGAAACTCCTGCAACTCAACTCCGGCAACGCTGGTGGAACCTACATGGGCATAGCAGGAACAAGGGGAATGGTGGGTTATTCAAGTGGGGGTCTGTTCCTCCAAGGTGGCTACGACAAGCACGTTATCTTCGGAGTGAATAACGGGAATTTTGGCAATGGGGAAGTGGCAAGGTTCGACAAGGCCACTGGGAACTTTGGAATCGGAACCACCACACCAAAATTCCCAACTGTCCTGAAATACACGGACAACCGCACCGACCCAGAGGGTAGTGGCTCATCAGCAGGGGCAGGTGCCATCGGTGCCAACGCCGAAGGTGGTGGGTTGTATATCGAGAACGCCTCAACCACAACAGGAGCATGGTCGGGTGCTTCATTCAGAACTGGAACTGCTGATGCGAGGATAGCCTACAAGTTGTTGGGGACGAACGAGGGGCAGATGTCATTTTACCTAGATAGTGGTGACTCGACGGTATATGTGATGGAGGAAGCCCTACGACTCAGGGGTGGTAGTTCTGGTGGTGGTCAGACATTCAACTCGGTTGACTTGCCCACCAACGATGCCAGACTCAGGTTGGGTGCTTCGCAACAATTGGAGTTCAAGTTCGATGGTTCTCACACTCGGATAACCCACGATGCGGCAACAGACTCTTGGATGATATTCAAGAACGAGGATGGTGCAGGTTTCCAATTCAACATCGGTAGTGACAAGGGCATTGAGATAAACAAGGATAACAATGTCGAGTTATACTACGATGGTGGACTGAAAATAGAGACTCTATCCACTGGAGCCAAGGTCACTGGCAGGCTCCATGTCGGCGATGGTGGCGACTCGATTATCGTCGGTAGCAACAACTCTGATGCTGGGATATTTGCCTATGGAACTGGGCGACTATTACTCGGGAACGACTACGATGCTGATAGTGGCTATGAAGCCATGATTGGAATTGATGGGGATGGTGGAACGTCATCCATGATTGCACTGTCCAACCACATGTCAATCGAGACTCATAGAAGTGGGGATGACATCTTCTTCAAGACGGGAACCAACTCCGCCAATGATGGCAACCTTACGACCCAGATGAAGATTGAGGGGACTGGCGAGATTGACCTCGTCAGTGGCAAATTGAGAATCGCTGGTTCGGCTGGAACCGCAGGCCAAGTCCTGAGAATGAACTCGGGTGCGAGTGGCATCGAGTGGGGGTCTGTCTCGGCAGGGAGTTCGACTACCATCACCAATAACGCCGATTACAGAATCATCACTGGTGATGGCACCGCAGACACTCTGAATGCGGAGCCAAATTTCTCCTATACCAATGGGGCTATTCTCAGTAAGATAGAGGGGGCTTCTGGAAGTATTACGTCAGTCAATTCGACACTCACCCTACGAACCAAATACGGCCCAGAATCCGCCACTCAATCCACAATAAGTCTTGAGTCAGATGACTACCGAGCGACTGGGATTTTTTACAAGTCGACTGACACTGGGTCATACA
>PVBE011196222.1_pt1 | contig 15849 bp, 11 predicted proteins | sample 1631181 | NCBI WGS metagenome assembly PVBE01 (sample SAMN08397723, study PRJNA350692) | Marine metagenome, whole genome shotgun sequencing project. | isolation source: water | place: Pacific Ocean | collected 2012-04
TCGACGTCAAAACGACAACAAGCACTGCCAGATGTACATGTTGCCTAACGCATCGATGTCTTCCCATACCCTTTGACAGATCGCTTGGTCTCCTGAGATGTCGGGCAACCGCTGCCGTTGTTCCGACCAGGGAACGCAGGCACCCGGCGGAACGTCACCGTTGCCTGTCGGGGGAATAAAATGACCGGGGCGAGCATCCTCGGGTAACGGTTTGGGTGCCCCTTGGATCTCAATCGGCTGGATCTCAATCGGCTGGATCTCAATCGGCGTAGTGCTGCCCTGCGAGTAGACGCCATATTCCAAGGTGGCTTCGGTCATGGCGCGAACGTTTTCCACTTTGGCGTCGTTCTGGATAATCGCGCTGGCGTCCATGATGTAACCACCATCTCGGGCGACGCCTTCGATCACTTCCTTGCAGCGTTGGCGAACTTCTTCGGCGGGGCAGAAGGCCAGGAGCACATTGGAAATCCCGCCACTGAGACAGAACTTGTCGCCAAGCGCCCGATGTACCTCAAAAATATCTGCCTGATCGACATGATAGACGATGCTTCGATCGGGTAATTCGGCAAAGGATTCCAGGTGATGATTCCAGTCCCCTTCGGCATAGAACAACGTCTGATGTCCGTGAGCCCAGATCTCTTGGATCACCGGTTTGAGCGTCGGCCAGTAGACATTGGTGAATTGATCTGGGCTGACGAACGGGACGCAGCCTCGGTGCATCCAAAATCCGACCGGAACGTTGCCATCCGGATCGGCAGTGGTGCAGGCGATCTTTGCCAGATGTGGCGCCAGTGCCTCGCAGGCGGCAAGGACCTTCTCGGGCTGCTCGCGCAGATCATCGAGCAGTCCGATATAGCCGCGAAGTTTATCGGCGATAATATCCATCGGCGCTTTGAGGATACCGGCGATCGCCGACACGGTACCACACTCGCTCCGCAAACGTCCGTTCTGAACGCCAAAGCCACCGAAGTATTTCAGCATTGCCATCGCGCCTTTGACGAACGAGAGATTGTTGGCATACGAAGTCTCTTCGCCCATCGGGCTAACCGCCGTCGAGACGCGGGGTAGCCAGACATTGTATAAGAACGCGGTGGGATCTTTGATCAGTTCGTCGTATTCATCCGATCGCATGAACGCTTCGCCTTCGGGAGGCTCGCGATACTGGAATCCGGTGTCGGCGGGAACGTCAATACCGGGGATTCCGTAGTAGCGGAGCCCGATGGCTTGCGTGAGGCCGGTCCAGACATAGACCATATTGGCGACGACGGCGTCCCACTCGTAATCGAGTGCGCACTTTCGCGCCGCTTCAAACGCCAATTCGTAGTCGTGCGTCAATTGCTGGCAGTTGTATCCCGTATGCTTGCCGGTGAATTCGGCAACGAACGGCCGAATCGGAACGCGATCCGGTTTTTCGTTCCGCATGGCGGTCGTATAACGATTCAACCTTTCGGCATATCGTCGTTCCACCTCGGTCACCGGCTGCACTCTATCGGCGACGGCTGTCGATTCGTTTTCATCAGGCATGACGATTTATCCATGAATCAATGTTCTTGATGGCCCACGGTTCACGTTGCTCGCGTCTGAGCATGGTGTTTGCTTCGGCATCGCCGACAAAACGCTCGATTTCGGGATCCCATTTCAATTCGCGTCCTAGCAACATCGAGATGTTGCCGATGTGTGCGACGGAGATGGTTCGATGACCGATTTCTGCTGGCGCGTAACAGGGGCGACGCGACTTGACGCAATCGAGAAAATTGCGATGCTCACCCCCTTTGGAATCTCGACGGGCAATGACAACCCGCGGACGATGCAGATGCACTTCGTTCGGACCGATTTTCGATTCGAGGATGGCCGGGTTGCTGGCGATCAACGGACCGCGCCATTTCTCGAAGGCAATCCAGCCCTCAGTTCCTTCAAAGCGAAGGCCAGCGGTACCGGTTGCAACGTTCATCGTCACGCCGTTGGCATATCGGTAATCGACGCTAAACTCGGGAGCCGTGTTGAACAGCGCATCGCGCGGTGGAAATTTTCCCACGCCCCGGACAGCAACCGGGCCAGATGTCTCGGTGCTGTTTCCCCACTGCGCCAGATCGATCAGATGGGCACCCCAATCGGTAAGGCGCCCTCCCGAGTAGGCCAAATTCCAGCGAAAACTGCCGTGGCAGCGCGCCGGTGCGTAGGGAGCCAGCGGCGTTTGCCCTTGCCACATTTCGTAGTTGAAGCCCTTGGGAATCGACGTTGTTTCGCGCTGGTCAAATTGTCCGCTTCGTTTGTCGTTCCCGCCAGGAAGCATAACTTGAATGTGCGTAATATCTCCGATGCGGCCATTTCGAACCAGTTCACAGATGCGGATATACGTCTCGATCGACCGGTTCTCCGAGGCGGTCTGAAACACGCGTCTCGTGTGGTACAGGGTATCGCAGAGAAGGCGGCCTTCCTCGACCGTCAACGAGAGCGGTTTTTCGCAAATGACATCTTTGCCTGCTTTTGCCGCCATCATGGCCGGAATCACATGCCAGTGATCGGGAGTGCAAATGGCGACCGCATCGATATCGGGCCGATTGATCAAATCCCGGAAATCTCCGTGCATCGCACAGCCCTGGTAGTTTTTCCCTCGTTTCTGCGCGTAATGCGCATCAACCTTGGCTTGGGCCGTGAGCATTCGCGGCTCGTCAACGTCACAGACCGCGACCACCTGCGAATCATCGTTTCGGAATATCTGATCCAAATTCCAACCCGTCCCGTGATGCCCGCAGCCGATCAGACCGAGTGTTATCCGATCGCTGGGACGTACCGTCCCTCCATACCCCAGTGTCGAGGGCATGATGAACGCGGGCACGGCGACTGCCGTCGCCGCTCGCTTGACAAAACCACGCCGAGTCAGACCGTCATGAGAAGACATGTAAGGAACCTCGTGGATTGTGCGGGAAACATCGAGATACGATTGCCACCTTCCATCCCGATGGTTGCTTGCGGGTAACCAAACTCCGACAACGCAAAGCCACCTGCTCGAAAAACAGGGTTGGAGCCAGGCAGGATGTCGAACAAGTCGACCAAGCGGGAACGTCGTTAAATGGAACTCTCATTGTATAGTTTTCGTCTCTCGGCTGCAAATGGAGTTTCTTACTCAGCGGGATGTGCCCGAATCGGTGTCCGATCGCGCAGGTTTCTCTCTGCGACCGCTGCTAACACCTTCGAGTTCGGATCGCACTCAAAAAATCCCACAGACCCGCACAGGTTGTCTCAAGGCAGAACATGCCCGACCGGGAGATCGGCTTCTTTGCGAGCGCGACACCGAAGAATGTATTCGGATTTTCCGAACCGCTGAAATAGGGAGCAAGTCAACAATCAGCGTCGCGTTTCACGATGGAATTCCACGCTGCACGACGAACGGGCGATGGTTACGGCGTTCTTTTGGGCGGGTCGGGGGTGGCGTGGCCGTCCGGCCAATACGCGGGGCCAACGTCCATCGCTAGGGGCGCGCTGAGGACGCTACGTCTAAAGAGCAACCCAGTCTAAAGAGCAACCCAGTCTAAAGAGCAATATGATATAAACGACAATCCGATCTAAACGGCGACCAGATCGCGGGCGAGGTTCACGGCGCCACTGGCACTGGGACTATAGCCATCGGCACCGATTTCATCCGCATACCGCTGCGTGACCGGCGCACCACCGACAATCACCTTGTATTTATCGCGGACGCCAGCCTCCTGGAGGGCGTCGATGACGCCCTTCATTGCGGGCATGGTGGTCGTTAAGAGCGCGGAAAGAGCAATGATCTGAGCATTGCTTTCCTCGGCCTCGGCGAGGAACTTTTCGGAAGAGACATCGACACCAAGGTCCACGACTTCAAATCCGCCTCCCTCAAGCATCGACGCAACCAGTCCCTTGCCGATGTCGTGCAAATCACCTTTGACTGTACCCACGACAATGCGCCCGGCCATCTCCATGCCAAGTTCCGCCAGTAAGGGACGGAGCAATTCGAGCGACCCCTTCATAGCACGGGCAGCAATGAGCAATTCAGGGACAAAGTACTCACCCTCTTCAAAACGCCGCCCCACCTCGTCCATCGCGGGAATCATCTGCCCAGTGACCAGTTCCTGGAGGTCGATATCGGCGGCAATCGCGCCTTCAGTGATTTCAACAGCGGTGGCCGCATCTCCGGTAAGGACGGCTTCATAGAGTTTTTTCAGTTCAACTGGCGGTTCTGTCATGCGTCGTCCTTATCGTATGCGTGTCTCCGAATCGACGATGGCGATTCGATTTTCCCATTCGCAATCTCATCAGCCTGCGAGAAACAGTCCACGCAATTCACACTCCGCGAAGACTCTGACAAACTGAATTATGAACGTTTACATTAAACTATAATGTGGACCCGGGCGATAGGCACCCGGTTTTTCCTGCCCGTACTTCATTTGTTGCCAGTACGTACTCGCCCCACGTCGGACAACCGTCCCAACACGCGCATTTTTCTCCGAAGCGCCTCGATTCCATTTGAAAGGAAGTCGATTTTTGGCGCGTCATCCGGTCCGGGTGGGCATCGAGAAAAATGGGGCGCCCTGCGAAGGGTGCCAGCTACACAACTGCAATCATCGGCGCAAGCGCACAGCCTCTTTAAATTCTCCCGGCGGCCCGGCCGCGCGACGCGCTCTCTGCGTCAGGCTCAACGGAAAAAACCGGGCCAACTTGTCACCACGCCGGGCAAGCGGATGCGGCCAAGGCCAACGCGACTCACGGTCGGCATCTCGACAGGGAGCCACTTGCACGCCAACCGATTTTCGCCATACTTTGCAAATCTAAACCTTATTTGTATCGTTTAGCGCTGTCGCGAGCACGGACCGTGCTCGCGACGAAAAAAGGGGCATTAAAGTAACGCGTTCAGCAAGATCGCCATCTTGTTTAGACAACTGGGAAACGAGCGGAGGAAGCATTCTATGGAGACTATTGGTATCGGAGTCGTGGGGTGTGGTTTCGTCGGTCGTGGAGCGCATGTGCCCGCCTTCTCGGCCATCGAGGGTGCGAACCTCGTCGCCGTGGCCGATCCGGATCGATCGCGATTGAGCAAAGTCAAGAAGAAGCACGATCTTGAGTCGGCCTATGAAGATTTCGCGGAGCTCATTGAAGATCCGAACGTTCACGCCGTTGTCGTTTCGGTTCCCACGCCATTGCACACGAGGGTCGCGATGGCGGCCATTGAAGCGGGCAAGCATGTGCTGTGCGAAATGCCGCTGGCAGCAACTCTGGACGAAGTGGATACAATGATCGCGGCCGCCAAAAGTCAAGGTGTTATCCTGATGCCCGGCCTGAACTTTCGCTTCACCCCGACGTTTACAAAAATGAAAGAGATGATCGATCGGGGCGAGATCGGTCGGCCTGTCTCTGCGCAGTATCGCGAGTTCATTCCCGCGGCGGATCTGGCGGGCCAATGGCCAACCGGGGCGTGGGTCTGGGACCTCGAACAAAGTGGCGGGCCGTTATTTACATTGGCCGTCTGGTCGATTGACCTACTGCGCTGGATGTTTGACACGGAAATCGCTGAGATTCATGCGGAAACCAAGTACACCAAACTCGAAAAACATGGTGGGTCGCTCGGATACGATTCGTCTGTTTGCGCGCGACTCGAGAGCGGCCTGGTGAGCTCTCTCCAATACAGCGGTTCCGTCGCCCGGTCGGCATCCGCATGCTCGCTAGAGGTTCTCGGGGATTCGACATCCCTGATCACGACATCCGACAACGACCTGGTGACGCTTCTCGGGGACGATCCCATCAAGACCGAGTGGAATGTCAAGCAGCCAGGCGCGGGCATGTGGGGACACCTGCAGCAAGACGAGCACTTCGTTCAGTGTATTCGCGAAGGATGCACACCCATCACCTCTCCCGAGGACGGGCGAATCGCTACGCAGATCGCGATACAAATCGCCAAGAGCACCACCGGCTAACAACCTCCCCTCTGCCGCAAAAGGATCGGGTTCAGCTCGGTCAGAAAAAACCGCAGCAGTCCCCGCAGGCTGCTAGCGGGATTGCTCGCGCGGATACATTGATCTTGAAACGGTTACCAAAACTGGTTATAATGGGTCTAGTTTTAGTATTTTACCTCACCCCAGCCCGAATCCTCGGGACCTTTTGCCAGCGGTTTCCGAAGGTTCACCGCGGTCGTTACGCCCCCCGCCAAGGCCACACTACGAATCGTCCTGGCGAGTCGTCCCGACTGGTCCCGGAAACCGTTTGCCAAGCCGATGCGTCGATTCGTGTGTTCCGTCGAGCGGCTCGCGACAGAGAAGCTACGATACGACGCTACGATACGACGCTACGCCACGATCCACTGAATGCGACAACGTTAGCCGTCCCCTAATGTGTGCGACGTAACTTTCGGCACATTATCGCGATGTCAGGCTCGCGGCGCCGCCCAACGGAAAACGAATAGACGAGGTTGCCTTATGTGGAAAAGTCATCGTTTGATTCTGTCGACCAGAGCAGTACCCGGGGCACACCTCGCGCGTACGGACAAGAACGCATCGGAGCTCCTCGCGTCCGGCTTCATCGGCCGAACTCTGCGGGAGTCTCTGCCCCGAGTGTGCTTGCGAATTTGCTGTCTGCACTTTTTGGCGATAGGCGGCCTCTTGGCCTTGCTCCTCGTCACGATCGCGCCTCAGGCATATGCCCAAGCCCCCTCTGCCGCGTCGAAGACGTCGCTCGTTTCTCAGAGTTCCTCTAAAGGTCGGTCGCCGACGGCTTTTCCTGTCTACAACATCAATGATTATGGCGCCGTGGGAGACAATACGACCTTAAACTCGAAGGCGATTCAGCGGGCCATTGACCGCGCTGCCGAGGATGGAGGAGGCACGGTCTTCCTCCCTCCCGGGGATTATCTTTCTGGCACGATCCGTTTGCGCGACAACATCACGCTCTATTTGGAAAATGGCTGCACGATATGGGGCAGTGCCAACCTCGCGGATTATGACCCGAAACACCGACACCTCATTTATGCCGAAGATGCCAAGAACGTCGTCATCCGCGGCCAGGGGACGATCAATGGAAACGGCCCTCTCTTCTGGGACAACGGCAGGCTCGAGCAATGGCTCGACGGCAAGATCAAGCTACCTCGAACGCGCGAAATGCTTCGTTTCACTCGATGCGACAACGTCGTTCTGGAAAATATCGATGTGAACTATGGGGCCTACTGGAATATCGGCCTCACCAATTGCGATCGTGTTACGATTCTCGCGATCACAATGCGAAACGGCGTCTACGAGGAGGATGGTCCCAATACGGACGGAATTAACCTTTGGAACTGTACCAAGGTTCAGATCTCCGACTGCGACATCATCACCGGAGATGACTGCATCGTTGTGCAAGGAACGAGTCGCGACGTTACGATTACCAATTGCAATCTCCAGACTCCCGAAACCGCGCTGATGATCTCGGGAGTCCGAAATCTCACCTTCTCCAACAGCACAATCCACGATTCCGGTTGCGGTATCGGTTTTCGAGTCTGGAGCAGCATTGTCGTCGACGGAGTCGTCATAAATAACATCGCCATGTCCGTATCCAAAAAATTCAAAGGAGGTGGCACGGCCATCTACATGTGGTCGTTTCCCCTGTACGTAGAAACGGCGATCCCCAAAGAAACTCCCTTGCCGCCGCCCGGTATCCTAAAAAATGTGGTCATTTCAAACGTCACGGCAGCGGCGAATGGACTGGTTTGCGTGAATGGGGACGAGAACGGATATGTCGAGGGCCTCACGCTTGAAAATATCAAACTCTTTATGTACGGCGGAAAGACATGCCGACTAAACCGATCTCCACCCTATCCTTTCCCGATCTATGGCTTTCATGGTGCAAGCCCTTATTCGCTCTTTTTTCGACATGTGACCGATCTTAAACTCCACAATGTGCAGATCGATTGGAATACGCCCGAGAAACCCGAATGGGGTAGCGCACTGCGGTGTTGGAAGGTCAATGATCTTGAAATCGATGGATTCACCGGACGGCAGTCGAAGGCATCGGGCGCGCCGGCAATTTGCCTCAAGGATGTCCACGGAGCGTTCATACACGATTGCTGCGCCATTAAAGGCACCAACACCTTTTTGAAACTGGACGCCGGTGTTTACGATGTTTCGCTGATGAACAATGACCTGAGTCGTGCCAAGCGGGTCTATGCACTTGCCCCGGATGCGAAGTCCGGGCAGATCTTCGAGCGTTTCAATCGCCTTCCGGAAACACCGACCGAGGATTAAGGACGGCAATTGTATCTTGCCGACAATAATGTTTCCGCGGTCTCGCCCGGGCGAGATGTCATTTGAAATAGACCGGAACATCGGATGCCGAACTCAACGAGGAGATGGCAATGAACACGCACAGGTGCGAATCGAAAAGCTCGCCACCTGCTGCGACACCTGAGCCCCTCCTCGGCAATTACTTCGTGGCAACCTATCCGCCGTTCTCCTGCTGGAATCGGGAAGAGACGGATGAGGTCCATCGCGTTCTGGCACATCCGTCGGACACCGACAACGAATCACCTTTCTGCCTGTATGTCCACATTCCGTTTTGCGTCGAACGATGTCACTACTGCTACTACCAATCGTACTCGGAAATGTCACGCGAACGGACGGATCAGTATATCGACGCGATCCTGGACGAGGTTGCTCTCTATGGTTCGGAGCCTGCGCTTCGCCGACGGCGCCCCGGATGCCTCTACTTCGGTGGCGGCACGCCGTCGATTCTCACCGCCGAGCAGATATCGCGTTTGATGCAAGGCATCGAAAAATTCTTTCCGCGGCAGGTGCGACACGAAATTACCTTTGAGTGCGCTCCGAAGTCGACAAACGAAGCGAAGCTCGCCGCACTTGCCGCCGCCGGTGTCACCCGGATCAGCATGGGCGTTCAACAACTCGACGACCTGGTGCTGGAAAAGAACGGAAGAGTCCACAAAACGCGCGACGTCGAGCGGGCCTACGCCGCCATTCGCCGCACCCGATTCGACACGGTCAATATCGACCTCATGGTCGGGCTGATCGGCGAGACGGACGAGTCGTTCTTTACGAGCCTCGATCGCGTGATCGCACTTCAACCAGAAAGTGTCACGCTCTACTTGATGGAAATCCCACCCAACACTCCGCTCTTTCGCGCCATCGAGGATGGCAGCCTGACCGAGCCGCCCCCAACATGGCCCGAGAAGCGAAACCGGTTGCTCGAGGCGTTCGCGCGCTTGAAATCCGCCGGTCTCACCGTACAGACTGCCTACGCAGCGGTCCGCGACGTCCAACTCAATCGTTTTCGGTACCAGTTCGACCAGTACCACGGCGCGGATCTGCTGGGTCTTGGCGTTGCTTCGTTTTCCTATCTCGCTGGCGTTCACTTTCAGAATCAGGCTTCGCTCGAGAACTACCTGTCGTGCGTTGCCGCCAAGCAGTTGCCTGTGGCTCGAGCTCACCAACTAACCGTCGAAGAGCGACTGGTACGAGAATTCGTATTACAACTCAAACTGGGAAGTGTCCAGACACGCTACTTTCGCGACAAGTTCGATGTGAACGTGCTCGAACGTTTTGCCGATCCACTCGCGCGACTACAGACCGACGGTCACCTTTCCATCTGTCCACAGGAGATCGTGCTGACGCCCGTCGGCTTAGTCCGCGTCGATCAACTTCTCTCGGAATTTTACCTCCCACAGCATACCGAAATCGCGTACTGGTAGCAGCCACGACTGCCAACGCACGGCACCCAAGATTCGCCCCAACACCCGTTTAGGAGTTTCGCGATGATGCAACCGACCGACAAGTCACAGTTCGAGGCCCTCATCGGTGACCGGTCCTGCGCCGGTCACTTTGGCAACCTTCCTTCAGCGACAGGCAGACCACTGCCCGGTGGGCGATGTCGTTGGTAAGGATAGGGAAGAGTTTCTGACAGCGATTGCAGAAATGTCACCACCACGGAAAATACTGTACGATAGACCCACTGAGGAGAATCCGAGACCATGCGTTTTGCCTTAATGTTGCTACTGCTTGTCTTGAGCAAAACCGTTTGCGCGGCCGAAGAAACGACGGCGCAAGAGCGATCTCCACGAATTCGCGTCCTCCTGCTAAGTGGTCAGAACAATCACGATTGGCAACAGACGACTCCCGCGCTTCAGAAGCTGTTTTCCGAAACCGGCCGTTTCGAGGTCGACGTCACACAACGACCCGCGCAGCTTACCGCCGAGATGCTCGAGCCCTACGACGTCATCCTCAGCAATTGGAATCGGTTTGACAACCGGGGCGGTCTCTCCGCCGATTGGCCAAAGTCGACCCAAGAGGCATACGTCAATTTCGTGCGCAGCGGCAAAGGCCATGTGGTTGTTCACGCCGGGTCATCGTCGTTTCCGGATTGGGTCGAGTATCAAAAACTTTCGCTGGCAACTTGGCAGATGGGCAAAACGGGACACGGCCCCATTCACGATTTCAACGTCAGACTCGAAGCCGTCGATCACCCCATCACCCGCGGTCTTTCCAACTTCAAGACTCGGGACGAACTGTGGCATCGCGCTGCGGTCCAACAGAACGCAACGGTACTCGCATCCGCCTTTTCCGAACCGGATCAGAGTGGCTCCGGGCAGAATGAGCCGGTCGCGTTGATACATCAATACGGTCAAGGCCGCGCTTTCACCTTGCTCTTGGGACATGATGTTGAGGGCATTGGCAACCCCGGGTTTGCCAAGTTGCTCACCCGCGGAACTCAGTGGGCCGCCACCGGTCAGTGTGACAGTGTTTCCCGGGAGGGGCCGACGTCGGAGGATCGTGATCACTCCCCGCAAACGCTCACATGGGATCAGAGTGATTCTGCGATCAGTCTGCTCGCGAACAAGAAGGTCATTTGGAAATTCCATCACGGTGCGGATATAAGCAAACCGTTCTTTCACCCGATTGCCTTGCCCTCGGGACCGATTCTCACGACGAACCAGCCGGAGGATCATCCGTGGCACCACGGACTATGGTTCTGCTGGAAATACATCAACGGGATCAATTATTGGGAAGAGGATCGGAAGACCGGCCAATCGGCCGGAAAGACGATATGGGACGACCTCAAGATTACCAAGCGACCAGATCATTCCGCGATTATCGAAATGGACATTCGCTACCAACCGACCCTTGAATCCGAAGCGGCACTCACCGAGCGTCGCACGATCAACATCTCTCCCCCCGGCAAAGATGGCAGCTACACCGTCGACTGGAGCATGCAGTTCACGGCACCTTCGCAACAAACGCGGTTGGACCGCACTCCCATTCCAGGCGAGCCCGACGGCAAGGGCTGGGGAGGTTACGCCGGACTCTCGGCACGCTTAACGAGCGACTTTTCCGAGACGACAATCGTCACGGCCGAGGGACCCGTCGATCTTGAGACCGGAAAATATCGCGGCAAATCAAGAGGCCTGGACTTCTCCGGTCGCGTTGCCGGACAGGAAGCAGGACTCGCGATCATCGATCATCCGGAGAATCTTAACGCACCCTCACCCTGGTACGTCATTGATTCAAAAGTCATGAAATACTTTTCTCCCGCGGTGATCTGCTTCAAACCCCATACGCTCGAGCCAGGCCAAAGTATGTCGCTACGATATCGCGTCCTGGTACATCCCGGTCGGCTGGATCGTGATGAACTGGTTTCGGTATACGACGACTTCATCAAGATCTCGCCGAAAAAGTGAACACATTTTCTCATGTGAGAACCGAGCAACACTTAGCTTCAGCCGGAGTGGATCGAGCGTAATCGTCAAACGCCGATCCATCGGCTATGCTGGACTTGTGCCCCGACGCGCTAAGCCTCGCCACTTCCTAAAGCTCGGCATCTGCGCTGGCGATCGAAACGATGTCAGAGTTAGCGGAGGCGAAGCTGACGGCCCAAGCGGCCAAGTCGGGGGCGTTGCCGACCGGAGCATGCCTACTGTTCGATAGCGGCAAGCAGACCGATCGGACCATAATGGACAACACCGTGATCGACAACACCGTGATCGACAACACCGTGCAACAGGCTACCGAACAATTGCCCGCTTGCGGTGCGGATGTGATTGGCGCGACATTCGGTCGAGGAATCGAACCCTGCGTCGAGAACTGCCGGCGGATACATCGTGCCACCGATCGTCCGATTCGGATCAAGGCGCATGCCGGTGTCCCCGAAATCGCGGGCGACGCGGGCGCAAGTCTCCTCGGTGGCGACTGTTGCACCGGACCGGAATTCATCATTGCACTTCGACAGAGAATCTCTCCATGAACTCCCGTGAACGCGTTATCCGCGCAATCAATCACCAAGAGACGGACCGTATTCCCATCGATCTGGGTGGAACCCGGCAATCGGGAATCGCCGCATCGACCTACCACGCGCTCAAAAAACATTTGGGCATCCAAACGCCGACGCGCATCTTCGATGTCTATCAGATGTTGGCCGAAGTCGAGCGACCCGTCATGGAACGTTTCGGGGCCGATGTCGTCGGTCTCCATCGCCCTGCGGTTGCCTTTGGAATTCGCAACGAGAACTGGAAACCTTGGCGATTGTTTGACGGAACGCCGGTCGAGGTGCCCGGCGATTTCCAGCCGGTCACCGAGCCTGACGGCGACCTCATCCTGCGCCGGGCGGAGGAGACGATCGCCCGCATGCCCAAAGATGGATTTTATTTCGACCGTCTGGAGAAATATCCCGGTGCGGCCCACGCCGATGTGGAAACACTTCAACCTGCCCTCCTCAGCGACGAGGGATGTGATCACTACCGGCATCAGGCCGAGGCGCTGTTCCAGAACACCGACTTTGCCGTGGTGGCCCCTTTGGGACCGCCCTACGAACTGTTCTATGGCCTCGGTAGCGGCGACTTCGAGTCGTGGATGATTACGCTGGCCACCGAGCCGGACTATGTCGCAGCCTTGTACGACAAGTTGGTGGAAGCCTGGCTGGAAAACCTGAAACGCTTCACCCACGCCGTGGGAAATCGAGTCCAAATCGTTCAAATTTGCGACGACTTCGGCACGCAAAATTCTCCTTTTCTTTCGGTGCAAATGTTTCGCGAGCGGATCATGCCTTTCTACCAGCGCGGTCTGGAATGGATCCATGCAAACACAGACATGAAGGTCTTGCTCCATTCGGACGGGGCGCTTTTTCCGCTGATCCCCTCTCTCGTCGAGATGGGAGTCGATATTCTCAACCCCGTGCAAACCAGCGCAAAGACCATGGACCCGGTGCGGCTCAAGCAGGAATTTGGTGACCAGCTCGTCTTCTGGGGCGCTTCGCTCGATTGCCAGAAGACCTTGCCGTTCGGAACTCCCGAAGAAGTGGCCCAGGAGGTTTTAGAACATATCCGGGAGTTTTCGCCCCACGGCGGATATGTGTTCGCCTCGGTACATAACATCCAGGCAAACGTCCCGCCGGAGAACATTGTCTCCATGTTCGACACGGCACTGGCACAGACATCAAAATCCTAAATCATCCGGGGGCAAGAATTGCCCCGCATTTTTAGACCCGCGAATCCAAGATGACCGCGGGAAATCCGTACATCATCGCGCCGGCTGTGAGATTCCACGCGATATACCGCCCGACAACATTTGAGCGTTGAATCTGCACTTGTGAGGGACACATCCGGCGTCCAAAGCATCCTGTGCAGGGACCCGCGTCAGGCCCTCGCATGGATCTGCTGTCACTGTTGATTCTCGGCTAAGGAAACCCTATATTAACTAGACAATGAGGATGCGGTTTCACTCCATTCACCAGCAGTCTCAGTTTCTGTTCAGGAGAATTCACTTCGATGGCTATCGGGCAATTCTTTTCGCAACGTTTCGGTTACGGTGTACACGCCCTGGCTTTTATGGCGAACAAGCCGGCCGGAAGTCTGACCACGCTTCCCGAGATGGCTGAATGGATGCGTACCGTCTGGCCCTCGGTGTCGGACACCTATCTGTCGAACGTAATTCAGCGGATGGCCCGTGGTGGGCTGTTGCGGAGTCACCGCGGTGTCTCGGGCGGTTACTCACTGGCCAGAGCAGCAGACAAGATATCACTCCGCGATCTGGTCGAGCTACTCGAAGGGGTCCATGTCAGCCGGTGTGGTCTTTCGCTTGAAGACGCATGCCCTGTCGCGAGACGCTGTTCCATCCAACGCAGACTGCGAGACCTGGAAGAAGACTATCTCAATTCGCTGGGAGAGGTTACCGTGGCAGAGTTGACCAAGGAAATCACCGTTCCGCGCCACATGCTAAAGACGCCATCCTAGTGACCGCGCGCTCGGTTAGATTGTTCCTGCGGCGTACCATCCTTTCTGCCGTAGATCGTAGTCGCCTGGGAAGTCACGATCCAAAAGCTGAAAAGCCGTTCTCCAGCTAAATCCAATCCATAGCCGGCAGCATTTGGCATCTGATCGGCAGGCAGGAGCCAAGCGGTTTCGTCTACGGAACGATCTTCGAGAACGGGCCTCTTCCCTGATGCCACGCAGGAAGCCAGTTCAACTTCGATAGCGAGCGATTGGACAATCGCGGTTCGCGCACCGAACACTACGTGTGATTGAGCCGCTCACTGGCCAGTTGCGAGGTTTGATTAAGTCAATGCAAATTCGGGGCCAGGAGCCGAGTGCTTCAATACTCTCTTATGCCCTTCGTAACACATAAGCAAGAAAGCTCGTTTCACGATGCAATTTATCTGGGACATCGCAAGAGACATTCTGCTTTTTCGCTTTGCAACAACCTGCAGAGACGATGCAGATGGTGCTATTAACAATACAAGCAACACAATCGAGGAGTGAGAATAATGATGGCTCGGAAATATTGTTTGGCTGGTTTAATTGTCCTATACGTGCCTTTGCCACCACTAAAGGGGCAGCAATCTCAAGCTCACAAGCGTGGAATGTCGGAGGTCCTGCGGCAACCGCTGAAATTGGTCAGGAGGCGGAATCATGCAGGAATCGGCCGTCTAATCCTTCCAGTCAGAACACAAGAAATGACAATAGCTCCACACCGCGTGACTATCGCGTCGATCGCCCGCTACAAGTTGCGGGGCGACTCTGCCGCCTCGATCTTCTTCCACGCTTTGTAGGCGCTCTCGAGCTTGGTGGGAATATCGCCGCTTTGCGTATATCCCATCGTACCCAGCGGGCCTTGGTAGTCGATCTCGCGGAGAATGCGGACCAGCGGCACCATATCAAAGCTGCCTTCTCCCAATATCTTGTGCGTGGCTTTGTCTCTGTCGGTACCCTGGACGACGACGATCATCAAGTGGGATTTTGCTTTCGTCAGATCCTCGCGTAGTCTTTCGAAATCTCGATTGCCGACGGCCTGCCAGTGGTGCAGGTGGAACATCACGCCGACGTTACGCCGATCGACAGCTTTGGCGATCCGCACATTGTCGTCGATCGTTTCAATCCAATCGCCAATGTGCATATACGGCGCGATCCCACCCAGACCGTACTTCTCCGCATCGTCCGCCATTTCTCGCAGAATCTTCACCGCCATTTTTACCGCTTCGGGATCTTTTCGGTCCAGTTTCTTACGACTGCTGACCGACGGGACCAAAACGACCTGCGTCCCCTCAAGGAGCGGCAGGTTGTCCTTGATCACCTGTGGGTAAGTGCCATCCTCGATATAAAAACGTGCGTGAATCGCGGTCAATCGCATATTGTGTTTCTTCAGCGCCGCGAGATAGGCCGGAAGCATTTTCCACCGTTTAGGATCGTCCTTGAGCGAGAGCATCGCGCCGCCATAGCCGCATTCGGCAAGGATGTCGACTTGCGAGGCCGGTTCATCCCACTTGTATTCGTAAAACCAGTTGGTCATCGCGAAGTGGTGGTCTTGCCAGTGAAGGCCTTGCACAAGATCGACCTTCATCGGCTCGTCGGCCGGCAAGGCA
>PVBE012684630.1_pt1 | contig 15848 bp, 12 predicted proteins | sample 1631181 | NCBI WGS metagenome assembly PVBE01 (sample SAMN08397723, study PRJNA350692) | Marine metagenome, whole genome shotgun sequencing project. | isolation source: water | place: Pacific Ocean | collected 2012-04
TGTTTGAGGGAGAATGGTATCTGGAGCATCAAAAATGAAAATCCAGTCACCATTGGCTATCGGTGCGTGGTCACTTGTTTCCACTGCGTGCATCCGTCAGTGGATGGCTACTCTGGATTGTCGGGCTGTTTATGGTGACCAGACGGTAGACCCTGTCCACGAGGAGTACCAAGGAGCCAAAATTTATGTCTTTTGGCATGAAAATATCCTTTTGCCACTCTATCTGAGAGGTCACAACAACATTTCAATGCTTCTCTCGCGTCATATGGATGCCAATATTCTCGATCGAGTTGCCCGTATGATGGGGTTTGGTGTTGTGCGGGGAAGCACGTTCCGTGGTGGAACAACAGCCTTGCGTGAACTCGCAGTCAGAGCAGCTGCAAGTAATCTCACGATTACACCCGATGGTCCACGCGGCCCACGTCGCAGGTTAGCAGCTGGCTGTATTTTTCTCGCAAGTACCCTCCAAATACCCGTTGTTGCCATGGGGTTTGGTTATCAACGCCCATATCGTTTTAGTACATGGGATCGTTTTGCCATGCCATGGCCATGGTCTCGTGCCAGAGGTGTTGTCAGCAGGGCTGTTGCAATTCCACCAAATCTTGACCGGGATGGCATTGAGTATCATCGACAGGGCCTTGAACAACTACTTTCTCATCTTTCTGATGATGCTGAAATGTGGGCCGAATCCTGTACAAAACGAAATGGTGAAATCATTGTTCGAAAAGAGCCGTCAAGGGTAGCAAACAGGGCCGCTGCCCTGATTGGTCCTCCGGGGTGCCAACTTGAGGAGGAGCTCGAGAGAGTCCATGTTGGGAAGATCAATCAGAAAACGTCCTGTGGGTGTCCGGCCGCCTAGCGAAGAATCGTAGGCTCAAGTCGCTCAATTCGGCGTTCGAGTTGCTCTATGTGGTCGTGCAGCTCTCGGATCTCCTCTCGAACAGTCGAGATAGCATCTTGTTCCAGAGCAGGTCTGGTGGATGGTGGAGTCATTTTTCGTTCAGCTTCTCGGAAGTCCTCAAAGGTCTCTTTTGCGGTCTCACCCACGAGGGCTCGCTCCAGAGGAGCCTCGATTGATTGAAGCACGACGTCTGCCTGTCTAGATTCTCCGCCAGGAAGCACGTACTGGAGAGGCACAGGGGCTCCCACAGGGCCTGAGGTGACCAGTCGTGTAAGGTCGAGTGGGTTTCTGACTGGTTGGTTTCTGATCGCAACAATGACGCTCCCTGGGGGGACGCCAGCCATTGACGCCGGAAGATTCGCCACAACACCAATGACATAGGCTCCTGAGGCTGCAGGAAGCCGATAACGAGCTTGAACAGCCATATCAACAGGAACAGTTCGAACACCCAATGCAACTCTTCCGGAAGAGTTGTTTTTCATGTTCATCGGGACAGGAGCGGGCACCGGCGCCGGTAACATGCTTGCTGGGGCAGGGGGTGTCGTTGGTGCCTCTGGTGCAGAGGCAGACAAAGGAAGGGTTGGTGAAACCGCCCCAGAGGATGGAACCGCTGGGGGCAGATTCACCGAAGGCAACGGGGCTGATGTGTCTGAGTTTGGATTTGATGCCAACGATTCTGTGAGAACTGGATCGTTTGTGTCAGGGATTATTTTCCGAGGTCGCTTTGTTGCTTTAAGTTCGAGATCTTTGACGCTCTCTCCTTTCCCGATCGCCATCTTGACAGTCATTCCAGGTACAATAGTCGCCAATACTGCAGCCATTTCATCAGATGTTTTCAAAGGTGAACCATTGATGCCAACCAGAATGTCTTGTGGGGTCACCCCGGCTAACGCTGCAGGTCCCCCTGAAGCGACATCGACAACAACCAATCGTCCAGGCACAACTGAATCATCTACAGTAACCCCGAGCCATCCTGTGCCCGAGCGTGATGTGTCTCCTGAAGCTTTTGACAGGCTCTTCACCTTAATTTCGTCGGTGTCATGAGCATCTTGATTCGAGGGGCGATCCAGTTCCTCGGAGTCAGATGATTTTGCAGGAACGGCGGGCGGTGGGACAACAACCTTCGGTTTCTGAAACGGAACTTGCAGAGGTTCACCGATAGATATTTCACCAGGCTGGAACTCGGAAGTTTTTGCCGTTGCAGTCTTTTCGGCGTTGGACGTGTCATCTTCAGCAAATACTGATGTGAGGAGAGTGGATAGAAGCAGCATGAGCGTACTTGCAATGAAAAAAAGTGGTCGAACCATACTCATCCTCGTCTCTAAAACAGTAAATACAGCATTTTCCAGCAGATGATAAAAATCCTGAGGACTGGAAGTATAAACAAAGGAAAACAGTTTTGCTCGGACTCTTTTGGCTGTCATCAGAGCAAAAAATTAAGCGTGGGAAAATTTTTTGATCATGTTGCACGGACTGAAAGCACGTTCGTTTGACAGCAGTGCTAGCACATCTATACTCGCTCGCCAGTGGGTTGCAAATCTTCATGGAGGGCGTCCCTTTAAAATTTCGCGGAGGGCGTTTTTTCGCTGGTGGAAGGAGCCATGGCAAGACGACAGAAAAAGATTGCGACGCCATGCTCCGACGAAGAACTCGAGAGTTCAATTCGCCATTCCCTACAAAATCGGGTTGGTGTTGATCGATACGAGGTTTGGTTCGGTAAATCAGCTAGGATTTCAGTTGTTTCTGGGAATTCATCCCTCCCCGCAGTTGTGACGTTGTCCATTGGAAATGGTTTTTCTCATGAATGGCTGAGAAAAATGTTTCGGGCTGATGTTGAGGCAGCCGTGGCTGCCGTATGTGGCCCCAAAGCTACTCTGCAGTGGATGGAAAACATTCCTGCAGCAAGTGAGACATCTTCACCAAAAGTGCTGAGTTCTTTGCCGACTGTTGAAGAGCCGAAACGGTCTGGTCTGATGAAAGATGCTGCTAGCACAGGTTCGAATCTGGCAGTATCGCCAGTTGCGTCACGGTCGCATCGCGGAAATCGGTCAAGCAGTGCATCGTGTGGCAAGAGTCGAGCATTGCCAAGCCTAGATTCTTTTGAGGTAGGGCTGACAAATAGGATGGCCCATGCGGCCGTACAATTGACGATTAGTCGTCCTGGTGAAATGTCCCCACTTTTTCTGTATGGTCCGAGTGGTGTTGGTAAAACACACCTTCTCGAATCCTACTGTGGGTTAGTACGAGATCGAGATCCTGGAATTACGACTGTTTACCTCTCTGCTGAGCAATTCACGACTGCATTCCTGCAAGCCTTACATGGAACTGGTTTACCTGGTTTTAGGCGTTCGTGCCGACAGGCCGATGTTCTGATCATCGATGATATTCATTTCCTTATCGGCAAAAAAGCGACTATCGAAGAGTTTCAACAGACCATAGATGCCCTCCTGAGAAATGGTCGACAGATGGTCTTTGCGGCTGATCGAGACCTTGATTCTCTGAGTGCTTTAGGGCCGGATTTACTGGTCCGGCTCAAAGGGGGGATGCAGGCTCAAATGTTACCCCCAGATGAGGAGGTTCGTTGTGGAATTATTGCGGGATTGGCAAAACGTCGCAGTCTCGATATTCCTGAAGAAGTGATTCATTATGTTGCAAAGCACATTACGAGACACACACGTGAGTTGGTGGGAGCGGTCAATCGGCTTGAAGCATCAAGTCACATGCTTGGGATACCAATTTCAGTAGGGATGGCAGAAGAGTCTCTTGTTGATCTTGTGCGATCTAATCGCCGGAGCGTCCGACTCGCTGATATTGAACGAGCAGTCTGCACTGCCTTTGGTATCGAATCGGGCAGTTTACAATCTGCCAGAAGAATGCGAAGTGTGAATCAGCCCCGAATGTTGGCGATGTTTCTTGCTAGGAAACACACCGCATCAGCGCTTACTGAAATAGGTAGTTATTTTGGTCGAAGAAGTCACTCAACCGTAATTACAGCACAAAAAAAGGTGGCAACGTGGATGGATCAGCAAGAAACAATCAATCTTGCGAACGCCTCTTGGGAGGTGAATGAGGCTATCCGGCGAGTTGAAGATCTTCTCCGGGTCGGCTGATCGTGAATAGAAAGGGGCACGTCCCGTTTCAGATGAAGAGGTTAGTTTGCAGGAGAATTCAGGATAAGTGTCTCTTCAAGACTGGCTTTGTATCGAACGCTCGACTGTGGTCCTTCGAAACCTACAACCCTTCGGTCAGTTGATGTAGAGCGTGATAAGATACGCCCTGCCTGGATATCAAATCGGATCGTACCGTCCCATATGCGTTCCAGAAGACGTGCCTGAAGTCTTGGGTCATCGATTGGAGTTAGTACGGTTGTGTCAACCGAAATCGTTGCTATTCCATTCCCAACTTTTTCCAATTGGTAGCGTAAGCGGGTGCGAACAGCTTTTCGTCCAGCATAAGGAGCCTCAATGACCAACTCGTCCGCTACGACCCACGACTCACCCTCGCTGACCTGATTATCCGGTAGAGGGACAACGACAAGATCTCCGGTATTTCCCTGAGGGATAGATTGAAGGTCTTGTCGCTGAATGATTCGTCCCGTTCGGTCAACAATGAGTCTGGTGAGTGGAACTCCAAGGCTTTTGCTGACCTTCTCGTATCCAGGTGGTGGTGGGCCGTTGTCGGAACTGCTCCAACGGATTTCACCACGGTCGGTCGTGCGCGATGTCATGGTCACCTTATCTACCGATTGTTCGAGCGTGACTAAACCTGCCCTATCAACATGCATGACGCGCCATGTTTTGAGTGAGTCGGTTGACGTTTCCGTGGACTGTCGAGTATCGCCAATTGTGGTTTCAGTCAACGAACGGTGGCGAACATTCATGTCAATCTTGTCACCTGCTTGAAAGTTGTATTCCAACTTATAAGTAGATTCATTTTTCGATCCAAAAGACTTTTTTTCTGAGGCTTGGCAAGCCATTACACAGGAAACTAAGACGAGCCCCATGTTCCTCCTTGACGCAGAGATATTCATGTTCAGGTTTCCTGCTTGCTCGTAGGTCCAGCAACCCGCGTTTTTCCGCCCCAAAAAAGTTTTTCTCGGAGTGTTCGATAATAGGCCAGTTCCTGCATTTCGATAAGCGTAAAACGTGGTGCTGCTCGACGCACTCGGACACGATCATCTGGCACAAGGCCTGCGATCATGCGGCCATCGACAACGCATGCAGAGCCAGGGTTAGGAGACGGGAAAACCAACTCGTATTCCCTTGTTGCGGAATCAATAACAGGTCGGTTCGAAAGGGTATGAGGGTTCAGTGGTGTAAAGATGAAGGCGTCGAGGTCCTTGCGAACAATTGGACCTCCAGCAGAGAGGTTGTGAGCTGTTGAACCGACTGGAGTGCTGACTATCAAGCCGTCACCATGGTATGTAGTTGCAAGCTCACCATCAATGTGCAGAGCAATTTCAATCATAGAGAAGGGTGGGCCTGCAAGAATTGAAACTTCATTGAGACCGAGGACTTTTTGTAGAACCTGATCCTGTCGAATAACTTCACATTCGAGCATAAGGTGGTCAACACAACGGAATCGTCCACGTGCAAGATTTGAGAGAGCCGCATCCACATCATTGCTTGATACACCAGCAAGAAAGCCAAGCCTGCCAAGATTGATACCAAGTACTGGAGATTGAACATAACCCATCCAGTGAGCTGTCCGCAAAATTGAACCATCTCCACCGAGGACAACAACAAGATCATAACGATCCTCCTTGGCTGGATTTATTCTTTCCTCCCAGTCTGTTCGCGGGGCGATTCGACGAGACGTTCGATGCCCCAAACGTTTCAAAATGGATTCCACGCGACTTGCTTCAGATTCAATCTCAGCAATCTCACTTGGCCCCACAATGAGAACGTTCCAATCGCTGTCAGGGAACAGCGAGGATGCTGTGTGTTCATCCTGCAATGGTGACGAGGTCATGAACGGGCCGTTTGAGCTTCTTGTTCGTCAATTGATTGGCCTGAAATGACTGAAGATTCACTGCCAGCCAATCGTCGACATGTGGCGGCAATTCCGCGAGCATCAAGCCCAAGTTCCGAAAGGAGTTCTCCACGTTCTCCATGCTCAACAAAGTGATCGGGTAGACCAAGCCTAACAAGAGGCCCTGAGGCAGAGGGAGCGGTAGGACGAGCCTCATTGAGAGCCTCAAGAACAGCAGAGCCAAATCCAGTTGGAAGCGTATTCTCTTCAACCGTTACAACCCAAGGAGCTTTGAATATTCGAGAAAGCAGAAGATCGGTATCGAGAGGCTTGATGAACCGGGCGTTGATAACGGTTACGTTCAGCCCCTCATCAACAAGGGATGCTGCCGCCTCAAGCGCTGCTCCGAGAAGAGTACCACACGCAATGATAAGGCCATCAGAACCGTCTCGAAGAACCTCGGCTTTACCAAGTTGAATAGGGTCACGTTTCCCGGCATGACTGTCTGCAACAGTCTTTGGATAACGCAGTGAAACAGGACCGTCATGTTCTAATGCCCAAGGGAGCATTGATTTCAAGTCATGCTCGTCACCTGGAGCCATGACCACCATGTTGGGGAACAGTCGCATGTAGCCCAAGTCAAAAGCTCCGTGGTGGGTTGGACCATCTGGGCCAGTAAGACCGGCTCTATCTAGCATAAAGGTGACAGGAAGATTCTGCAGGCAGACTTCCTGAAATATTTGGTCAAAAGAGCGTTGCAAAAATGTGCTGTAGATATCAACGATAGGCCGAGCACCTGCCTTGGCCTGACCTGCAGCAAAAGCAACAGCATGGGATTCACAAATACCGACGTCAAAAAAACGGTCAGGGAACTTTTCACGTACCTTTTCAAGTTTATTTCCTTGACACATTGCAGCAGTCAGGACGGTAACTTGAGAATTCTTGCTCATGCAGTCACTGATCGTTTCACTTGCCACATTTGTGTATGCTTTCGATGAAGATTTTTTGATGGAGACAATGCAATCGTCATCATCACATTCAAAAGGGGCAGGGGTATGAAAGAATACAGGATCAGCCTCGGCAGGCTTGAATCCATGTCCTTTTTCCGTCACGACGTGTAATAGAATGGGACCTTCTTGATCCTTCACAAGTTCAAGATAACGGATCAAATTGGGAAGAGAGTGTCCCTCGACCGGGCCGAAGTACCGAACGCCCAATGCCTCAAATAACATCCCGCCATGCAATGTTGCCTTGAGAGAGTCTTTGACGTTGACGAGCATTCGTTCCATCTGCTCACCAACCATCGGTACGCCCTTGATCAGTTCTGTCGCCTGATTTTTTATGCCTCGGTACCAAGGATTCGTACGAACGACGTCGAGATACTCTGCAAGACCCCCCACCCTCGGGCAGATAGACATTTTATTGTCATTGAGGATGACCAGTAATCGCTTTTTCAAGAAGCCAGCATTATTGAGAGCCTCAAAGACAATACCCGAGGGAAGTGCACCATCTCCAATGACGGCTACTGATCGTCGGTCAGATTGTCCTTTGAGGTCATCTCCGCTCGCGAGACCGAGAGCTGTGGATACACTACAGCCGGCGTGACCAGTCATAAATAAGTCAAATGGACTTTCGTCAGGGTTCGGGTACCCCATCAGTCCCCCTCGCGTCCGAATCGTACCAAACTGGGAAAAACGCCCAGTAATCAATTTATGAGGATAGATCTGGTGGCCGGTATCCCAGATGAGACGGTCATGGCTGAAATCAAATACACGATGCAGTGCGAGACAGAGTTCCACAACACCAAGATTTGAAGCGAAATGGGCCGTTCGCGAAGCGGCGACCTCACAAAGAGCCTTTCGCATCTCGCTGGCTACTTGCTCCAACTGCTCCGGGGAGAGTTTTTGCAGATCGCGAGGAGACATGATGGTTGGAAGAATATCTGCCATAGTTTTAGAAAAGTGAGCTAGTGATTTCGAGAAACAATCCAATGGGCCAATTGCACTAAGTCTTTTGCTGGTGTGCCGAGTTTCGAGATGGCGGAGGCTGCATCATTGGCGAGGGTACGTGCCCTCTTTCGGCTATCCTCGATTCCCAGAATAGATGGGAATGTAAGTTTTCCACGTTCTGCATCCTTGCCAACTCGTTTTCCAACAGAAACCTCAGATCCTTCAACATCGAGCAAATCATCTGCAATTTGAAACGCCAAACCAAAGCTTTGGCCGTATGCAGCTAAAGCGGAACGCTGTTCCTCAGAGCCACCTGCTGCCAAAGCCCCGAGTTCGAGGGCAGCTGAAAAAAGGGCACCAGTCTTTCGTGTGTGAATTCGCTCAAGCCAGGCAATCTTTTCCGAAGCAGGCACATCAGTCATATCTTCAATCCAGCCACGCTCTGCTGCCAGGTCATCCATCTGCCCTCCCACAAGAGCGTCTCTGCCTGCTGCCTGAGCAAGTACTTCACATGCGTTACCAGCAACGGTCTTTGGCATGCCTTTCGCGAGAATCTCAAATGCGAACGCCTGAAGAGCATCCCCGCAGAGAATGGCAGTTGCTTCGTCAAATGCACGGTGACAGGTGGGTTGACCACGTCGTAGGTCATCATCATCCATTGACGGTAAATCGTCATGAACAAGTGAGTACGCATGGATCATTTCAACGGCGGCGGCGGCCGAAGCAGCAGAGTCCCATGTGCCACCACATGCGGAAGCAGCCCAAAGAGTGAGCGCGGGCCTTAGACGTTTTCCGGGGGCAAGTAAAACATGTCGAATTGCATCATGGAGTCTTGGAACTGAACGTGAGGATTTTGACAAAGTGGCGCTCAAAAAGGGATCCACAAATGATCTGACGTGACCTAGGGATTCCTGCACTTGAGCATCGAGCGCCACTGCATCTTCAGGTGCACCGGCGAAGTTGTCGACTGTTTGGCAACCTGCCATATTTATGCCCCGAACGAAAAAAAGGGTCGGACTCCACGACGACCGTAGTGGCAATGTTATGAAATTTGAGAGTTCTTGCTACCTAAACAAGTTTAAGCGTCTTTTTCTTCATCGTCCATCCCGGGAAGCACGTTTGGCCGCTTTTGCTTCTTGACGGATCGCTTTTTGGTCTTCTTCGAGCCTCCTGAAGCAGTTGTAGGCGTTTTGGCTCTGACAAAAGGCTTCAAGGTAGGTTTTCCATTATCGTCAATCTCAATGAGTTGACTAATTCGCTCCTCGGCATCGGAGAGTTCTTCGTGGAGGTGCCTGATCAGCGTTACGCCGTTTTCATAAGCAGTAATTGAGTCAGAAAGACCAAGAATACCTGATTCTAGCTTTGAAACGATATCTCCGAGTTGCCCCATACCTTCTTCAAACGAGGAGGGTTGGGGAAACTTTTCTGAAGAGGTGGTGTTTTTTTTCATGAATCTTTTGGTTTCCTATGAATTTGGTTTCCTATGAAATAGGAAGGTTCCTTATTGATGTTGGTCATTTTCGACTCGCTCAACTCGGCTCCACAACCGGCCATCAGAAAGTTGACTCACGAGCCGGGTGCCTTGTTGGATACCGACAGTTGACCTTAGTGCAGCAGGATCGTCTTCTTTAGAGGTTATGGAGAATCCTCGAGCAAGTATCTTCAGTGGGCTATCGGCTTCAAGTCGTGCAGTTGCAGCGGCAACTCGCTCTTCAGAGCGATGTATTGCTGCCACTGTGTGTCGATAGAGTCTTCCAATACTATCGGACAGTTGTGTTTTTTGGGTGTGCATCAATTGTTGCGGTTGGGCAAAGACCCAAGAATTTGCAAGGTTTTGAAGTTGAAGATGCTCCTCGTTGACTTGCTGCTTCAGTATGGCAAGAAGTCGAGGTCCAATTTGTTCGAGTTGAGACTTCAACTGTGAACCATCCGGAGAAATTTTGACGGCAGCGTCGGTAGGCGTGAGTGCTCTTTGATCAGCAGCAAGGTCAGCCAGCGAAACATCGATCTCATGACCTACACCACAGATAACTGGAATCGAAGAAGCAGCAACGGCCCTTACAAGGGGTTCTTCGTTGAAGGCCCACAAGTCCTCAAGGCTTCCTCCACCTCGCACAAGGGAAATAATATCAACTTGAGGTGCTATACGGTTTGCTACCTGAAGTGCCGATGCAACGTCTTCAGCTGCCCCTGCCCCTTGTACTCGCGTTGGAATGACAATGACCTCAGTCGATGGCCATCGTTGAAGAAGTGTCTCAAGAAAGTCCATTACAGCAGCACCAGTTGGACTAGTGACTAGTGCAACACGTTTTGGAAATGTTGGGAGGGGGCGTTTTTGATCCAAATCAAAAAGCCCTTCGGCTTTCAGTGTTGCGTGAAGTTTACGGAGCTGGGTTTCAAGAGCCCCAGTGCCAATAGCGTGAAGACGATCGATCGTAAGTTGATAACTTCCTCGTGGTGCGTACACCTCAAGTCGACCATGACAGACAACCTCTAGGCCATCTACGGGTTCAATGGCCAGTGACTGTCGCGTGCCACGCCAAATCACTGCTCTCAGCAGCGAGGATTCATCTTTTAGGGACAAGTACGTATGGCCGCTTGAGGCACGCACAAGATTTGAGATTTCACCGGTCACCCAGACGTCTGTAAAGTGACTCTCGACAGCCTCCTTGACGCGGAGAGTCAACTCCGACACGCTCATAGCATCTTGTGAGGTTGCATGTTGAGTATTTGGCAATGCTTCACTCATGAAACTATTGTATCAGGTGTTTTTTCATGTCATCACAGTCGGCTCAATCAAAGTCAATCTCTGATCCACCGCGTGGGGCTTTGTTAGTTGTTTTTCTGACTGTTTTTATTGACTTGCTTGGTTTTGGAATCGTGCTTCCGGTGATGCCTCGGCAAGCCGAGCCCTATTTGGAGGTACTTGGGCTTCCTCAAGCTGGCATTGGTGCGATGATCGGAGTGTTATTTTCTGTTTTCTCGCTCATGCAATTCATTTTTAGTCCTATCTGGGGACGACTGTCGGATCGTATTGGACGAAGGCCATTGCTCATTCTGAGTCTCTCGGGTTCAGTTGTTTTTTATGCACTCTACGGGTTCGCTGTAACGTTTTCAGAAGCCCAGGCGGCGATCGCGATAGCATTGATGCTCTTTTCAAGACTTGGAGCAGGAGTAGCTGGAGCGAGTGTCGGAACCGCTGCTGCAGTCATAGCAGATTGCACTCCTCCTGAGCGACGGGCTCGGGGAATGGCACTTATCGGCATTGCCTTTGGTGCTGGATTTACGCTGGGTCCATTGATTGCATATTTTGGCCTCTCGTTATTTCAGAGCCAGCCTTGGGGCGTAGGCGCTCTTGCGTCTCTCCTGTCATTCATTGCACTGCTTATTGCGGTCTTTGTCTTCAAAGAAACACGTAAACCAGGTGTTTGTAATGCGAAAGAGACTATCAGCTTTTCTCGCATGGCTTCCGTGCTTGGTATTCCAGCCGTTGGGGCACTCGTCCTCACGTACTTTCTTTCTATTTTTGCCTTTGCAAATTTTGAGGCTACCCTCGCTCGTTTGACAAAAGAATTTTTTGCAATGAACGACGACGATAATTTTTTGGTCTTCGCCTTGATTGGTGTGGTCCTCATGATAGCCGGAGGACTCTACAGACCTCTTGCGAAAAGGCTACCTGAAAATCAACTCCTCGTCAGTGGTATCCTTTTGATGATTATCGGCTTAGGTGGTGTGGGCGTCGTTGCAGGTGTGGCGTATCAGCAGGATGTCATTGGCCACGTATCGCCATTCATGAAGAACATGTTCTATGCGGTTTCTGCTGTTTCAGTTGTTGGTTTTGCTTTTGTGAATCCGTCCATCTCAGCACTCCTTTCAAAAAATGCAAGCCCCGATCAGCAGGGGGAGGTTTTAGGTGTCAACCAATCCTTTGCATCACTTGGAAGAATACTTGGGCCATTTCTTGGTTCAGTTTTGTTTTCTTTGCATGACTCGCGGACGTTACCGTTTTTGATGGCAGTAATGGTCTTGTTTGCAGTGCTCTTTCTTTTACGTCGTGTTTCGTCTGTTGCTGCATCAGCCAATTCATCGTTGTAGGGGCTACTCCTCCTTCATCCGCTATAATTTCATTTCTGAGAATAGGGACTCGTTTGAAAACCATAAAAGTAGTACAAGAGAGTCTTTCGCATCTATGGTTCGATGCATGAGTTTAATGTGTAGACGTTCCCCCAAATGAACTAATTCAACTTAAAAAAGTGAAGAACGATCAGACACGTGATGTTGAAAAAAGGCCTGCAGAAACAACATCCGGTCCAGATGGCGATCGGGTGAAAACGGGTTTGCTGGTAGTTGGCCACGGCACAGCACATTCCGAAGGAGCGCAAGAGACACGTTTAGTCGTGTCACATGTTTCTAGAATGCTCTCGTCCACCCCGGTTGCGCTTGGCTTTTTAGAAGTGATCGACCCGACTATTGCAGATGCTATGCAACAACTTCTGGCCCAAGGTTGTGCGAGGGTTGTGGTAGCACCAATTCTTTTGTTCTCAGCTGGTCATGCACGGCGTGACCTTCCAGAAGCAGTTTCCAAAGTTGCGGATGGGCACGATATCCAGGTTGTGCAAGCTCATGCCCTTGGCTGCCATCCAGACCTTCTCAAACTTGCTTCTCAACGAAGAATCGAAGCATTGTCAGGCCGCCCTCCGGTCAATCCAGCTCAGACAATATCCGTGTTTTTGGGACGTGGTTCGAGTGCTGAGGATGGGGTTACTCAATTTCAGGAATGGGTGCGTGCAGGCTTTGGTGAAGAACTAGTTACTCATCCTCATTTTGAAATAGGTTTTGCTGCAGCAGCACGTCCAACACTTGATGAGGCCCTCGAGGCGGCGGCTCGAAGAAGCCCAAAGCGTGTTATTGTGCAGCCACATATTCTCTTTCGAGGCTTTGTGGAGAATCAGATTCGTGACGCATTTTGTCGCTGTCGTACAACATTTCCGGAAATAGATTGGGTGCTGGTGTCACGATTGGGTGCCGATTACAAGGTTGCCAGAGCTATTGTTTCTCGGGCAAACGAGGCAGCAAATGCAGCTTTTGGAAGTGTCAATAGCGTTTTACCCGAAAAGAATCTCTCGCCAGAATTGATCTAAGACGCAACAATGGAGAGGCGGATCAGAACTTGTGCCCCTAATGGCAATCTTGGAGTTATATGGTTATGCAGTCAATTCGCTCTTTGAGTGTTAGAAAAGAAAAGACTTCTCAGACAACAAGTCTGAGAGCGGTTCGGCATCTATCGTTCGCTCTCGTCACGATGTGGATAGTTGCTTCTCAGGTAACTGCTGCTCCAGATGTGCCTCCGACCGATTCGCTGACACCCGGTCCGAATGATCGGCAGATTACCCTGGCCGTGCGTAGCTATCTTGAGCGAGAACACTTCCTCCGTCGCCCGATCGATGATGAAATTGCTCATCGATGGTTTGACACCTTCCTTGAATCATTAGATCCGATGAAAGTCTATTTTCTTCAGAGCGATATAGACGGTTTTCGTCAGAAAAGAGACGAACTTGATGATCTTGTAAAGCGTGGTGATGTGACCTTTGCGTATGAGGTATTTGAGCGGTTTCTTGATCGAGTGGATTCTCAACTGCCGGTGATTGAGAAATTGCTCAATTCTTCGCTCAATTTTGAAAAAAAAGAAAGTCTCGTAGTCGATCGAGAGAACATGTCCTGGGCAAAAAATGAGTCTGAATTAGCAAACACTTGGAGGAAACGAATCAAGTATGACCTTCTGGTGCAGAAAATGGAGAAGACTCCCGAAAAAGAGGCGAAAGAAAAACTCTTGAGGCGATATCGAAGCTTTGGCAAACGAATGCACCAAATGACATCAGATGAATTACTTGAGATGTTTCTGACATCCTTAACAAGTAGCCTCGATCCGCACACAAGTTTTATGTCGCCGGGGACCCTTGAGAATTTTGAAATCGGAATGCGATTACAATTGGATGGGATTGGGGCATCACTCAAAGCAGAAGATGGTTTTACGACGGTCGCTGAACTTGTTCCAGGTGGTGCCGCCGATAAAGATGGTCGCCTCAAGAGAAAAGATCGGATTGTCGGTGTTGGTCAGGGTGAAGAAGGAGAGATCGTTGACGCTGTTGACATGAATCTCAACGAGGTTGTCAAGCTCATACGTGGGAAGCGAGGCACCGTCGTTCGACTCAAAGTAATACCTGTGGGTGAGACGGCTCCGAAAATCTATGACATTGTTCGAGCAAAGATAGAGCTCAAAGATGCCGAAGCTCGTGGGGAAGTTATTGAGCAGGGACAGAAGTCTGACGGTTCACCATATAAAATCGGTGTTATCAATCTTCCGAGTTTCTATATGGATATGGCTGGTGCCCGCCAGGGGCAGGCTGAATACAAGAGCAGTACGCGTGATTGCCGTCGGTTGCTAGAAGAGTTTAGGAACAAACAGGTTGATTGTGTCGTACTTGACTTAAGAAATAATGGAGGAGGTTCTTTACCAGAATCCATATCCCTCACAGGTTTGTTTATTGATACTGGCCCAGTCGTGCAGGTAAAAGATGCTGATAAGCGCGTGCAGCCTTATGATGACGTTGAGTCTGGAGTTGCGTGGGATGGGCCTCTTGTCGTGCTTGTAAATAAGTTCAGCGCAAGTGCTAGTGAGATTGTTGCTGGCGCAATTCAGGACTACAAAAGAGGTCTGGTTGTCGGTGATGAGTCAACTCATGGCAAAGGGACGGTGCAAAGTCTGCTTGACTTGGGCCGCCAGCTCTTTCAGAGATTGCCTAATGCTCCGTCACTTGGTGCTATCAAAATCACAATGCAACAATTCTATCGACCTGGAGGATTGAGTACACAGCTTGAGGGAGTAAAGAGTGATATTGAATTGCCAAGTATTACAACTCATCTCCCAGTCGGCGAATCTGATCTGGAACATGCTATTGCGTTTGATAAGGTTCCCCCGGCCGATTTTCAATCATCTGGGCGTGTGAATGAAGATATGTTGGACGCACTCAAAGAGCGGTCAGCAGTTCGTGTTGCTGCTGACGAAGAGTTTGCAAAAGTTGCTCAAGATATCGCGCAATATAAAAAGCGAAAGGAAGAAAAAGAAATCTCACTCGTTGAGTCAGATTTCGAGAAGCAATGGAATGACGGAAAAGCAGCTGAGGATAAAGAAAAAGAAAAAGAAGAGGAATCAGGACCAGGGCGACGGCCTGTTGTCAAACGAGATTTTTACTTCAATGAAGCAATGAATGTGACGATTGACTACCTCAAGGCACTTGCGGAGGGAACAGCAAGCTTGCCTCGCGCGGCCTGATTGGGCGGTCTGTCTAGTCTTTACTGACGTTCGTCGCGTGACGTCTCTCTCCGATTAGAGAATCTTTCGCTCTGTATGATTTCATGGATCGTTTGGAGTGAATCAGGGTGAGAAAGTGTGAGGGAAAAGTCTCTGAATAATTGAGAAGCATCGACCCGCTTGTTTGCGCCGCGAGATCGTGGAGCTGTCAGATCCCATGACGGTGGATCAATACCCATTGAGGACGTGATTTGCTCATACCATTCACGTCGTTTTATGGGATTTCCATCAGAGACGACATAGAGAGATGCAGGGTTGTTCGCATCAGCCGTAGCACAAATCACAGTGGCAGCATCATCAACGTGAATAAGGTTAAGCCAGCTTTCGGGATCAACAGCCAAAGGAATGCCGGCTTTTAGGTTCGCTATGCTCGGTACGCGATCAGGTCCGTACAGACCAGCGAATCGAAGAGAGACGCCAGGTCCAAGTCGGTGTTTCTTAAGGAGTGCTTCAGCTTCAACCAGAACATGTCCAGCAGATCGGGAAGGATCTGTTGGTGTCATTTCGTTTACTTCTGCACCGCCTTTGTCTCCCCAGACACCGGTTGAACTGCAAAAGATGGTTTGGGGAGTACCTGGAACTGCTTCAAGAACATTGGATAGGCCGCGCACGTGTATATCATGGTGGGTTGATCGGCCTGATCGATCAAATCCAA
>PVBE010239011.1_pt1 | contig 15846 bp, 18 predicted proteins | sample 1631181 | NCBI WGS metagenome assembly PVBE01 (sample SAMN08397723, study PRJNA350692) | Marine metagenome, whole genome shotgun sequencing project. | isolation source: water | place: Pacific Ocean | collected 2012-04
CACTACCTGGAGCACCATAATGCCGATCCCAAACCCTTCGTCTGGACCGCCTCCGCCCCTGATATCCTCAAGAAGGTCGCCAGAGGACGACAAGCGTTAGAATCGGTACACTAGCGTCGCGTCGCCGGTTGACTGCGCATTCGACGCCGAGACCGCCGCACTGATCAAGAACGGCGCCGCGAGGATACCGGCCAGGAACCTCATCCGCTTCATCTAGGCCCCACTCCTTCTTTTCGCGCCTCGGGTTGTCGAACGCCAGGGTAAAAAAAAGAAAAAGGCGAACCCCGGCAATGGGCGGTAACAGGGGTTCGCCGAGTCCAGGACCAACGCCTGGAAGGGGGCAAACCGACCGACGACAACAGGTTTCTTGTACGCAACGTACCCGTGCCGATCCTCGGCCGTTTGCAGTATCCTATATTGACCATGCCGGGCCGGCTGGCCAGTCACTTCGGATAAAGATTCCGTGACGGTGCTGTTGGCGATGGCAGTGTAATACCAGCGGCGCAAGGCGAATTGCGCTATGATCCGCCACCATCGTCGACATCAGGGAGGACGGCATGATCGAGGTTCGTGAACGCGAGGGGCTGGGCTATCACAAGCGCGACTGGCTCGAATCGCGGTTCCATTTCAGCTTCGCCGAGTATCACGACCCCGAACGGATGGGGTTCGGGCCGCTCCGGGTGTGGAACGACGATACGATCCAGCCGGGAACCGGATTTCCGATGCATCCGCACCGTGACATGGAAATCATCACCTATGTCCGGCACGGCGCGGTCACGCACGAGGACAGTCTGGGCAACCGGGGCCGCACCGCGGCGGGCGATGTTCAGGTGATGACGGCAGGCACCGGGATCGTGCATTCTGAATACAATCGCGAGGCGGACGGCGTGACCACGCTGTTCCAGATATGGATCGAGCCGGCGAGCGTGGATCTGAGCCCGGGATGGCAGACCCGTACCTTTCCCGCGGAAGCACGGAGCGGCGAGCTTACGGTCTTGGCGTCGGGGCGTGACGGTGACGAGGGCGCGTTGCCGATCAATCAAAATGTTGCGCTTCTGGGCGCGACGCTCGAGGCCGGAGAGGTGGTCGTTCATGAGTTGGACGCCGGGCGCCGAGCCTATCTTGTCCCCGCTCGTGGCGCGATCCGCGTCAACGGGACCGATGTTGCCGAGCTCGACGGTGTCGCGGTGTGGGACGAGCCCCTGTTGACGATCGAAGCCCGCCAAGCGGGCGAGATCGTTCTCGTCGACCTGCCGTAATTCCCTGGCGCGCTGGTATTACTGAATTCCGAGCCCGGTGCAGAGCGCGAGCACGATCGATTGGACCATGTAGACGTCCTTGACCAGCGGGAAGGCGATGGCGCCCGCCAGCAACAGTCCGCCTACCAGCATGTATTCGCTCTTGCCCAAGGGCCGTAAGTCCGACGAAGTGAAATAAATCGTGTCGGAGACAATGTATCTCAAATAGCAGGGTATCTCAAATAGCGGGATTTGCCAATTCCGCCCGTCGCCCGATGGCGCGGCCGCCGGCGATCCCTGTCTATTCGCCGGCCCAGTTGACGCCGAACATCTCGGCGGCATAGCGCAGACCGATAATGGCCGCGATTCCGAGGACGACGATGGCGCCCAGCAGACCAACCTGGGCCACCGATTTGCCCTTCGCCGGCTTGCTCCGTTTCTTTTGTGGCCCGGCTTTGACCCGCTGGGACAGTATGCGCTCCGCGTTTTCTTCCTGCGCGGCGGCGGCAGCGGCCTCTTCCTCGGTAGGCTCTTCGGGGCCATCGCCCTTCTTGCGTCCTTGCGCGTTGGCGAGGATGCGTTTCCGGGTTAGCGCCTGACTTGTTGAAGTTTTAGCCATCGGTCGGGAACCTTGTCGAATTCTCAAAATATACGGGCTACGAGCGCCAGCAACGGCGTTTCGTCGCATTGTCTTCACATTTTGCGCGATCATTATTAAAAGAATGTTTACGCAAACGGGAACATCTGCCCCAGCCCGGCATACCGATGGTATCGGGATCGCCTTGGGCGCTCCATCACTTCGCGGCCCCGGCATCGGCGATTTCTCGGCGATGGAGAATGCACTACAGTCGCTCGGCACATGACCGGCGAAAATCCGCCGGCGAGCGATCGAAGGACGACACTAATGCGCCAGGAAATCCGTATCGAGGGGCTGGGTCCCCTGATCAGCCATTATACCGACGCGGTCCGGTTCGGCGATTTGTTGTTCATCTCGGGCATCGTCGCCTTCGACGGCGACGGCAACGTCGTGGGAGAGGACGACGTCGTCGCCCAGGCGCGACAGGTGTTCGACAACATGGGGCGGATCCTGGCCGAGGTCGGCTGTGGCTTCGAAGATGTGTTGACGGTCACCGTATTCATGACCGACATCAACGATCGGCCCAAGATCAATCCGGTGCGCGAGGAGGTGTTCGGCGACGCGCGGCCGGCCAGCACGCTGATCGAGATCAGCAAGCTGGTCTATCCGGAGCTCATGGTCGAGGTCAATGCCGTCGCCGGCATTCCCAGCGGCTGATGGCGGTCCCCGCGCGGGGGACCGAGCGTCAGCTCCCGGCCCGACCGTATGAGGTCTCGATCGGATCGAGAGCCGCGAGGAGCGCCGCCCTGAGCCGCTCCAGCGCGCGAACCTCGAGCTGACGCACGCGCTCCTTCGACAGGCCGAGTTCGGCGCCGAGCGCGGCCCGGCTCGGCTTGGGCTCGGCGAAGAACCGCCGTCCGATGATAAACCTCTCGCGCGGCGGCAGCTCCGACAGGCCGGCGGCGAAGCAGGCGCGGCGCAGGCGCGATTCGCCGGCGGCGACGACGTGGTCCTCCGGCGACGGGCCGCCGTCGGCGAGCCGGTCGAGGAGCGAGGTTCCGTCCTCCGTTCCCGACGTCCCGTCGAGCGACTGGTCGGTTTGCGAGATGCGGCGCGCAAGATTGGTCACTTCGGCGACCGAGGTGTTGAAACGGCTCGCCAGCGCGGCGGTGAAGTCCTCGCTCAGCCAGTCGCCGTCGGCGAGCAGGTTCAGTCGGCGGCGCAGCGTGAAGAACATCGATTTCTGCGCCGCCGTCGTGCCGATGCGGACCAGCGAGCGCGAGCGGATGACGTAATCCTGCATCGCCGCGCGGATCCACCATCCGGCGTAGCTCGACAACTGGACGTCGCGATCGGGATTGAAGCGCTTGACGGCCTCCATGAGACCGACGGTGCCCTCCTGGAGGAGTTCGCTGATGGGATGCCCATAGCGGCCGTAGCGCCGGGCAAGATGGAGGACGAAGCGGAGATGGCTGACGATCAGGCGCGACGCGGCGTGGGCGTCTCCGGCCATCGCCCGCCTGGACAGCTCGACCTCCTCGGCGCGAGACAGACGCGGCTCGCGCTTGATCTTGTCGATGAAGCTGGACCCACCCTCGAACAGCATGGCGCCGGCACCCCAGTCAAGGCTGGCGAGAGAATCGCATAGCCCGACCCGGCGATCAACAGTCCGTGAGCGGATCGGTGGTCCGGCGGCGCGGTTGGATTGCCGCGCGAACCGGCGTAGACTTGTCCCGGCGGCCTCGAATCCGACGGCACAGGAGGGAACCGAGATGGCGGCACCCAGACGGCCCAATCCCGACCGAATCGTCGATGCGGCGATGGCGCTCGCGGCACAATCGCGCTGGCGTGACGTGACGCTGGCGGACATCGCGGCGGAGGCCAAGATCTCGCTTGCCCAGCTCCACGAAGCCTTCGCCTCGAAAGCGGCGATCGTCGCGGCGCTTGGCGATCGCGTCGATCGCGCGGTGCTCGCGGGAACCGACCCGGAGACAAGCTTGGAGCCGGTCCACGATCGGCTGCTCGACGTGCTGATGCGGCGCCTCGATGCGCTGGCCCCCTATAAAGAGGGCGTTGCCTCGATCCTGCGCGAAGCGCCTTGCGATCCCGCGGGGGCGCTGTGCGCGGCTCCCCGCCTGGTGCGCGCGATGGCGTGGTGCCTGGAAGCCGCGGGCATCAAATCGGCCGGGCTGGCGGGGCGACTCCGGGCCAAGGGGCTGGCGGCGATCTACCTGTCGACCCTGGTGGTCTGGCTCCGCGACGACAGCCCCGATCTCGGCCGCACCCTGGCGCACCTGGACAAGTCGCTGCGCCGCGCCGAACGTTTGGCAATGGCGCTATCCCTCGCGCCCCGCAGTGAGCGCGCGGAGGGCGACGAAGCCGCCGCCTGATCCGGCGGCCGCTGCGCTCAGACCGGCAGCCGGAGGCGAGCGCGGACGCCGCCCGCCGGTGCTTTCTCGAGCCGAAGATCGCCGCCGTGGCCGCGCATCACGTCGCGCGCGATGGTGAGCCCGAGGCCGGTCCCGCCGGCATCCAGGTTGCGCGCGCTGTCGAGCCGGTAGAACGGCTTGAAGACCTCCTCGCGCTCCTCGCTCGGGATTCCCGGCCCATCGTCGTCGATGGTTACCTCGATGGCGTCGCCGTCGCGGCTCGCGCGCACCGCGACGTGATCGGCGTGGACCATCGCGTTGGCGACCAGGTTGGTCACGCAGCGCCGGAACGCGTTGGGCCGCACCGGGACGACCAGGGCCGGATCGCTGTCGATGTCGATCGAGGCGCCTTCGCGCCGGGCGCCGGCGACGACGTCGTCGAGCAGCTCGCGGATGTCGGCGTCGACGACGGCCTCGGTGCCCTCGCCGCGGGCGAAGGCGAGATACTCCTCGACCATGTTTTCCATCTCCGCGAGGTCGGCCTTGAGCGCGGCGATTTCCTCGCCGTCGCCGAGCATGGCGAGCTGCAGCTTCATCCGCGTCAGGGGCGTCCGCAAGTCGTGCGAGACGCCGGCCAGCATCTCGGTGCGCTGGACGATCGAGCGCTGGATGCGTTCGCGCATCAGGTTGAACGCGGCGGCCGCGGTGCGGATCTCTGTCGCCCCCTCGGGCTTGATGTCGGGCACGTCGCGGCCCTTGCCGAAGCCGGCGGCGGCGGCCGCGAGGCGGCGGATCGGCCGCACCTGATTACGCATGAAGATGCTGGCGATGGCGAACAGCACCATCGAGGTGCCGACCATCCACATGACGAAGATGTAGGTGGTCGACGAGAACAGGCGCTCGCGCGAGACGAAAACGTCGAGCACCCCGTTGGGCAGCTGGACCTTGATGCGAACCTGGCCGTCGTAGGTCCAGGTGTCCATGTGGAATGGCCGCTTGATCTGCTCATCGAGCGCCTTGGACAAGCGCCGGTCGAGGATGCCGCTGCCGATCTCGGGCGCCACATTGGGCAGGATCTCGCCGCGCTTGTAGGCGACGCGGAGCGCCATTGAGGAGGCGGTCGACAGTACCCGATCCTCGTTCTCCTTGCCGGGGAACTGGCGCATGCTCTCGATGACCATGTTGATCTCGCCCGCCACCGCGCCGGCGAGGCGCCGGGTGATCGTGTCCCAGTGGCGGTCGTAGAAGATCCAGGTGGAGACGACCTGAAGCAGGATCAGCGGCGTCAAGATGATCATCACCGACCGTCCGAGGAAGGTGCTGGGTAGCAGCCGCTTGATCAATCCCTTGGCCATGGTCGTCAGTCCGGCACCAGCACGTAGCCTCGGCCGCGCACGGTCTGCAGGTAGCGCGGCGCGCGCGGGTCGGGCTCGATCTTGCGCCGCAGCCGCGTGACCTGGACGTCGACGGTACGCGCGTTGCCCTCGATGCGGCTGTCGCGGATCAGCGCATCGCGCGACATGGTGACGCCGGCGTTGCGCGCCAGCGACCGCAACAGGCTCGCCTCGTTCGTGGTCAGCCGGACCGGCCGGTCGCCATGCAGAAGACGCTCGCGCGGCAGATCGAAGGTGTGGCTGCCGAGGCGGATTTCGGTGCGCCGGGCGGTGTCGGTCCGCCGCAGGATGGTCTGGATCCGGAGCACCAGCTCGCGCGGCTCGAACGGCTTGACGAGATAGTCGTCGGCGCCGCGCTCGAAGCCATTGATCCGATCGTCCGCCTCGCCCATCGCGGTCAGCAGCAGGATCGGCACGCCGGAGTCTCGGCGGATGGCGCGGGTCAGCTCGAGCCCGTCCTCGCCCGGCATCATGACGTCGAGCACCAGGAGATCGAAGTCGAGCCCGGCGAGGTTGGCGCGCGCGGCGGCGGCATCTTGCGCCGTGGTGACGCGAAACCCGTTCTCCACGAGATATTTCCGCAGCAGCGCGCGGATCCGCGTGTCGTCGTCCACCACCAGGATATGGGGCGCGGTCTCGGGCATGGACGCATTATACAGGACAAGCGATGGTGACGACCAGGAACCTGTCCGACCTGTTCCGGATAGGCGACCGTGGCGCGTCCGAGCCGGCCCAGGAGATCGTTGAGCCGTGCGCGCCAGATATGGAGCGGAATCCGATCAAGGCGGATTGACGCGGTGCGGCGCGGGTCTTACATATGGCGCGGTCGTTTCCCTGAAGGATACGGCGTAATTCGAGATCGAGAGAACCCCCATGTCCGCCATCGCCCGGCCGTCGTCGAGGCCCAATAATCCGTGTTTTTCGTCCGGTCCCTGTGCCAAGCGGCCCGGCTGGTCGCCGGCGGTTCTCGATGCGGCCCTGGTCGGGCGCTCTCACCGCTCGGGTCCCGGCAAGGCGCGCCTCAAGGAAGTCATCGAGCGCTCGGCCAAGCTGCTCGGCCTGCCGGCGGATTATCGCCTCGGCATCGTTCCCGCCTCCGACACGGGCGCGGTCGAGATGGCGCTGTGGTCGCTGTTGGGCGCGCGCGGCGTCGACGCCCTGGCCTGGGAGAGCTTCGGCGCGGGCTGGGTGTCCGATATGAAGGGTCAGCTCGGCCTCGACGACGTCCGCGTGATCGAGGCCGATTACGGCGAGCTGCCCGATCTCAGCGGGGTCGATCCGGCGCGTGACGTGGTGTTCACCTGGAACGGTACCACGTCAGGCGTACGCGTGCCCGACGGCGAGTGGATCGCCGACGACCGCGAAGGCCTGACGATCTGCGACGCAACCTCGGCGGTGTTCGCCATGCGGCTGCCGTGGGCCAAGATCGATGTCGCGACCTATTCGTGGCAGAAGGTTATGGGCGGCGAGGCGGCGCACGGCATGATCATCCTGAGCCCGCGCGCGGTCGAGCGGCTCGAGAGCCACGTGCCCGCGTGGCCCATCCCCAAGATCTTCCGCCTGACCAAGGGGCCCAAGCTGGTCGAGGGCATCTTCGAGGGCGCGACCATCAACACGCCGTCGATGCTGTGCGTCGAGGACGCGCTCGACGGGCTGCGCTGGGCCGAGGGGATCGGCGGGCTCGATGCGCTGGTCGGTCGGTCGGAAGCCAACCTGGCCGCCATCGCCGAATGGGTCGGGCGCACCGGATGGGCCGACTTTCTCGCCCGTGATGCGGCGACGCGGTCCTCGACATCGGTGTGTCTCAAGATCGCCGATCCGTGGTTCCAGGGTCTTGACGCCGATGCCCAGCCCGCGGTGCCCAAGCGCATCGAGGCGCTGCTCGACGCCGAGGGCGTGGCCCATGACATCAACGGATACCGCGACGCGCCGCCGGGGCTTCGCCTGTGGGCCGGCGCGACGGTCGAAACGAGCGACCTGGCCGCGCTGTTCCCGTGGCTCGATTGGGCCTTTGCCACCGCCAAGCAGGAACTGGCCGCCGTCGCCTGAGGGGCCGAAGGGATCAAACGACATGGCGAAACCGAAAGTACTGATTTCGGACAAGCTGAGCCCGCGCGCCGCCAAGGTGTTCGAGGACCGCGGCATCGAGGTCGAGGTGAAGACGGGGATGAGCGCCGACGAGCTGATCGCCCGCATCGGTGAGTTCGACGGCCTCGCGATACGCTCGGCGACCAAGGTGACGCCCGACGTGCTGGCGGCGGCGGACCGGCTCAAGGTGATCGGCCGGGCCGGCATCGGGGTCGACAACGTCGACGTCCCGGCGGCGTCCGCCGGCGGCGTCGTGGTCATGAACACGCCGTTCGGCAACTCCATCACCACCGCCGAGCACGCCATCGGGCTGATGTTCGCCGTGGCCCGCGACATCCCGGCGGCCGACCAGTCGACGCGGTCGGGCAAATGGGAGAAATCCCGCTTCATGGGGGTCGAGCTGACCGGCAAGACGCTCGGCATCATCGGCTGCGGCAATATCGGCTCGATCGTCGCCGAGCGCGGGCTCGGCCTCAAGATGAAGGTGGTGGCCTACGACCCCTATCTGTCGCCCGAGCGCGCCACCCAGATCGCGGTCGAGAAGGTCGAGCTCGACGAGCTGCTGCGGCGCGCCGATTTCATCACGCTCCACACGCCGCTCACCGATTCGACGCGCGGCATCCTGAACGCCGAGGCATTCGCCCAGATGAAGGACGGCGTGCGCATCGTCAACTGCGCCCGGGGCGAGCTCATCGTCGAGGACGATCTCAAGGCGGCGCTTGAATCGGGCCGGGTCGGCGGCGTCGCGCTCGACGTGTTCGCCGAGGAGCCGCCACCGGACGGATACAGCCTGTTCGGCGTCGACAACGTGGTCGCGACGCCCCATCTCGGCGCGGCCACGACCGAAGCCCAGGAGAATGTCGCCCTCCAGGTCGCCGAGCAGATGTCGGATTTCCTGAATACCGGCGCCATCGTCAACGCGATCAACATGCCGTCGGTCAGCGCCGAGGACGCGCCGCGCCTGGCGCCGTTCATGCGTCTCGCCGGCCAGCTCGGCAGCCTCGCCGGCCAGATTACCGCCAGCGGCGTCACTTCGGTGGCGATCGAGTTCGAGGGTCAGCTCGACCGTATCAACACGCGCCCGCTTGTGGCATCGGCGCTGGAAGGCCTGCTTGCCCCGATGGTCGAATCGGTCAACACCGTCAGCGCCCCGATCGTCGCCCGCGAGCGCGGCATCGCGATCTCCGAGGTGATCCACGACCGCGACGGCGAGTACCAGGCCCTGTTGCGCCTGACGGTGACGACGGAGAACCGGACGCGGACCTTCGCGGGCACCCTGTACGGCGGCGACAAGCCGCGCATCGTGGAGATCAACGGCATCGGCCTCGAGGCCGAGCTCGGGCCTCACATGCTGTATACCGTGAACGCCGACCGGCCGGGCTTCATCGGCCAGCTCGGCACGACGTTGGGCGATGCCGGCGTCAACATCGCGACGTTTCACCTCGGTCGCGCCGAGATCGGCGGCGACGCCGTCGCCCTGATCGAGACCGACGAGCAGCTCAGCGAGGCGGTGCTCGAAGCCGTGCGCGCGCTGCCCGACGTGCTCCAGGCCCGGACGCTGAGCTTTTAGCCCGCATCGGCCGCCGTCGAACGAACACCTTTTCAATCATTGGGCCTCCGTGCTCGGCTGGCTCTTGGGCATGGAACGAACCCGACGCGGCGGAGGCGCGGCGCATGCGCGAGCACTGGCAGAGTCTTTGAGGAGGAGGCGCATGGGCTGGCAGAGCGATGTCCTCACGCGGGCGGAATTTCTCAAAGGAGCGGCTGCGACGGGCGCTGCGCTGCTGATCGGCGGCGGCGCGGCGCCGGGCGCCGAGGCCCGGATGCGGACCCGCGCGATCCCCAAGACCGGCGAGGCGCTGCCCGTGGTCGGGCTCGGAACCTCGCGGGTGTTCGACGTCGGCGGCGACGACGCCGTGCGCGCGGCTCGCCGCCAGGTGCTCGCCATCCTGTTCGAGGCTGGAGGCTCGGTGATCGATTCGTCACCCATGTACGGCCGCGCCGAGGTCGTCGTCGGCGACGAGCTGGCCGCGCTCGGAATGCGCGACCGCGCCTTCCTCGCCACCAAGGTGTGGACCCGGGGCCGCCGCCAGGGCATCGCGCAGATGGAGGAGTCCATGCGGCTACTTCGCTCCGAGCGCATCGACCTCATGCAGGTCCACAACCTGGTCGACCTCGACACCCAGCTCGCGACGCTGCGCGAGTGGAAGGCGGCGGGCCGCATCCGGTATCTTGGCGTTACCCACTGGACCCGGGGATCGCTCGACGACCTCGCGGCCATCGTCGCGCGCGAGAATCTTGATTTCGTGCAGTTCGCTTATTCGATCGGCGCGCGCGACGCCGAGCGCCGACTGTTGCCGCTATGCGCCGAGCGCGGCACCGCCACGCTGATCAACCGGCCCTACGTCAACGGTGCGCTGTTCCGCCAAGCCCGTGGCCACGCGGTGCCGCCATGGGCCGCGGCCGAGCTCGGCTGTGCGAGCTGGGGCCAGTTCTTCCTCAAGTTCATCCTCGGCCATCCCCAGGTGACCTGCGTCATCCCTGGTACCAGCAAGCCCAGGCACGCCCGCGACAACATGGGTGCGGGGATGGGGCCGTTGCCGAGTCCGGCGCAACGCAAAAGGATGTTGGTCGACTGGCGGCGGATCGCGTCAGCCTAGCCCGCCCGGATGCGATAGCGCCGGCCCGGCTCGACCACCTCGCGGCCGGCGATGGCGTCGGGACGGGTGCCGGACAGGACCTGGCGTACGTCGGCGATCACCTCGGGCCGGCGCCGGTAGTACTGGTGATTGACCTGGAGGACCTCGGTATCGTCGACCGCCTCGCAGTCGACCGCGACCACTCGCGTCGAGATGCCCGAGAACGTCCGCAGCCCGTTGTAGCCGAGCCGGTCGGGGTTGAACTTGGTCTTGTCCGAGATGACCAGCGCGCCGTCGTCGGCGCTGTGATAGACGTGGACGCGCCGCGCCAGCTCGCAGAGCGGCCGGAGCTTATGGTCGTGTTCCAGGCTGTCGTCGTCCTCGTCGGCGGCCATCAGGAAGACGTTGTCGAAGATCGCCGCGAGCTGACTTCCGGAAGAGAACTCTTTAAGGCCCTGGACCGTGTGACGCAGCGCCCAGTTGCCCATGCTGTGGGCGACCACATGGATGCGCTGGCGGCACGGATCGCCGCCGTCGGCCATGAAATCGACGAAGCGCATGACGGCCCGCGCCATGGCGGTGCCGGACGCCTTGGCGTCGTCGCGGTCGGAGAAGTATTCCCACGGCGGGGTGGTCGAGCCGTTGGACGGCCAGCAGAAGGCAAGAACGACCGGGTGGTAGGGCGCGCCGCCGTCGCGTGGCGTGATCTCATAGGCCTCGTGAAGCTGCGCTGCGCGCTTGATGCCGTCCTCGAACGTGTTGGCGAAGCCGTGCAGGTAAACGATGGCGTCGCAGGTCTCGGCGATCATGCGGCCCTTGATATCGGCGAACAGGGCCTTGCTGCCGAGCCTGTGCGCCGTCGTCGCCCTGGTTCCCTCGGCATCGGTGCGAACCGAAACGACCTCGTAGCCGTCATCGAGATCGTCCGAGACCTTCCTGACCCGCGCCCGGCCGACGCGATAGAAATTCGCGCCATCCCTGTGGAAGCGCTCGCCGAAGCTCGGCGCGCTGTTGCTTCCGGTCATGTTTCGGTTGGTGGCGAAATAGACTTCGAACTCGTGCCCCACTGCGAACGACATGGCGCCTTCTCCCTCTCTGTGGGCAGATGATCACGGCTACGCGTTCTGAAAGGACATATATCTTATAATGATATAAACTTCAATACATTATTTCTTACGGTTGCAATCACCCATCGTCGATCAGGCCGCCGCCGCGCCGCGCCGCTTGTCCAGCACGGCGAGCACGGCGCGGACGATGCCGACATAGCCGGTGCAGCGGCACAAATTGCCGCTGAGCTCCAAGCGGACGCGCTTCTCGTCGGCGTCGGGCAGCCGCGTCACGATATCACGGCAGCTGATCAGCATGCCCGGCGTGCAATAACCGCATTGCAGACCGTGGTTCTCGGTGAAGGCCTGGCGCAGATCCTCCATCACGTCGTCGTCGTCGAAGCCTTCGATTGTGCGCACGTCGGCACCGTCGAGCGTCGCCGCGTAGGTGATGCACGACCGTGACGGCACGCCATCGATGTTGACCGTGCACGCGCCGCAGACGCCGTGCTCGCAGCCGAGATGAGTGCCGGTCAACCGGCGTTCCTCGCGCAGGAAGTCGGCCAGGCTGGTGCGCGGCTCGACGGCGGCGGTGACCTCGGAGCCGTTGACGGTAAGCGTGACGGTTCTCATTGGGCGAAGGCTCCCTTGGCGGCGCGGCTGAGCGCGACGGCGTGGATCTGGGTCTCATAGGCTTCGAACGTCGCGCCGGCATCGGCCAGCGCCTGCTTGGCCTCGTCGACGCCGAACCCGTCGGCGCCCGAGGCGGCGAGGCGCTCTGCGATCGCCGGCAGCATCAGCGGCGCACCGTCGGTGGCGCCGAGGACGGCGCGGGCGAAGCCGCGATCGGGATCGACCACCACGGTGCCGATCGAATCGGCGAACTCGCCCGGCTTGCGGCATACCTTGTAGTGACCCCAGCGCGCGGCCCCCGAGAACGCCGGGATCTCGAAGCCACAGACGATCTCCTCGGGCTCGAGCGCGACGGTGAAGGCGCCGAGCTGGAAATCCTCGAGCGCGATGGTCCGGCGCGCACCGGAGCCCGCAACCACCGCGCTGGCGCCGAGCACCAGCAGCGCCGTCGGCCAGTCTCCGGAAGGATCGGCGTGCGCGACGCTGCCGCCGATGGTGCCCCGGTTGCGCACCGCGCGGTAGGCGATCTGGCCGGCGACGAAGGGCAGGAACCCGTTGGTCGCGTCGGGCAGCTTGCCGTCCTCGATGGCGGCGTGGGTGACACCCGCGCCGACGAACAGCCCGCCGTCGCTCTGCTCGACATGGCCGAGCTCCTCGACACGACGGATGTTGACCAGCAGGTCGGGCTGGGCGAGGCGGAGATTCATCATCGGCCCGAGCGACTGGCCGCCGGCCAGCACCTTGGCGAACCCGTCAGCCTGGCCGAGCAGCGTCACCGCCTGCTCGACGGTCGCCGCGTCCTCGTAGTCGAACTTCGCCGGTTTCATTGCGCTGCCTCCCGCGCCGCCGCGATCGCCGCCAGGATGCGCCGCGGGCTGATCGGTGTTTCATTGACTTCCGCGCCGAGCGGCCTCAGCGCGTCGTTGATGGCATTGCCGATGAGGGCCGGCGTCGGGATCGTGCCGCCCTCGCCCATGCCCTTGATGCCGTACTCGGTATGGGGCGACGGCGTGATCATGTGCTCGATGCGGAACGCAGGGATCTCGGTCGGCCCGGGCAGGAAATAATCGGCGAAGGTCGACGCCATGGGCTGGCCCTGGTCGTCATAGGGCGATTCTTCGTAAAGCGCGGTACCGACGCCCTGTGCCGCGCCGCCATAGCACTGCCCGGCAACGACCATCGGATTGACCATGGTGCCGCAGTCCTCGACGATGACGTAATCCAGCACCTCGACCGTGCCGAGATCTGGGTCGACGGCGACGACCGCCGCGTGGGTCGCATAGGAAAACGTTCCGTGGTCGGGGTCGGGCCGGTAGCCCTCCACCGCCTCGACGCCGCCCATGTCGACCTCGGCCGGCAGCTCCTCGGGATTCAGGTACCAGACCCTGCCGATCTCGGAGAACGGCACCTCGCCGCCCGGGCCCATGACGTGGCCATCGCGCACCTCGACCTCGGCGACGTCGCATTGCAGCAGATGGGCGCCGATCGTCGCCATGCGCTCGGCCAGCACGCCGCAGGCGCGCGCCACCGCGCCGCCGGCCATGACGATGCTGCGCGACGCGTAGGTGCCGGTGGAATAGGGCGTCAGCCCGGTATCGCCGTGCATCACCATGACGCGGGCCGGATCGATGCCCAGTTTCTCGCACGCGATCTGGGCCATGGTGGTCTCCATGCCCTGGCCGTGGCTTTGTACGCCGATGCGAAGCTCGAGCCCGCCGTCCGGCGTCAGCTTGGCGCCGGCCTGCTCGTAGCCCGGCACCAGCTGGAGACCCCAGCTCGCGAACACCGACGTGCCGTGCGCGGTCTGCTCGGCGTAGGAGCCGAAACCGATGCCGATCAGCCTTCCATCGGGCTCGCCTTCGCGCTGGCGTTGGCGCACCCCGTCGGTGTCGATCATCCGGGCGGCGCGCCGCACCGCTTCCGGATAGTCGCCCGAATCGAAGGATTTGCGGGCGACGTTGGTGTAGGGCATCTGCTCGGGCTTGACCATGTTCTCGATGCGAACCTCGTGCGGCTCGCGCCCAACCTCGCGCGCGATCGCATCGAGCGTCATGTCGGTGGCGAAGCAGACCCCGGCGCGGGCGACGCCGCGATAGGGTATCAACGGCGGCTTGTTGATGACCACCGTATAGGTCTTCACCCGATAGACCGGGATGTCGTAAGGGCCCAGCAGGTTGCCGCCGGCCATCGCGGCTTCCAGGCAATTGGTGAAGGGATAGATGGAATACGCCCCGGCATCGACCGTCACCTCGGCATCGAAGCCGATGATCTTGCCGCGCTCGTCGGCGTGGGCGGTGACGATGTAGTGGTGCTCGCGGCAATTGGCGTCGGCGACGAGGTGCTCGCGCCGGTCCTCGACCCAGCGGAACGGCCGGCCGAAGCGCATCGCGAGCCAGCACGCGACCATGTATTCGGATTCGACATAGACCTTGAGCCCGAAGCCACCGCCGACGTCGGGCGCGATGATGCGCACCTGGCGCTGTTCGAGATCGAGGAACTCGGCGAGCCCGTTGCGGATCAGGTGCGGCACCTGGGTCGAGGCGTAAACGATGAGCTGGTCCTGGCGCGTATCCCATTCGGCGAGCACGCCGCGGGCCTCCATCGGCACCATGGCATGCCGGCTCATGCGGTATTCCTTGGTCACGCTGACGGCGGCCTGGGCGGCGGCAGCCTCCATGTCGCCGTCGAACGAGGTCTCCAGCGCGATGTTGTCGCTCCAGTCGTCGTGCACCAGCGGCGCGCCCGGCGCACGCGCCGCCAGCATGTCGATCACGGGCTCGAGCGGCTCGATGTCGGCGATGACGGCCTGCGCCAGATCCTCGGCCTCGGCGCGGGTCTCGCCGATGCAGGCGGCCAGCGGCTCGCCGACGAACCGGACCTTGCCGACCGCGAGGGTGGGGAAGTCCGATGCCTTGTAGCCGGGCAGCTTGGACGGCGCGCGGATCGGCTTGATCCCGTCGAGGTCGGACGCCGTGAACACCCGGTCTTCCACCCCCTTCGGCTTCTCGATGGCGCGAATCCGGCCATGCGCGACGCCGCTCCGGACCATGGCGATCTCCATCAGCCTGGACGGTCTCAAATCGCCGACATAATTGCCGCGTCCGGCCATGAAGCGGCCGTCTTCCTTGCGCAGCACCGACTGGCCGATTCCCTTGTCGCTCATCCCTGCTCCTCTGGGTGTCCGGGCGCATAATTCCACCGCCCGGCCGATGCCGTCAATGGCGCGTTCTCGCGCGCCGGCGTTCGCTTGATGCAGGTCAACGCACGCTTTCGAGAGTGTCATCAAGATCTTGACACCCTGTTCGCTGCCATATGTCGGCGGCGGGGTATTGATTTATTTTGGGAGCGGCCCGATGAGCGATACGCCGAAACGCGAAGTGGTGACGATCGACGGCGCCACGGTGACGTTGAGCCATCCGGTCTCGCCGATCGAAAACTCGGTGGTCGAGGACGGCGGCGAGGCGTTCCGCCATCTCGACGTGATGGATCCGCGATTCCGGCCCGAGAACTACAACAAGGCGGACGGCGCGCCGCTTCGCCTGTTCGATTCCGCCGGCGTCAAGATCGACCTGTCCAAGCGGAGCCACGAGGACATGGGATTCTGGCATCGCAACGTGGAATATCACGAGGTCATCTTCTGCTTCCGGGGCGCACTCCGCTGGGAGACCGAGATGGGCACAGTCACGCTACGCGAAGGCGAGATGATCATAATCCCGAAGGGCATCACCCACCGGTCGATGCTGTGCCCGGAATCCGGCGACGAGAACATCCTTCTCGAGCTCAAGGTGCGCGACACGCTGGAATATGTCGGCGACGACGGAGCCTCCTGACGACATAGAGAATTGCGCTAACCCGCGCCTCC
>PVBE012002107.1_pt1 | contig 15846 bp, 15 predicted proteins | sample 1631181 | NCBI WGS metagenome assembly PVBE01 (sample SAMN08397723, study PRJNA350692) | Marine metagenome, whole genome shotgun sequencing project. | isolation source: water | place: Pacific Ocean | collected 2012-04
GGATCCCAAGCTGTTGGAAACTTACGAAAAGTTGGGGATTCCGCTGGAAGAGCAAAAGGCGCTGGCCGGCGTCGCGGTCGATGCGGTATTCGATAGCGTGTCGGTGGCGACTACCTTCAAGGACAAACTCGCCGAAGTCGGTGTGATCTTTTGCCCGCTGTCCGAGGCCATGGCGAATCATCCGGAGCTCGTCCGGCAGTATCTGGGTTCGGTGGTGCCACCGAGCGATAACTTCTATTCGGCATTGAATTCGGCTGTGTTTACCGAAGGATCGTTTGTCTACGTGCCCAAGGGGGTGCGTTGCCCGATGGAGCTGTCAACCTATTTCCGGATTAATGCTCTGAATACCGGGCAGTTCGAGCGGACCCTCATCATCGCTGATGAGGGCAGTTACGTGAGTTATCTCGAGGGCTGCACGGCACCGATGCGCGACGAAAACCAGCTTCACGCGGCCGTGGTGGAACTCGTAGCAATGAAGGATGCCGAGATCAAGTACTCCACGGTGCAGAACTGGTATCCCGGTGACGAAGAGGGCCGAGGCGGCATCTACAACTTCGTGACCAAGCGCGGCGCCTGCCGGGGCGACAACGCCAAGATTTCATGGACCCAGGTTGAGACGGGTTCGGCCATTACCTGGAAGTATCCAAGTGTGCTGCTGGAGGGTAATCATTCGATCGGCGAATTCTATTCCGTTGCGCTGACCAATAACTGCCAGCAGGCGGATACTGGGACCAAGATGGTCCATATCGGAGAGCATACCTCCAGTACGATCATTTCCAAGGGCATCTCGGCCGGTCGCGGGCAGAACGCTTACCGGGGTTTGGTCAAGGTCTTAAAAGGTGCAAAGCAGGCGCGCAACTACTCACAGTGTGATTCTCTTTTGATGGGAGATCGGTGCGGTGCACATACATTCCCGTATGTCGAGGTAAAAAATCCCACGGCCACGATCGAGCACGAAGCAACTACCTCCAAGATCGGTGAGGATCAGTTGTTTTATTGTCGCCAGCGCGGACTCTCCGAGGAAGATGCAGTTTCGATAATCGTGAACGGGTTCTGTAAAGAGGTCTTCCGCGAGTTGCCGATGGAGTTCGCCGTGGAGGCGCAAAAACTGCTGGGCATCAGTCTCGAGGGTGCGGTGGGATGATTTTCTGGGCGGGACTGACCGCCCGGCTGGATTGGGTTTGAAGTACGGAGTTTCAATAACAACATGCTAAAAATAAGCGATCTGAAAGTGACGGTTGATGGAAAGGCTATTCTGAATGGCCTCAACCTGGAGGTGGGTCCGGGAGAAGTACATGCCATCATGGGGCCGAACGGCTCGGGCAAGAGCACGCTGGCCAATGTCATCGCGGGGCGTGACGGCTATGAGGTCACCAATGGGTCTGTTACGTTCATGGGAAATGACCTGTTGTCGATGGCGCCTGAGGATCGTGCGCGCGAGGGGGTGTTCCTGGCTTTCCAGTACCCGGTGGAGATTCCAGGTGTCGCGAACATTGCGCTGCTGAAGGAAGGGCTGAACGCTGCACGCCGTCATCGTGGTGAGCCGCAACTCGACGCACTCGATTTTCTTAAACTAGTTCGCGAAAAGCTCAAATTGGTCGAGATGAAGGAGGAATTTCTCTACCGTTCGGTCAACGAGGGTTTCTCAGGCGGGGAAAAAAAGCGCAACGAAATCTTCCAGATGGCGATGCTGGAGCCCAGCCTCGCAGTCCTCGATGAAACAGATTCGGGTCTTGATATCGATGCGCTGAAAACCGTCGCGGGTGGTGTCAACGCGTTGCGATCAGACGATCGCTCCATCATTCTGGTCACGCACTATCAGCGACTGCTTGACTACATCGTTCCTGATAAGGTGCATGTCCTGGCGGGCGGTAAAATCTTGCGTTCCGGTGACAAGCAGTTGGCATTGGATCTCGAAGAGCGCGGTTACGGCTGGATCGAAACCGCTGCCGACGCGGCTACCGCATGAGTGCTATGGAAAGCCATGCCGTGTCCTACGTGGAAGCGCAACAGGCGCGCGCTGGTGAACTGCCAGCAGCCGGTGTCGCAGCGCTAGATCGCAGCCGTTCGGAAGCGCTGGAAATTCTCGGCGAGCGTGGTTTGCCGTCCCAGCGCGATGAAGACTGGAAATACACTTCCATCAAGCCCATTACCCGATCCCGGTTTAGCCCGGCAGTATCGGGCGTTGATTGTTCGGACGACTTTATCGCCGGATTAGCCATTGAGAATCTGGATGCCTGGCAACTCGTTTTCGCCGATGGCTTTTACCTGGCGCACCGTTCAAAAACCAACGGCCTGCCGGAAGGTGTTCAGGTTGCGGGCCTTGCTGAAGCACTGACGCGGGATCCGGACTCCATTGTCGACCGGCTAGGATCTGCTATGGGCGAGATGCCGCACGGGTTTGCCGCGATGAATTCGGCATTCGTGGGTGACGGCGCTCTGGTGGAGGTCGCAGCGGGCGTCCAACTGGAAAAGCCCATTGAACTGCTCTTCGTTTCCGGTTGCAGCGGCGAGGGTTTCCTGAGCCTGCCGCGCAATCTTGTCATCCTCGGCGAGGGCAGCCACGCGAGTATCATCGAGCGTCATATCTCTTTTGGTGCAGAGCGGACTCTCAGCAATTCGCTCACCGAGATCATCCTCGCCATGAACACGACATTAAACTACTGCTGTGTGCAGGATCAGGCCGAGCGGACCTTCCATGTGGGTGGGCTGTTCGCTCGCCTGGCCCAGTCCGCCAAACTTAAAGCGACCACGGTTACCGTGGGAAAGGCATGGGTTCGCAACGATGCCCGGGTCAACCTTGATGCGCCGCAGGCTCACGCAAACCTCGACGGGGCCTACCTTGCCTTTGGCCGCTGTCATGTCGATAACCACACCCACATTTCGCATAACGCACCCGAATGTACCAGTCGTGAGTGCTACAAAGGTGTGCTCGGTGATCGGGGCCACGCGGTTTTTCATGGCCGGATCGTAGTGCAGCCGCACGCTCAGAAAACCGATTCCGAGCAAAGCAACCAGAATCTGCTGCTCTCTGCGGATGCACAAATTGACACCAAACCCCAACTGGAAATCTATGCGGATGATGTGAAATGTGCTCACGGCGCAACCGTGGGGCAGATGGATGAGTCCGCCCTTTTCTATCTGGTTTCGCGTGGCATTAATCGGGAGACAGCGCGACGTATGCTGACCCAGGCCTTCGCCGCCGAGGTTCTCGAGACCGTAACGCCCTCGGCGCTGCAGAGTTATCTTGCATCGCAGGTCTCAGGTCAGTTGTCTCCGGCTGTGCCGCCGGGGGCCGCTGCCTAGCGTATCGTATCCTTCAAACAGATAAATTGAATATAACCGTCATATGAGCAGCACCGAATCCGAAACAACTGAAACTGAGCCGATGGATCCTGTCGATGTGGCGGGTGAGTCTGAGACCTCCAGTGCCACGGACCATCCGCCCTCCGTCCGGCTTGCCTCGGTCGCCCCCGACGAGACCCTGCTCGAGCGCGTGGTGGCCGGGGTACGAGGGGTCTATGATCCTGAAATCCCGCTCAATATCTATGACCTCGGTCTGATCTACCGGATCGATATTACCGAAGAAGGGAAGGTCGCGATCGACATGACCCTGACTTCACCGATGTGCCCCGTGGCAGAATCGCTACCGGGCGAGGTGGAGATGGCGGCGCGCGGGGTCGATGGGGTCTTTGATGTTGCTATCGAACTGGTCTGGGATCCGCCCTGGGGCCCCGAAGTCATGAGTGAGGCTGCGCGTCTCGAACTCGGAATTTTCTGATGAGCGAGTGGGTCCGTGTTGCACGCGCCGATGAGGTGCAGGTGGGAACACCTTTTGCCACCACGCTCGATGACGACGCGCTGGTACTGGCGCGTCTCGGCGACGACATCGTCGCGCTGGAAGATTTGTGCACCCACGACGGCAGTGACATCTCAGGCGGCTGCATTGTAGATGGTGCCATCGAGTGCCCGCGGCACGGCGCCCGTTTTTGCCTTCGGACCGGAGAGGTGCTGTCTCCCCCCGCCTACGAAGGTCTGCACGTATTCCCGGTTCGTATAGAAGACGGCGTCGTGTGGGTGAGAGACGACCGTTGGGACTGAACTTCCCTATGTTGTGCCAAGGAATCAGGAAGGCTTTCGTCGCCGGCAACGCTCTGTCACCCATAACAACGGACCCAATATCGCCAGCTCGATAACCACGGCCCACAGGTTGTGCAAGGAAACAATGTCCCGGATTACGCCGGCAAGACCTGCGCTTTGAGCGCCGTGACTGAAATCGCTAAACACGGTTACCGGCGCGATATAGTAATGATCATCGAAAGGCCACAACAGCAGCACGCCATACGGGGCGCCCAAGTCTGCCGCCAGGGTGTCAGCCAGCACATGACCCAGGTATACCGCAAAGAGGACAAAGATCTGCACCTTCGACAGACTTCGGAAGATCAGCGCGAGCACTATGGTACAAACACCGGCGGCGGCGATCGAGTGGGTTGGGCCATGGTGAAAGCGGTTCGGATCGCCGATCAACATCCCGGGCAGAAAATCGAGGTCGGGTGCGATGGCGGCGAAGAGCACCAGTACTGGCCACCATTGCGTAAACACCTCGCGAGGTTTTGGAACTCCGGATATCGCGAAGGCAAACAAGACATGTCCAACCGGACTTGGCATGGGAGCGAATCCTGTTGATGGAAGGCATGAAGGAGCAGACTCAGGGGTCCAGCCCCTCAAGGCGTCAAGACTACGCACTGCACGTGCGCCTTGTTACACGCTGGAGTGATTATGACATGCTCGGGCACGTCAACAATGTAGAGTACTACCGCTACTTTGAAACGGCGATCCTGACACTGCGGCGTGAGACGGACCTTGATTGGCAGGCCGACCCCGTCATTCCACTCGCCGCCGAAAATGGGTGTTCTTTTTTGAAGCCGGTGGCGGTGTCCGGCCATGTAGATATCGGCGTCCGGATCGCACATCTAGGCAACAGCAGCGTGCGCTATGAAACTGCTGTCTTTGTGCCCGATGACGATACGTCGAGTGCCAGTGGGTTTTTTGTCCACGTGTTTATTGATCGTGCCACCGGCAGGCCTGTGCCGATTCCACAGGCGGTCCGTGCACACTTTGAGCAACAGCGTGAGACCCTTGCCAAAGGGCAGATCCGTCTTGTGGATGAGGCGCGGCTTCTTCCCACAAGACCGCCCGCTGGTGGTTAAATTGGTCGTGGGCCCCTGAGACGGGCACTGAAAACTTCCCTCGAAGTGGTTATGACACGCAAACTCTACATAAAGACCTTCGGTTGCCAGATGAACGAATACGATTCGACTCGTATTGCCGACCTTATGGCAGCGTCACACAACATGGTACTCACGGATGAGGCCGAGCAGGCGGACATGCTGTTGCTAAACACTTGTTCAGTCCGGGAAAAGGCTCAGGAGAAAGTTTTTTCCCAATTGGGCCGGTGGCGAAAATGGAAGGAGCAGCGACCTGATCTGGTGATCGGCGTGGGCGGATGCGTCGCAAGCCAGGAGGGTGATCTGATCTTGCGCCGGGCACCCTATGTTGATCTTGTCTTTGGACCCCAGACCTATCATCGGCTTCCTGCCATGATCGAAGCGCTGCAGCGTGAGCGGCGTCCGCGCATTGACATCAGTTTTCCGGAGATTGAAAAGTTTGATGCGCTCGCCCCGCCGCGCAGCGAGGGGCCGCGGGCCTATGTTTCGGTGATGGAAGGCTGTAGTAAGTACTGCACTTTCTGTGTCGTGCCCTACACGCGCGGTGAGGAGTTCAGTCGCCCGTTTGACGAAGTCATCACCGAGATCGTCGAACTTGCCGAACAGGGTGTGCGTGAAATCACCCTGCTCGGCCAAAATGTGAATGCGTATGCCGGTGCCCGTCACGGCGGCGGCACCATCGACTTTGCCGAGCTGCTGGCGTACGCCGCTGCGGTTGAGGGCATCGACCGGCTTCGTTATACGACGTCACACCCGGTGGATTTCACCGACGCGTTGATTGATGCGTATCGCCAGGTACCGGAACTTGTGAGTCACCTGCACCTGCCGGTGCAGAGCGGTTCGGACCGCATCCTGTCAGCGATGAAGCGGCGGTACCAGGTAGCGGATTACGAAGCCATCATCGCAGGCCTGCGCAAGGCGCGGCCCGATATCAGTCTGTCTTCCGATTTCATCGTCGGGTTTCCCGGAGAGTCGTCCGATGATTTCAACGCGACCCTGGACTTGATCGAGCGGGTAGGCTTTGATCATTCGTTCAGCTTTATCTACAGCGCCCGGCCGGGCACACCCGCCGCCGTGCTTGCGGATGATGTCCCGATGGAAGAAAAACGGGACCGGCTTTCGCGGTTGCAGGCAATGATCGACAAACAGGCCGGCGCCATCAGTGCGGGGATGGTGGGCACCACTCAGCGCATCTTGGTAGACGGCGTTTCGCGTAAAAATGCCGGGCACTTGAGTGGACGCACCGAAAACAACCGTGTGGTCAATTTCGCTGCTGGTGAGGTCTCAATTGGCGATTTTCGTGATGTTCGTATTACGGAAGCATTACCCAATTCCTTAAGGGCCGAAGTCCTTGGGGCTATGCCTCCAACTTCTGCTATGATGACACCTGCTTCGCGTGGAGCATCAGTACTGGATTGAACAACCCCACCCAACCCGTCACCTTCCTTCTCGATCCCGAGGACAATCAGCGCCTGGCCGACCTGTGTGGAGAGCACAACGCTCACCTCAAGCAGGTAGAGGAGGGGTTTGGTGTGCGCATCTCCCATCGTGGGCATCTCTTTTGTGTTGATGGTCAGGATCAGGATGTCCGCAATGCGCAGGACGTGCTCTGTGCGCTCTATGCGGACAGCGGCAATGGCGCATCGCTGAGCCCCGACCAAATCCAGGTTGCGATCAGCCAGATCCCAAGAAAAGGCCTCAACGATCAAGACGGACCCGATGATGTAGTCATCCGGGTTCGCAAGGCCATGATCCGGGGCAAGAGCACTAACCAAAAGCGCTATCTCGGAAACATTTTGCGGCACGATATCAACTTCGGTATCGGACCCGCCGGCACCGGCAAGACTTATCTGGCAGTCGCTTGTGCGGTACAGGCGCTTGCCGAGGAAACGGTCGATCGAATCGTACTGGTTCGTCCGGCGGTTGAAGCAGGAGAGCGCTTGGGATTTTTGCCGGGTGACATCGGGCAGAAAGTCGACCCCTTTCTTCGGCCGTTGTATGACGCGCTTTACGAGATGCTGGGCTTTGAGCGGGTGGGCCGCCTGATGGAGCGCCATGTCATTGAACTGGCACCACTCGCTTACATGCGTGGCCGAACGCTGAGTCATGCCTTTGTCATTTTAGATGAGGCGCAAAACACAACTGAGTCACAGATGAAGATGTTTCTTACCCGCCTAGGCTTTGGTTCCCAGGCCGTGATTACCGGCGACCCTTCACAGGTCGACCTTCCGCGCGACACCCGTTCGGGCCTGGTCCACGCCGTGGAGTTGCTGTCGTCCGTCAAGGGTCTCAGCGTAACCCGCTTTACACCCCAGGATGTGGTTCGCCACCCGCTGGTGCAACGTGTGATCGAGGCCTATGAAAAGGAGGGTCAGTCAGCCTGAGTGGAACCCGTGATAGAGGTACAGCTGGCAAGTGGCCACGGTGATGAACCAACCGTTGAGCAGGTCCGCAACTGGGCGGCTGCAGCACTGGCTGTGTTTCAGGATGCGGGCGCCAGTCTAACGGTGCGCATGGTTGACGAGACTGAAATGATAGAACTCAACACACGTTTTCGTGCCCGCCCGGGGTCAACCAATGTGCTCTCCTTTCCTGTTGAGGCGTTGCCCGGTCTCCCGGCGGCGGAGCATCCGCTCGGCGACATTGTCGTCTGCCCGTCTGTGGTCGAACGTGAGGCGCTGAGTCAGGGAAAAAAAGTTGAGGACCACTTTGCCCATCTGGTGGTGCATGGGGTGTTGCATCTGCACGGCCATGATCATCAAAGCGGTTCCCAGGCAGCAGCGATGGAACAACTGGAGACGGATGTGCTTGCCACCCTCGGGATCAAGAATCCCTACCAGACGGTCTGATACTGTCGTGCAGAACGAAAAAAAACGTAGCGTATTTTCGCGCCCAGGCTGGTGGCAGGATCTGCGCTACCTGCTGCGTGGTATTCCGCAGACCCGCGAGCATCTTTTTTCCACCCTGAATGTCGCGCGGCGTGCTGACCTAGTCGATGACGATACCCTGCAGATGATGCGTCGAGTGATCGAGGTGTCCGATCTCCAGGTTGAGCAGGTGATGGTTTCCCGCGGCCAGATGGTGACGGTTGATGTTAACCAGACCCTCGAAGAAGTCCTGCCGGCGATCACCGAGGCTGCACACTCGCGCTTTCCGGTAACGGACGGCGACAAGGACGGTGTGGTGGGTATCCTGTTGGCCAAGGATTTACTGCATCGCCAGCAGCAAAGCGGGGGTAACGGACTTCCCTGGGCGACGGTCCTGCGCCCCGCGGTGTTTATTCCCGAAAGCAAACGGCTCAATGTGCTCCTCCAGGAGTTCCGCGACAGCCGCAATCATATGGCGATCGTGGTTAATGAATACGGTAGCGTTGTGGGCCTGGTTACTATTGAGGACGTCCCTGAACAGATTGTTGGCAACATTGAGGATGAGCACGATCTCGATGGCGCTACAGGCATGGTGCTGCGCCGGGGTTCCGGTTTCTGCGTGATCAAGGCTATGCTCCCGGTCGAAAGTTTTAACCAACTCTACGGTTTGAATCTTGACCCGCTGGAGTACGACACCATGGGGGGGCTCGTGACCGGGTCGCTGGGTCATGTGCCGCGGCGTGGCGAGACGATCAAGTTCGATCAGTTTACGGCAGAGGTACTGAGCGCAGACAGCCGTCGGCCGCGCCTTTTGCGCATCACGCTTCTGTCGGCTGACGAAACCCCGGCGCAGTAGATTCATGCGTTTGTCTGGCAGCGCGATGCGAATAGCCGCGGCTGCACTCTCAGGCCTTGCCTGTCCGCTGGCCTTTGCGCCATTTGACCTGTTCTGGCTCGCACCGCTCACACTGGCAGTGCTCTATGGCTGCTGGTGGCGAGCCTCTGCCCGGCAGGCCGCGTTGCAAGGCTTTGCTTTTGGTCTGGCGATGGCGCTCAGCGGTGTCTCGTGGATATACGTGAGTCTCAATCAGTTCGGCAATATGCCTGCACCTTTGGCAGGTGCTGCCGTGATGGTTTTTGCAGCCCTGATGGCACTCTATCCGACCTTGGTTGGGGGACTTCAAGCCCGCATCGGGCCGAAGAGCCCCACCCTTCGCGCCATGCTGGTGATGCCGGCCCTGTGGGTTCTCGGCGAGTGGTTGCGAGGCAACCTCCTTAGCGGTTTTCCATGGCTCTATCTTGGTTATAGCCAGGTCGATACGCCGCTCGCCGCTTTGCTGCCTATTGCAGGAGTCCTGGGCGTCAGTCTCTGGGTCGGCCTCGGCGCCGGTGCGCTGGTAGCGGTTGTTTTCTTGGCCGGGCGGTCGAGATTGCTCCCGGGCGTGGTGCTTCTGGGTTTGCTTGGTTCTGTGGCGCTCATACAGGCACCGGCTTTTGTTCAACCTGCCGGTGAGCCCATCAATGTTGCCCTCGTACAGCACAACGTTTCACTTAATGACAAATGGCAGAGCCACAAAACCGACGCGATCGCGAGAGACTATCTTGCAGATAGCGAGCCTCTCTCAGGCGCAGACCTTATCGTCTGGCCAGAGGCGGCGCTGTCGGCGTATCTCGACGAGATTGATCCCGGGTTTATCGCACGCCTCAGAAATCATGAAGCGGATTTTCTTCTCGGGATATTGGCGCGTGAGGCGTTAGCACCGGATGCCGCCTATTACAACGTAGCGCTTGGTGTAGGGGATGAGTCCGTTCTCTATCGCAAGCACCAGTTGGTGCCTTTCGGCGAATATTTGCCCATGCCCGGGCTGCTCGCCCGGATACTCGACTATCTCAGTATTCCGATGTCGGATTTCTCGCCGGGACCACTGCCACAGTCGCCGATGCAACTTGCCGGACATCCCATCGGCGTCAGTATCTGCTATGAGGATGCCTTCAGTCACGTGATTAATGCAGCCTTGCCGCAGGCGCAGATACTCGCGAATCTCAGTGAGGACGCCTGGTTCGGCGATTCCCTGGCGCCGCACCAGCGGCTGCAGATCGCGCGGGCCCGGGCAATTGAAACCGGCCGTCCCATGATTCGGTCCAGCAACAATGGGCTGTCGGCATTGATTGATGCAAAAGGCCAGGTGGGTACCGTGGCGCCGCAGTTTGTGCGTACGGTGGTGCGAGGCAGCGTGCAGCCGATGAGCGGTACCACGCCGTTCGTGCGCTTCGGAAATCTACCGGTGCTCGGCCTGTGCGCGCTGCTACTCGGCGCGGGCTTTTGGCGACGCATTGGGAGAGGCTCGTGACTTCCTTTTACAGTGATAGACTGAGGTGATGGCCGATCTTGAACAAAGCCCGCTTGTCGTCGCGATCTCTTCGCGCGCGCTGTTCGATCTTGAGAGCGGCCACCAGATTTATGTTGAGGAGGGCGTCGAGGCCTATTGTCGGTATCAGGTTGAGCATGAGGAAGAATTACTCCAGCCTGGTGTGGCGTTCCCTCTGGTGCAGAAACTGTTGGCGCTCAACCAAACGGAAAGTGAACAACGCGGTGTCGAGGTCGTGCTGATCTCGCGCAATAGCGCCGACACGGGACTTCGCATTTTCAATTCCATTGCCCACTACCAGCTCGACATCACCCGCGCTGCCTTCTCGGGCGGTGAGAGTCCTTTCCGCTACGTCACTCCCTTTAGCGCTGATCTCTACCTGTCAGCGGATCCCGCCAACGTCCGCCAGGCTCTGCAGGCCAACATCGCGGCCGCTACGATTCTGCCCTCGCGCACGCATCTGGAACGAAACAGCCAGTTGCGTATTGCTTTCGACGGAGATGCGGTGCTCTTTGCGGATGATTCCGAGCGCGTCTACCAGTCCCAAGGGCTGGCCGCGTTTGCGGCGTCAGAGAAGAAAATGGCCTCGACACCTATGACCGGCGGCCCGTTCAGGAAGTTTCTTCAGTCCCTGCACCACCTGCAGTCGAAATGGCCGCGCAACGAGGCGCCCATCCGAACCGCGTTGTTTACCGCCCGCAGCGCCCCCGCGCATGAACGGGTGATTCGCACTCTGCGTGCGTGGGATATCTGGATTGACGAGGCGGTATTTCTGGGCGGTCTGGATAAAGGCGAGTTTCTGCAGACTTTCGGCGCCGATATTTTCTTCGACGATCAGACCGGCCATTGCGAATCTGCACGTCGCTATGTTCCCACCGGCCATGTGCCTCACGGCATCACCAACGACGCTGCCTGAACCGATCGAATCCGCCGTTGTTATAATTACGTTCCTCGTAAGCGACGGGGGCGCAACACTTTTTCTCCCGGTTTATCCATGAAACAGATTCGATGGTGGCTTCTAGGCTGGTGGCTCGCCGGCGCACTCGCTCTTTCCTCGGCTGCGGGCGCGGCGCTGCCTATGGCGGTAGAAGGTGAGCCGCTGCCGAGCCTCGCACCGATGCTCGAGCGGGTCCTGCCGGCGGTGGTCAATATTTATACCAAAAGCCGGGTCACTGAGCGGCAGAGCCCTTTTCAGACAGACCCCTTCTTCGAGAAGTTCTTCGGCACGCCTCCGCCTCAGCAACGTGAAAGACGGGTCAGTAGTTTGGGCTCCGGGGTGATTACGGATGCCGAGTCGGGCTATGTGATTACCAATAGCCACGTGATCTCTGGTGCTGACGAGATCAGTGTGCGCCTGCATGACGGGCGGGCCTTCGATGCTCAGATCGTGGGAGTGGATGAAGATGCCGACATCGCGGTAATCCAGATTGCGGCAGAAGCACTCCAGCAGATTGATCCGGGGGATTCAGATAGGCTGCGGGTGGGTGATTTCGTCGTGGCGATCGGCAACCCCTTCGGTCTCGGACAGACAGCCACCTCAGGCATCATCAGTGCGCTCGGCCGTTCGGGGCTGAACATCGAGGATTACGAGGACTTCATTCAAACAGATGCATCAATCAACCAGGGAAACTCGGGCGGCGCGCTCGTCAATCTTCGTGGCGAACTGGTTGGTATCAACACCGCAATCCTGGCACCCGGGGGCGGCAATATCGGCATCGGATTTGCCATACCGATCAACATGGTTCAGTTGCTCACCCGCCAGATCATTGAATACGGAGAGGTCCGCCGCGGGCGTCTGGGCGTTATTGCGCAGAACCTGACCCCGGAACTCGCCGAAGCGCTTGGGATTGATACAACCCGCGGCGCCGTGATCTCCCAGGTGATTCCCGATTCGGCTGCAGCCGATTCCGGGATGCAGGAAGGCGACGTCGTGGTCGCGGTCAACGACCGCGAGATTGTCGACGCCAGTTCGCTTCGCAACACGATTGGCCTTTTCCGGGCCGACGAGGAGATCGAAGTCAGCTTCCTGCGTGATGGCCAACGACAGAGCAAGCGGATCCGGATTCGCGCCATCGAACCGCTTGCCGGTCAAGGTCTCAAGATCAACAAGCGCCTGGAAGGCATTCGTCTGGCCGATATCGATGACCAGGATGGCCCACAAGGCCAGCGCGGTGTCCGCGCGGTAGAAGTGGTACAGAACAGTCTCGCGTGGCGTGCAGGCTTGCGTGAAGGGGATCTCATCATCTCGATCAACAAGCAGCCGATCTACAGTTTGAACGACGTTGAGCGGGCCGTCGACGAAGACGACGTGATGCTTCTGCTGAACGTGGTGCGGGGTAACTCGGGTCTCTTTATTGTGATTCGCTAGCCTAGGCAGGTATTGTGACGATGAAAGAAAATCTTATTGCGCCTTCGATTCTCTCGGCTGACTTTGCCCGCCTGGGTGAAGAAGTCGATAACGTGCTCGCTTCGGGGGCTGATATCGTGCACTTTGATGTGATGGATAACCATTACGTCCCCAATCTGACCATTGGCCCGCTGGTATGCGCGGCGTTGCGCAAGCACGGCGTCACCGCCCCCATTGATGTTCACCTCATGATTAAGCCGGTCGACCGCATCGTTCCTGATTTTGCAGCGGCGGGCGCCTCCTACATTACCTTCCATCCTGAAGCCAGTGAGCATGTTGATCGCACCCTTCAGTTGATTCGCAGCGAGGGCTGCAAGTCGGGTCTGGTATTTAATCCGGCGACGCCGCTGAGCGTTTTGCAGCACGTCATAGACAAGGTCGACATGATTCTGCTGATGTCGGTCAACCCCGGCTTTGGCGGGCAGAGTTTTTTGCCATCGACACTGGATAAGTTGCGTCAAGCGCGCAAGCTCATCGATGAGTCAGGTCGGGACATTCGTCTCGAGATCGACGGTGGTGTGAAAGTCGATAACATCGGGGAGATTCATGCTGCCGGTGCCGATACCTTTGTTGCCGGGTCGGCCATATTCGGCGCCGCCCGCGATGGCGATCCGAACTGTTACGACACGGTGATCAGCGCAATGCGTGCCGCATTGGCTGAATCACCGTCATGAGTGAGCCTAATCCGGCCTATCCCGCGCCTTTCTTCAGAACGCCTGCGCGGGGGATTCTGTTCGATCTTGACGGTACCCTGATCGATTCTGCACCGGACCTGGTTGGCGCTTGCAATGACATGCTCGAGGCGCTCGGGCGGGAACCCGTGGCGCTCGAGACTGCTCGAGGCTGGATTGGTAATGGTGCGCGCCGTCTTGTAGAGCGGGCGCTGACGGGGGATTTTGACGGTGAGGCCCCGACAGATTTGATGGCAACGGCGTACCCGCTTTTCGAAAAGTGTTATCAGGAAAATCTCCACCGTGACAGTGTGCTGTATGTGGGCGCGGATGAAACCCTGGCGCAGTGTCAGCAATCGGGCAAACGGGTCGGCTGTGTCACTAACAAGCCGGGCGTCTTTACCCGGCCGCTGCTCAAGGCTATGGGTCTTAGCGACTATCTCGATCCGATCATTGGTGGCGATGATCTGCCTCGGAAAAAACCAGATCCGTTGCCGCTTCAGCACGCTGTTGAGCAATGGGAATTGACTCCGGACGAATGTCTGCTGGTGGGTGATTCGATAAGCGACTTTCATGCCGCGCGTGCCTGCGGGATGCCGGTGGTGTTGGTGAGTTACGGCTACAGTCAGGGTCTTGACCTTTACGAACTCGGCCCGGATGCCGTGATAGACTCGTTGCCGCAGGTTCTGGAGATAGTTGAATCGTCATAAGGGCGGTTCGGCAAACGCCAAGCCCTGTCACGCAAACGACCAACGCGGCGCTAAAGCGCAGACCCAGAGCGTTGACGTTGTGGTGCAACGATTTCTCAGCATGACTGCCTCTGTTAAATTCCAATTGACCCCCGGAGGCGAGCACAGCCTCGGCTTTCTCATCGTATGATTTCACGCGCCGAATACGATCGTCTGGTCCGGGAGGGCTACAACCGGATTCCGCTGCAGACCGAAGTGCTGGCAGATCTGGAGACACCTGTCAGCGCGTATCTCAAGATGGCGCAGGGGCCATACAGTTATCTGCTGGAATCCGTACAGGGTGGCGAAAAGTGGGGCCGCTACTCCATCATCGGTTTGCCGTGCCCGACGGTGGTCCGGGTAAGCGGTAATCTGCTGCTGATCGAACAGGAGGGTGAAGAGATTCACCGCCAGGAGACCGACGATCCCTTAGCGGCGATTCAGAGCATTCACCGTCAGTTCAATGTGCCCCAGCTGGATACCCTGCCGCGCTTTAACGGTGGGTTAGTGGGCTACTTCAGTTACGACACCGTGCGCTATATCGAGCCCCATCTTACCGCTGGCGATCTGCCGGATCCGGTGGGAGCGCCGGATATTCTGTTGATGGTGTCTGACGAGCTTCTGGTTTTCGACAACCTGAGCGGCCGTCTTCATATTGTGGTGCATACCGATCCCGAATCGGACGACGCCTATGCCTCGGGCTGCGAGCGGCTCGATCAACTGGTCGAGCAGATCTCAAGTCTGTCGATAGGGCGCTCGATAGCTGCCGGACACGCGGTCCACGAGAGCGACTTCCGTTCATCGTTTGTCCAAGAGGACTTCGAAGAGGCCGTCGAGCGCTGCAAGGAATATATCGAGAGCGGTGACATCTTTCAGGTGGTGCTCTCGCAGCGTCTTTCGATTCCCTTTGAAGCCGAGCCCATCACGCTGTACCGGGCACTGCGCACGGTGAATCCTTCGCCCTATATGTATTTTCTGGATCTTGATGATTTCCAGATTGTTGGCTCCTCACCAGAGATTCTGGCGCGCCTGGAAGACGGGGAAGTCACGGTGCGCCCCATTGCGGGCACCCGCCGCAGGGGCTTGAGCGAAGAAGAGGACCGGCGCCTTGAGGAAGAGTTGATCTCAGACCCCAAGGAACTCGCAGAGCACCTGATGCTGGTCGATCTTGGCCGCAATGATGTCGGCCGGATCGCGGCTACGGGCACTGTTAAGTTGACCTCCAAGATGCAGGTCGAGCGCTATTCACACGTGATGCATATCGTCTCGAACGTGACCGGAGAGCTTCAGGATGACCTTGACGCCATCGATGTGCTGCGCGCGACCTTCCCGGCAGGCACCGTCTCCGGAGCACCTAAGGTCCGGGCCATGGAGATCATCGGCGAACTTGAGCCGGTACGCCGGGGCATCTATTCCGGCGCTGTCGGCTACATCGGATGGAACGGCAACATGGATACCGCGATTGCGATCCGCACCGCGGTCATCGCTGATGGCGAACTGCATATCCAGGCCGGTGCCGGCATTGTGGCCGACTCGGTGCCCTCGCAGGAATGGCAGGAGACGATGAACAAGGGCC
>PVBE012512762.1_pt1 | contig 15846 bp, 14 predicted proteins | sample 1631181 | NCBI WGS metagenome assembly PVBE01 (sample SAMN08397723, study PRJNA350692) | Marine metagenome, whole genome shotgun sequencing project. | isolation source: water | place: Pacific Ocean | collected 2012-04
ACCCCCAAACACCCCTCAGAACGTCCACAGAAGGTCATACAGACGTATAACCGTGTTGGGATAACCCCATACCCCAAATTTCAAAGAAACGTCTGTGTGACCTTATCTGTCTAACGAAACCTAAAATGACTCGACAAAATGGAATCCTTTAAGTAGGATAATCAGATGGTCGAGACACTTCATATCTACACCCGTGTATCCACCACCTCTCAGGAAGAGGAAGGAACATCACTCGATACTCAACGGGAGTTGGGAATTGAGTGTGCAAAGAAATTAGGATTCAAACATCGTGTTTGGAATGAGGGTGGTCAGTCCTCTGCAAAGGACGATCTTGCAAACCGACCTGTACTGACGGAACTCCTGACCCAGATCGATGAAGGTCAAGTCCAACACCTATACGTTTGGAACACAGACCGTCTCAGTCGGAATGTTGCGACATGGGGGATGATCAGACTCAAACTGATCACCAGTGATGTAACACTTCACACACCCACTGGAAAACAACTCCTCAGTGACCCTGCAACCAATATGTTGATTGGGATAATGGGTGAGGTTGCACAGTATGATAACCAATTACGGACAGAGAGATTTCGTCTTGGAAAACTGAAACGACTTCGTGCAGGGGGATGGAAAGGTGGTCCTCCACCATACGGATACAAACTCGTAGATAGTCAACTCGTTCCTAACGAGGATGAAACCCCTTGGGTCAAATTCATATTTGAGAACTACGCATCGGGTATGAGTGTCGATGACATCAGGACGGAACTCTTAAACAACGGAGTGGTCACCAGACGGGGGAATCCTGTTTGGTCACACGGTTCCATCGACGCACTTTTGAGAAACACTCACTACGGTGGATTCCACAACTACACAGACAAAAAATCTGGTGAAACCATCCGTGTAAACTGTCCTGCGATCCTCGATCCATCACTGATCCAATCTGCATACGATAGTATGGAGAAACGGGGTTACAGGAAGGACGGGAACAAACGCACCAAAACGAGTAACGAAAAATATACCTATCTCCTGACCGACCTCCTGCATTGCACTCACTGTGGTTGTCGGTTCGGTGGTAACCAGAAAAAGTCGCAGACCTCTTATTATCAATGTCTGCAAAAGACAGGGAAATTCAAAACCACCAAAACTGATCGTCATATCGACTGTGGTACTAATCGAAATCTCAGGATCGATACCACTGATCAGGTGGTTTGGGACACTGTGGTTGATGTCCTGTCAAACTCCCATCTGTTTAAGGAGAGGGTGAAACAGGAGACGATAGGTGACCGATCACTTCGTCAGTCCACCATCGACATCAAAAAGATCGAGAAACGGGTTCAGAAGATCAGTGACGAAATTGCGAAGGTCACCGACTCCATCATCAATCTCAACACGGAACGTCTCATAGGTGACCTTGGACACAAGGACCTTGAGAAGGTCATCGGTAACCTTGAGAAACACAGACTGAAGTTGGAATCCGACAAGGAACACGTTGTAAGAGACCTGCAACAGGAGACTCAAAATCGGGTATGGATCGATTGGTTGAAGGAATTTGGAAAACGGATTGACGATCTCCGTGACCCGTCTCTGACCATCGAGGATAAGAAAGGGTTTTTGCAGGGGGTCGTTGATCGGATCGATGTGAAGTCCCTAGACAACCAGACCCACGAATTGAAGGTAGGGTTTACCTTTCCGTATGTTGGAGACACTCTCGTTAAGGACACCCAAAACGGTAAGTCATCCAAATCACGGGTTAAGGGTGGGAAAAAACTTAAAAGGGTGAAGGTAAATTTATTAAAAAAACCAGAGAGTTAACATGTCAGGAATCCGATTATATAACGAAATTTATTCCGTTACCGTCGAGTAGCGCCTCGGGCGCCATTTTTTGGAGGAGATAGTTATGAGCAGTGCGCCAACGGGCCAGATGCCCCGCACCCTGATGCAGATGGCCGGAGCGTCGTCAGAGCCGCCACCCCTGGCCGAGACGGCGCTGGTGCTGATCGACTGTCAGCGCGAGTACGTCGACGGCGCCTTGCCGCTCACCGGCATCGGGCCGGCCCTGGCCGAAACCGCCAAGGTGCTGGCAGCGGCGCGGGCGGCCGGGGCACCGGTCATCCACGTGGTGCATCGCGGGCGGCCGGCGGCGGCGCCTTCGATCCCGAGGGACCCTACTTCACCGAGGCCGACGAGGTGGCGGCGCTGGCTGGTGAGAGCACTATCGAAAAGGCGCTGCCCAACGCCTTCGCCGGCACCGACCTACAGCAAACACTGGAGGACCTGGGACGCAAACAGCTCCTCTTCGCCGGTTTTCAGACGCATATGTGCATCTCGTCCACGGTACGGGTGGCGCTCGATCTGGGCTATGCCTCGACGGTCGTCGCCAGGGCCTGCGCCACCCGCGACCTGCCCGACGGCGAAGGCGGCGTGGTGGCGGCGGCCGACCTGCACCGGGCTTCGCTGGCGGCGCTATCGGACCGTTTCGCCTTGGTGGTGGCGGACAGCACGGCCTGGTAGCCCCTGCCCCGCCCTTGCCTTCGCCGCTTTCGCCCCGCATGATCGTGCGGGGGCGGCAAAACGGCAGCGGGCAGGGCATCATGGCTGACAATAAGCGAAACAGCGCCAAGCGGGACTGGCAGGCCGCCTACGACCAAACCGTGGGCGAGGAGCGCCAGCGCCACAACCGCTCAGGCATCCCCGTCAAACCGCTCTACGGCCCCGAGGACTGGAACGACGCGCGCTACGCCGAGGCGCTGGGCTATCCCGGCCAGGCGCCGATGACCCGCGGCGTCTATGCCAGCATGCACCGCGGCCGGGCCTGGAGCCAGCGCCAGTTGGTCGGCCACGGCACGCCCCAGGACTACAACGAACGCCTGCAACACATGCTGTCGGCGGGCGCCAACGCGCTGAACATCGTCATGTGCAATTCCTTCATGCGCGGTTTCGACGCCGACCAGGTCGACCCGGTGCTGCTGGGCACCTGCGGCACCATCGTCAACACGCTGGAAGACATGGAGATCGCGCTCGAGGGCGTCGACATCGGCCAGACCTCGATCGGCTTCAACGATTCCGAGCCCTTCACCTTGCTCGCCATGCTGCTGGCCCTGGCCCGCGAGCGCGGCCTGCCCTGGACCCAGATTGCCGGCACTTCGAACCAGAGCGACTACCTCTCGCACTGGGCGGCGCTGCACATGTATTCGCGCCTGCCACTAGCCGCCGCGCGCCGCGTGCTGACCGACCACGTGCTTTTCTGCAACCAGCATCTGCCGCTATGGAACCCCATATCGGCGGTCGGCCAGCATACCCAGCAGGCCGGCGCCAACCCGGCCGAGGCCATGGCCTTCACCATCGCCGCCGGCCTGCAGATCGCCGAGGACGTGATCGCCGCCGGCCTCCATCCGGACGCCTTCCTGCCGCGGCTGACGTTCTTTTTCGACATCTCCATCAGCTTCTTCGAAGAGATAGCCAAGTTTCGCGCCGGGCGCCGGCTCTGGGCCAAGCTGGTGCGCGAGCGCCTGGGTGCCCGTGACGTCCGGTCCCAGCGCTTCAAGTTCCACGCCCAGACCTCGGGCGCCGATCTCACCCGGCAGCAGCCCTACAACAACATCGCCCGCACCGCCCTGCAGGGCATGGCCGGGATCTTCGGCGGCCTGCAGTCGCTGCACCTCAACGGCTACGACGAGGCCGTCAGCGCGCCCACCGAAGACGCCGCCCGGGTGGCCGTCAGCACGGCCAACATCCTGCGCGACGAGGCCCACTTGGCGGACGTCATCGATCCGCTCGGCGGCTCCTACTATGTAGAGACGCTAACCGATGACATGGAGGCCAAGATCGCCGCCATCATCGCCACCATCGATGCCGCCGGCGGCATGTTCCAGGCCACCGAGGACGGCCTGATCCAGGATATGATCGGCCGCTCGGCGCTGGAGCACTACCAGAAGCTGGAAAGCGGCGCCGAAATCGTGGTCGGCGTCAATGCCTACCAGCTTGAAGACGGCGGCGAGGCCGCGGCCTCGCTGGAACGCCCGGTGCCCGAGGCCATCGACAAGCTGGTCACCAGGCTGGCAAGCTTCAAGGCCGGGCGCGACCAGGGCAAGCTGCGCCAGGCGCTGGGTGCCCTGGCCCGGGCCGCCGGCGACAACGATCTCAACATCTACGAACACGTCGTCGAGGCCGCCGCGGCCGGCGCCAGCCACGGCGAGATCGTCTCCTGCCTGCAAGAGGAAATGGGCACCGGGGAACCATTGGTCGCGGCCTGACGCGGGGGTGGGGCTCGGCCCCCATTTCGTTTCATAAGGACGCGGGTTTCCGGGGAATTGCATGAAAGCGATCCTGTGCGAGCGCTTCGGCCCGCCGGAGGATCTGGTCGTGGCCGAGGTAGAAGAACCCGAGCCCGGTCCGGGCGAGATTCAGATCGCGGTGCGGGCGGCCGGCGTGGGCTACGTCGACGGCCTGATGGTGCAGGGCCTCTATCAGGAAAAACCGCCGCTGCCGCACGTGCCGGGCAGCGAGTTTGCCGGCGTCGTGGCGGCGCTGGGTGCCGGCGTCGAGGACTGGAGCGTGGGCGATCGGGTGATGGGCATGGCCAGCACCGGCGCCTTCGGCGAGAAGCTGGTGCAGCCGGCGGCGCTTTGTGTGGCCACGCCCGATAGGCTTGCCGACACCGAGGCGGCGGGTTTTCTGCTCAACCACGCTACGGCGCTGCATGGCCTGCGCGACCGGGGCGGGCTCGAGGCCGGCGAAACCATCCTTGTACTGGGTGCCGCCGGCGGCGTCGGCCTGGCCACCATGGCCATGGCCAAGGCGCTGGGTGGGCGCATCATCGCCGCCGCCTCGAGTCCCGAGAAGCGCGAGCTGGCACTGGCGGCGGGTGCCGAGGCTGCGGTCGATTACAGCCGGGACGATTGGCGCCGGGAATTGCAAGGCCTGACGGCGGAAAGCGGTTTGCAGATGGTCTGGGACCCGGTCGGCGGCGCCGCCGCCGAGGCCGCCATGCGCAGCCTGTCGTGGGGCGGGCGCCATCTCGTGGTGGGCTTCGCCAGCGGCACCATTCCCAAGGTCGGGCTGAACATCCCGCTGCTCAAGCAATGCCAGATCATCGGCGTCGACTGGGGCGCCAACCGCCGCCAGAACCACGCCTACGCCATGGCCATCGAGCGCGAGGCCGCGGCCTGGGTGGCCCAGGGCCGCCTCAGCCCGGCAGCGGTGACCAGCCGGCCGCTGGCCGAGGCGGCAGCGGTGCTGCGCCGGCAGCTCGACCGCGGCGCCCTGGGCAAAGTGGTACTGAAGATCACGCCCAGCGAACGGGCGTGAGTACCGCCGCTGCGAAAAGGGTCTCTGCCCCCTATTTGCGCACGCCGGTGGGTAACGGGAGCCTGCCCCATTTTTGTAGACGGTTTTTTGTGACGCCAAGGCACGCTCCCAAATTCAATCAACTACACACCGAGTACCGGCTCATACCCTTACCACGAGAACATTTCCACTATTCAAACGACTTTTCTCATGTTAAGATGATCGCCTATGTCGGTGAAGGTTGAAGCCTGGAATATTGGCGTCACCCCGTTGACGTAGATACCTTGGATGAAGATGCCAGTTGGCAGGCGCTGATGAGGATTTCATGCGAATATCCCTAGCCCGACTAATTGTCTGCGCCGTTCCGTTTTGCCTCGCCGCCGGTTCAGTGGATGCCTGTTCGAATCCTAAAATCCCGGCGGAGAACGTCAATAACGTATGGTACTGCAAAAGCGACTCGGACACGAAACGATCGAGGTCGGTTTCGATCTCTATGCCGACGGGGAAAGACTTTCGACCGTATGGAGCCGCAAAGGTGTGCGTGGTTATTCCGTTTGTCTGGAATCCCAGCATCTTGGACAACGATGCCGGTGGATCGAGGTCATATGCCGTTATCGAAACCCACCTACTACTATCTGCGGGAATTTCCTGCGATTGTATGGGATACTTTTGTGATTCTCGTTTTGCGCTGATCCTGCACATTATCGATCAGCCTTGGATCAAAGAGCCGTGCCACACCGATGACCCGGCCCGGTCGGCCTGATCGAAATCGGCGACCCCCTTTATGGCCCTCGAATTGCGGGACACACACCAAAATTCCCAAGAAATGGGCATCAACGTGGGTATCCCGCTTTTCCTTTCACCGACTTGTCCCCATCCGGTGGGAAGTGGACAATTGCCGCCATGACACCCCCCGGTCCTCCCGCCTGTCTCGGCCTCCTCGCCGCCTCGCTGGTCGTCTTCGCCCTGCCGGCCCCGGCCCAGACCGTGCGCCAGGCCCACAACGACGCCCGCCTGATCGGCACCTGGAAGGCGGAACAAGAAATCGACGCCGCCTGCAGCCGCTTCGCCGGCAGCGGCAGTTTTGAAATCACTCGCCTGCCCGACCAGAACGTCTACCGCCTGCAGGGCCTCTGGCAACTGGAGCAGAGCTTCAAGCGCGGCTGCCGGCCGCAGCGTGATGGGTCGCGCCAGTTCACGGTCGAAGTGTCCGGCCATTGCGCCGTAGCCGGCCGGCACCTGACCTGCGATGCCCGCTTCCAAGGCGGCGTCACCATCCTGCGGGCCAAGCGCTCACTCTGGACCATCGGCCGCAACAGCCTGGAATTGGAGGAGACGACGCCCGAGGACTTCAAGGTATCAAGCCGCGCCGAACGCTGGTCGACCAATGTGCGCGGCGAGGTCGCCAGCTTGCCCCTGCCGCCGCCCGGCGAGGCGAAAACCACACCGCCAGACGAAAACGAGGCATCTGCGAGGCTCTCCCGCCGGCGCTTTGACGACTGGCTCGAGCGCTATGCCGCGGCCCACCACTGGCTGCTGACGGCCCTCGACGGCCTGGCCGCCATGGACCACAACAGCGCCGCGCTTTTCGAACGGGTTCTGGCGGCCGACGTGGCGAAACGCGAACGCCGCGACGGCGACCAGGCGCTGGCCTGGATCCTGGAAGCCCACGGCACCGCCCGGCCGGCCGCGGCTGCCACCGGCGGGGCGGCGCTCGACGCCGCCGCCGGCCGGGGTCTCGACAGCCTGCGCCTGCTGGAGGCCACGGTGGACCGGGCGGTCACGGAATCGGCGGCGCTTTTTCAGGCTGTCCTCGAAGGCCAAGCCACGGTGGTGGACATCGCCATACGCCTGCGCCAGGGCCGCAAGACCCGCCACCGGGCCGAGCTTGCTTTTCGTCGCCTGAGATCGGCAAGCCTCTCTCGGATGCACCCGGAGCGCCATCTGCACGCCGCCGCCGGCGCCGCCGACAGTGCCGTCATCGCGCTTTACGATTTTGAACTCAAACGCCTGGGCGTGGCGGGGCCGGATGCGGCCGCCGTGGTCGCCAACGCCCGGCGCCAGCTGACGGCCGGGCGTCAGGCGGTGGCGGCGGGCCACACGGCGACCAACCAGGCGCTGGAGGCAGTGCAAAAGAGCACTGCACTGGGCAACGACGCCCGGCGCCAGCTCTTTCTCGGCCTGACCACCTATGCCCAATCCTTCGACGTCGAGGACCAAGTGCTGGAGGCCCTGGCGGCTGCCGTCGACGACCTTGCCGCCGGCCGTCCGCCGGGCCAAGAACTCGAGACCATCACCGCGTTGGCAGCCCAGCGCCGCCACCACGCGCGGCGCCGCCTGGTCATCATCCGCCGCCTGGCCGGCTACGAGAGGTAGGAGGAGTCTTGTCGCTCACGGCGGCGGACCTACGGCCCGCAGCCTCCGCGGGGGCGCCGCAGTGGCGGCGGGTCGCGTTGCTCCCGTTGGTTTTTGTCGCTCACGGCAGTGGGCCTGACGGCCCACGCCTGCGCGGGCGCGCCGCAGTGGCGGCGGGTCGCGGTCGCTCCCGTTGCACCAAGACAAAGCAGCAACAAACCACGCTCTGCTATCGACTCTAAGCCGCCCCCCTGGGGGGGGCGCGGAGGCCAAGGGCGCGGATGCGCCCGCCCGGTGAGGGTCCACAAAAAAGCCGCCTGTGGCGGCGCGGGGCTAAAGAATCACAAACTCCTTGGTGATCATCGTGGGGTTGCCGCCGGGCCGCAGAAAATTGGCTTCGTCGGCCCGGGTGGCGGCCAGTTCGGCGCTGCCGGCGGCGGCCCGCATGGCGTCGGTCGACTGCCACCAGGTGATGGCAGCGCCGTCGTAGCCGGGCTGGCGGCCGTCGCGGTAGCCGCCCAGCTTGGGGTGGCTCTGGACATAGCGCCGGATACCCGGGATGCGGGCCGCGATGGCGCCGTGGGAGCCGCGCCAATGAGCCTGGAAATCCTCCATCGCCATGCCCTCGCGGCGGTGCAGGAATTCAACGCACTTGACGCCGCCCTCGGGCGCCGGCCGGTCGATGATGGCGTGGTCCTCGGTGAGCAGCAGCACGGTCGCCGAACTATCCATGAAATTGGCCTCATCGGCCGCCACGGCGGCGTATTCGGGGCTCCCTGCGTTGGCCTTGAGGGCGGCGCTGTCGTCGTACCAGACCTCGGCCATGCCGTCGTGCAGGGGCTCGCCGCGGCTGTAGCCGGAAAGGATCAGGTGCGACTGGACATAGCGCCTGAGGCCGGCCATGGGCAGCACGATGTCGGCGTGGCTAGTGCGCCAGTAGCGCTGGAAATCGGCCACCTCCATGCCGGCTTTGCGTTTCAGTACCGTGATGGCTTTGAGCACCGCTTCCTCCCACGATGTGGTTGCAACAAAAGGCTTCGTTTGAGGCATAGTATCGCCTCCAGAGAGACCTGGAAAAAGGGCGTTTTATGGCCGTTGAAATGGATGAGGCGGCGGATCGCTACCAGCGCGGCGACCTGGAAGGCGCGCTCGAGCTCTACCACCAGGCCGGCGCCCACAACAATGCCGGCGTGGTGCTGCGCCAGTTGGGCCGCCTGGCCGAGGCCGAGGCGGCCTTCGCCGCTGCTTTCGACGACCCCGACGCCGCCTATCACCTGGCCATGATGCAGCTCGCCCGGGGCGATTTCGCCAAGGGCTGGGCGGGCTTCGAGCGCCGCCCGGCGCAGGAGCATTTGCGCGCCAGCCGCGCGGCGCTGATGGAGCGCCAATGGGACGGCGGCGAGTTGGCCGGCCGGCGGCTCTTCCTCTGGTCCGAACAGGGCTTCGGCGATGCCATCCAGTTCCTGCGCTTCGTGGCGCCGCTACAAGCCCGGGGCGCCGACATCGTGTTCGACTGCCATCCCGAGCTGTTGCGCTTGTTGCGCCGCAGCCTACCCGGCGTCGAGGTCGTCCCACGCGGCGGCCGGGTGGCGGGCTTCGAGGTGGCCGCGGCGCTGCTCAGCTTGCCGTTCCTGCAGGGCCTGACGCGCTTGGACGAGATCCCGGCCCAGGTGCCCTACCTGAAGCCGCCCGGCGATCAAGTAGCGTTCTGGCGCCGCCGCCTCGAGCCGCTCTCCCGGCCCCGCATCGGCCTGGTCTGGGCCGGCCGCCCGAGCCACCCCGACGAACACCTGCGCTCGCTGGCGCCGGGGGCGCTGGCGCCGTTGCTGGATTTGCCCGCCAGCTTCGTCTCGCTGCAGCTCGGCGCCAGCAAAGTCGACGATCGGCTTTTTGACCCGACGCCGGAGATCAGCGACTTCGCCGACAGCGCCGCCATCATCAGCCAGCTCGACCTGGTGGTCAGCGTCGATACCGCCGTCGCCCACCTGGCCGGGGCGCTGGGTCAGCCGGTCTGGGTGCTGCTGCCCATGGTGGCCGACTGGCGCTGGCTGAGGGAACGCGAAACCTCGCCCTGGTACCCCACCATGCGGCTTTTCCGTCAGCCGGCGCTGCACGACTGGCCGGGCGCCATCACGGCGCTGCGTGACGAATTGGCGGCCTGGTTGGCTACCTACCAGTGAACCGGCGGCAAGCCGCCCACGGGCGAGCGAAAATAGGGAATCCGCGTGCCCCGCAGGCTGCCGATGTAGGCGGTGCGGAGGTCGGGGCCGCCGAAGGTGATGCTGGCCATCCAGGTGGCCACGCTGCCGCCGCAGGCCAGCATGTGCTCGGGCGTCGCCTGGGTCGGCCTCGAAAGCCGCGAAAAAGGCCTCGAGAGGCCCCGGATTGGTGTCGTCGAGAATAATCCGCAGATCGCCCTCGGGCGTGATGGCGAACAGCCGGTCGTGCAGGATGTGGGTGCCCCAGAGGTTGCCGTAGGCATCGAAGGCGATGCCGTCGATGAAGCCGCCGGTGTCCTCGGGCCCGTAGGTCTCGCGCTGGCTGAGCTCGCCGTCGGGCGCCACGCGAAGGCGCGTCACACGGCGGCCGGTGGTCTCGACCACGTAAAGCCATTCCTCGGCGGCATCGAGGCGGATCTCGTTGGTAAAGGCAAAGCCGTCGGCGACGATGCGAATACCGCGCTCATCCACCAGCGCCACGTAGCCGTCCTTGATGCGGCTGATGGCGGCATCCATCCAGTTCTTGACCCGGGTCGAAACGGTGATCCAGATGCGGTTTTTGGAATCGCGCAACACGAAGTTGACCTTGCCGATGGGCTGGCCGTCGATCCGGTCGTAGAGCGTCCGGGTCTCGCCCTCACGGGTCATGACTTCCAAAAGGTCGGTGCCGAAGCTGGAAATCAGAATGTCGCCGTTTTCGGCAAAGGCCAGGCCATTGGGCAACGTGCCTTCAGTGAAGCGCTTGGCCTCGTCCGAGGCATCTGCGAAGTCGCCCGCAACCGATTGCGTGATGATGCGTTGGCTGCCATCGGGCTGGATGTGGACGACGCCGCCGCGGGCATCGGCCACCCAGAGCGAGCCGTCGCGTTCGGCCAGGATGCATTCGGGCCGCTGCAGGTCCTGGCCGATGTAATTGAGCTCGGCCGGATCGACTGAAAAGCCGTCGATGGGGTTAGCCATGATCAGTCCTCCAGAATCGCCACGGCGCGGGTCCAGCCGGCCGAGGCGGCGCGGATCTTGACCGGGAAACAAGAGATCTGAAAGCCCGTGGCCGGCAGGCTTTCCAGGTTATGCAGCTTCTCCAGGTGACAGTAGCCGATGTGGCGGCCGGCCTTGTGGCCTTCCCAGATCAGCCCGGCATCGCCGCTGGCGGCGTATTTCTCGGCCGTGTGCACGAAAGGCGCATCCCAGCTCCAGGCATCGGTGCCGGTGACGCGGACGCCGCGCTCCAGCAGATACATGGTGGCCTCGTAGCCCATGCCGCAGCCCGTGGCGACGTAGTCGTCCTGGCCGTAGCGCGAACCGGCCCGGGTGTTGACCACGACGATGTCCAAGGGTGCCAGCGTGTGGCCGATGCGCGCGAGTTCGGCCTCGACCTCGGCCGCCGTCACAACGTGTCCATCATCGAGATGACGGAAATCGAGTTTGACGCCATTGCCCAGGCACCACTCCAGCGGCACCTCGTCGATGGTTGCGGCGCGCTCGCCCCGGTTCATGGTGGAATGAAAATGGTACGGCGCATCGAGGTGGGTGCCGTTGTGGGTGGACAAGGCGATCTTTTCCACCGCCCAGCCTTCACCGTCCGGCAAATCGTCCTTGGCCAGCCCGGGAAAGAAGGAAATCATCTGCTCGGCCGAGGCTTGGTGGTCGAGATACTCGATCTCGGGCCCAAAGGGCTCGGGATCGCTTTTGACGTCGTTTTCCAGTGGCATGGAGATGTCGATGAGGCGTCTTGGCATGGCGGACTCCAGGGGGCGGCGGTCTCGATTGTACCGTCCCCCGCCCCGACGTACTATGACCCGAAGGGCGGGTCTTCAAACGAAGACCAATCAGGCATCCGAATCAGGGAGAAGAAAAATGGGCAGGACGAAACTGATGCAGGGCGCGGTGGCGCTGCTGGCATTGGCTGCGATCACCGTTTCCGGACCGGCAAGAGCCGAGAACTTCAAGCTCACCGCGGCGGCCGGGCATCCGCCGGTGTTCCTCTGGGTCAAGCTGCTGCACGAGTTCTACATCCCCGAGATCGACAAGCGCCTGGCGGCGGCCGGCGGCAAGCACTCGATCGCCTGGACCGAGGCCTACGGCGGCACCGTGGCCAAGATCGGCGGCGTGCTTGAGGCCATCGAGGAGGGCATCGTCGACATCGGCTTCGTGGGCTCGATCTTCGAAGCACCGAAGCTGCCGCTGCAGAACGTCACCTACGTCTCGCCCTTCGGCACTTCCGACATCGGCCTGGTGACCAGGACCATCGCCGGTTTGCAGGATTCCATCCCGGCCATGGGCGCCTCGTGGGGCAAGTACAACCAGATGATGCTGACCGGCGCGGCACTCGACACCTATCACATCTTCACCACCTTCCCCATCAATTCGATCGACGACCTCAAGGGCCGCAAGATCCTGGCCCCGGGTCCCTCGGCCAACTGGATCAAGGGCACCGGTGCGGTGGCAGTGGCCGGCAATCTCAAGACCTATTACAACGACATCAAGACCGGCGTCGCCGACGGCACGCTGACCTTCACCACCGGCGCCTGGGGCTGCAAATGCTTCGAGGTGGCGCCCCACATCACCAAGGTCAATTTCGGCTCGCAGTTCGCCGGTGGACTGTCGATCAACAAGGACGTCTGGGCCTCCTTCCCGGCCGACATGAAGAAGATCTTCCTGGCGGTCTCGGCCGAATACGACGTGCGCTTCGCCAAGGGCCAGCAGGCGGCGGCCGACAAGCTCTTGGGCATCATGGTCAAAAAGGGCGCCAAGGTGGCCGAGCTGCCGGCGGCCGAGCGCAAGCGCTGGGCCCAGGCCATCCCCAACATCGCCAAGGCCTGGGCCGCCGGCCTGGAGAAGAAGGGCCTGCCCGGCAAGGCCGTGCTCAAGGGCTACATGCAGGGACTGGCCAAGGCCGGCGTCCAGGTGCCGCGCGACTGGTCGGCGGAATAGCCTGATTGAGCGCCGAATCGCCTGACGAAGGCCCGGCGAGCCGGCAACCGCTGGCCTTCGACCGCCTGACCGGCGTTCTCAACGCCATCGGCACGGCCTGGATCTTCATGCTGATGGTGTTGATCAACGCCGACATCTTCGGCCGCGAGGCCTTCGGGGCGCCGGTGCGCGGCGTTACCGAGATCGTCAGCATGTCGATCGTGGCCATCGTTTTCCTGCAGCTCGCCCATACCCTGTGGGCCGGGCGCATCACGCGTTCGGATGCCCTGATCACGCGGCTGACCCGGCGCCTGCCGCGGCTCGGGTATGCGCTGCAGGCGCTCTACCACCTGACCGGGGCGGTGCTGTTCGCCATCATCTTCCAGGCCAGCCTGCCCTACTTCACCAAGGCCCTGGAGATCGACGAATACGTCGGCGCCGCCGGCGACTTCACGGCCCCCATCTGGCCGGTCAAGCTGATCATTCTGGTGGGCTGCGCCGCCACGGCCGTGCAGTTCCTGCTGCTGGCCTGGGCCGACGCCCGGCGGGTGTGGCGGCCGCTATGAGGAGGATCAACAAAAAGGAAAACACACCCTCCCTGCCCTCCCCCATCAAGGGGGAGGGAAAGAACTTAAGAACCACAGCCAATTTCGGCCCCCTCCCCCCCTGCGGGGGAGGGTTGGGGTGGGGGGGCGGCGGCGGTTCGCCCAGGGACGTGATTTGACCGGCCTCGAAATCGGTATCATCTCGCTGGTGGGCATGGTGGTGCTGATCTATGCCGGCATGCATGTGGGCGTGGCGCTGACGCTGCTTTCGTTCCTCGGTGTCCTGGCCATCAAAGGCCGCTACGTGGTGGCCAGCAAGCTGTTGGCCCAGGCCGCTGCCGATTCCATCGCCAACCACATCTTCGGCGTGGTGCCGCTGTTTGTGCTGATGGGGCTGCTGGTCAGCTATTCCGACATCGGCAAGGACACCTTCGACGTGGCCAACCGCATGTTCCATCGCATCAAGGGCGGCCTGGGCATCGCCACGGTGGCAGCCAACGCCGTCTTCGCCGCCATCACCGGCATCTCCATCGCCTCGGCCGCGGTGTTCACCAAGGTGGCGGTGCCGGAGATGCTGCGGCTGGGCTACACGCCGCGCTTTTCCGTGGGCGTGGTGGCGGGATCGTCGGTGCTGGGCATGCTGATCCCACCGAGTCTTTTGCTCATCCTCTATGGTTTCCTGGCCGAGGAATCGGTGGGGGCGCTGTTTATCGCAGGCGTCATCCCGGGAATCCTGCTTTCCATCGCCTATGGCCTGGCGATCGTCGTCATGGCGCATCGCTTCCCGGCCTTCGTGGGCGGTGGCGATAGCGGCGGCACAATCGCGGGCGCGGAAATGGGCTGGGGCGAGATGCTGGCCAAGATGGCGCCCATCGTCTGCCTCATCGTCATCGTGCTGGGCGGCATCTACGGCGGGTTTTTCACGCCCACCGACGCCGGCGCGGTGGGGGCGTTGGGAGCGTTGCTGCTGGCGCTGGCGAAAAGGAAACTGACGCTGGCCGGCTTCTGGAAGGTGCTGGTCGAGACCGGCCACGTCACCGTCTCGATCTCGTTCCTCATCATCTCGGCCTCGATCTACACCCGCATGCTGGCGCTCTCGGGAGTGCCGCAATGGCTGATCGGCAGCATCGAGAGCGCCGGGCTGGGTTTCACGGGCTTTCTCGTCATCTACATCATCATCGTGCTGGTCATGGGCACGGTGCTCGATTCGACCTCGATCATGCTCATCGTGCTGCCGCTGGTGCTGCCCATCGTCACCGGCTTTGGCGCCGACCTGGTGTGGTTCGGCATCGTCACCATCATCGCCGTCGAGATCGGCCTGCTGACGCCGCCCTTGGGCATTGCCGTCTACGTCATCAAGTCGACGCTGGATGACGATCGCATATCGCTGGGCGACATATTCGCCGGCGCGGCGCCGTTTGCCGCCATCATGGTGCTGGTGCTGATCGCCGTGGTATTGCTGCCCGAACTCAGCCTGGCGCTGCTTTAGCATAGGAACAAGAACATGAGCGATTACGATACCAGCGCGGAAAACCTCAAAGCCCTGGCGCTGAAGCTGGTCGAGCTTTTGAAAATCAAGACCCTGCCGATCGGCCTCAAGCACTTCGAGGAAGTGGTCGAGATGGAGCAGATCCCAGGGCTCAGGCGCCCCACCGAGGGGGTTCACTTCACCGCCTGCCAGTTGGTGACGCAAAGTCGCCTGGCCGGATTTACACTCGGCATCGCCGTCGACAACGTCATGCCGGGCGGCAACTGCGGCGGCGTCATGGGCCTCAACGTGCCGGCCGAGCGTTACCTCTCGGGCGAACAGATGGACGGCGTCTGGTTCGAAAACCGCGAGGCGGCGCGGGAGCACCAGGCCCAGATGACGCGGGTGCCGGCCGGGCGCTTCAACGGCCTGGCGGCAGCACCCTTGCGCACAGGCCGGCTCGATCCGCCCGACGTGGTGATGTTCTACGGCACGCCGGCCCAGACCATCCTCTTTGTCAACGGCCTGCAGTGGAAGCGCTACAAGCGCTACGACATGTCGATCTGCGGCGAAAGCGCCTGTTCCGACAGCTGGGGCCGGGCGCTGGCCACGGGCGAGACCTCGATCTCGATCCCCTGCTATGCCGAACGGCGCTATGGCGGCGTGGCTGATGACGAAATGCTGCTGGCCATGCCGCCCGACGAGTTCGCCCGCGGCATCGAGGGCCTCGAAGGCGTGGCCAAGTCGGGGCTGCGCTTCCCCATTCCGCCCTACGGCGCCCAGATGGACCCGGCCCAGGGCCTCGGCGTCAGTTATCCCGAAAGGAAGCCCGGCGCGGCTACTTGAGGACCTAACGCCAAATTGGCGGATTATCCGTTCAACCACAGAGGCACAGAGACACAGAGGTTCAGAAGAGGAATCTTCTCTGTGCCTCTGTGCCTTCTGTAATCGGTTGGTTGATGTCAAGCTCCGAACGCCCTTTGTTTCCGTCTCCGCGGTGATGCCTGCAGGGGCTCCGTTCTTCTGTCCGCAGTCGGCGCCCAGGCTTCCTGCCGGAAGC
>PVBE010289562.1_pt1 | contig 15842 bp, 14 predicted proteins | sample 1631181 | NCBI WGS metagenome assembly PVBE01 (sample SAMN08397723, study PRJNA350692) | Marine metagenome, whole genome shotgun sequencing project. | isolation source: water | place: Pacific Ocean | collected 2012-04
ACCTTGCCGTCGTTCCATTCCGCGTAGCAGCCGCGCGGCTCCATCGCGTTGACGATGATACGGTTGTCGCCCACGTTCATGCTGACGGTTTTCGCTGCGTCATCAAATGCCTTTTGCGTCGCCGCCTCACCGCCCATGCCCCAGTCGAACGCCATGTTGTCCGGCGCTTCGGGTGCAGCATCTCTCCGCCCCGTTCCAACGTCATATGCGTGGGCAGATCGTCAACGTCGAATGCAATCAGCTCCGCCGCGTCGCGTGCCTGGTTCAATGTCTCGGCAATCACCACCGCGACGGGCTCCCCCACGAAGCGCACGCGCCCCTTGGCGAGCATCGGGCGCAAGGGCTTGGCCCCTTCCGTGCCATCGCGGTTCTGCAACACGGTCGCCGCCATAGAGATATCCATCCCCGCCGCTTCCAGATCCTCGATCGTGAGCACCGCATGCACGCCCTCTGCCTCGACCGCATCGGTGACATCCAGCGTTGTGATTACCCCATGTGCGACGGGCGAGCGGAAGAAATAGGCATGCAGCGCGTCGGTTGGCGCGATGTCATCCACATAGCGCCCCTCGCCGGTCAGAAACCGCACATCCTCGACCCGTTTGACCGGTTGGCTTTTCCCGAATTTTTCCATCTGGCGGCATCCTTTGATCATCATCTTGGTGTTGCGCCCGACCTTAAGCGCCAAACCGGCGATGTCCATACGACGCGGGGCGAAAGCTGGCGCTGCTACGCCAAGTTTTCGGCCCCCCAGCCTTCCCCTTTACGCCCCGCTCGGCTAGATCATCCCAAAGCTCAAAGCGCTACGTGAATAGAAGGACGCTGATCATGGCCCTCGACAAGAATTTTGACGCCGCCCAGGCCGAAGCCCGCCTCTATGCCGCATGGGAAGAGTCCGGTGCCTTCAAGGCCGGTGCCAATGCCTCGCGCAAGGAAACCTTTTCGGTCATGATCCCGCCGCCCAACGTGACAGGATCGCTGCACATGGGCCATGCGTTCAACAATACATTGCAGGATATTCTGGTGCGTTGGCACCGGATGCGCGGCTTTGACACGCTCTGGCAGCCCGGTCAGGACCACGCCGGTATCGCAACGCAGATGGTGGTGGAACGCGAACTTGCCAAAGACGGCAAACGCCGCACCGATTTCACCCGCGAGGATTTCACCGCCAAGGTCTGGGAGCAAAAGCAGAAGTCTGGCGGCACAATCATCGGCCAGCTCAAACGTCTGGGCACCTCGCTTGATTGGTCGCGCAACGCCTTCACCATGTCCGGTGCCCCTGGTGCCCCCGCGGGCGAGGAAGGCAACTTCCACGACGCCGTGATCAAGGTCTTCGTGGATATGTACAACAAGGGCCTGATCTATCGCGGCAAGCGTCTGGTCAACTGGGACCCGCATTTCGAGACCGCGATTTCCGACCTCGAAGTCGAATCCACCGAAGTCGACGGGCACATGTGGCACTTCAAATACCCGCTAGCCGATGGCGCGACCTATACCTATGTCGAGAAAGACGAAGACGGTAACGTGACGCTTTCCGAGGAACGCGACTATATCTCTATCGCGACGACCCGCCCCGAAACCATGCTGGGCGATGGCGCGGTCGCGGTTCACACCTCTGACGAACGCTATGCGCCGATCGTTGGCAAGCTGTGCGAAATCCCCGTTGGCCCCAAGGCGCAGCGCCGCCGTATCCCGATCATCACCGACGAATACCCCGACAAGAATTTCGGCTCGGGCGCGGTGAAGATCACCGGCGCCCATGACTTCAACGACTACGGCGTCGCCAAACGTAATAATATCCCGCTCTACGCGCTGATGGACACCCGCGGTGCCATGCGCGCCGACGGCCTGCCCTATGACGCCGCCGCAGCACGCGCGGCCGCCATCGCTGAAGGCCGTGAAGACGCGCCCGCGGACGCGACAGAGATCAACCTCGTCCCCGACGCATACCGCGGCCTCGACCGGTTCGAAGCCCGCACCAAGGTTATCGCCGATATCACCGCCGAAGGCCTCGCGGTCATGGTGCCGCCGACCGATCCACGCCTTGGCAAACCCGTCAAAGCCCCCCTCGCCCCCGAAGAAGGCGGCGAAGAGCGGGACGAGACGCTGGTCCCACTGGTCGAGCCCAAAAAGATCATGCAACCTTTCGGCGACCGGTCGAAAGTGGTGATCGAACCGATGCTGACCGACCAGTGGTTCGTCGAGACCTCGAAGATCGTGCAACCCGCCATCGACGCGGTGCGCAACGGCGAGGTACAGATCCTGCCCGAACAGGACCGCAAAGTATACTTCAACTGGCTGGAAAACATCGAACCCTGGTGCATCTCGCGCCAATTGTGGTGGGGGCACCAGATCCCTGTGTGGTTCGACGACGAGGGCAAGGAATACTGCGCGGCAACCGAAGCCGAAGCACAGGCGATGGCCCCAGGCAAGACGCTCACCCGCGACCCTGATGTTCTCGACACGTGGTTCTCCTCGGGCCTCTGGCCCATCGGCACGCTCGGCTGGCCAGAACAGACGGATGAGCTGGCGAAATACTTCCCCACTTCAGTGCTGATCACCGGCTTTGACATTATCTTTTTCTGGGTCGCCCGGATGATGATGATGCAATACGCCGTGGTCGATCAAAAGCCGTTTGATACAGTCTATGTCCACGCGCTGGTGCGCGACGAGAAGGGCAAGAAGATGTCCAAATCGCTTGGCAACGTGCTGGACCCGCTGGACCTGATCGATGAATACGGCGCGGATGCGGTGCGCTTTACCCTGACGGCAATGGCCGCCATGGGGCGCGACCTGAAACTGTCGACCGCACGCATCGCCGGCTACCGCAACTTCGGCACCAAACTGTGGAACGCCCACCGTTTCGCCGAAATGAACGGCGTGTTCGAGGACAGCGTCGAGACAGTGACCTACACCAGCCACACCCAGGTCGATCACACGCTGAACAAATGGATCATCGGCGAAACCGCCCGCGTCCGCGAAGAGGTCGACGCCGCACTGGACAACTACCGTTTTAATGACGCGGCCAATGCGCTGTATGCCTTTGTCTGGGGCAAGGTCTGCGACTGGTACGTTGAACTCTCCAAACCCCTGCTGCAAGACGACGCGCCAGAGGCCGCCGAGACTCGCCAGACGCTGAAATGGGTGCTGGATCAATGCCTTGTGCTGCTCCACCCGATCATGCCCTACATCACCGAGGAACTGTGGCAGACCACGGCGACCCGTTCCAAGATGCTGGTGCATGGCGACTGGCCGACCTACAGCACCGCCGAGATGCTGGACGCCGACGCCGACCGCGAACTCAACTGGGTGATCGGCCTGATCGAATCCATCCGTTCGGCGCGCGCACAGATGCATGTGCCTGCGGGGCTCAAAGTGCCCATGCTCTATACCGACATGGACGCTGCCGGCCAAACCGCATGGGACCGCAACGAGGCGATGATCAAACGTCTGGCGCGGGTCGAAACCCTTGAGAAGACAGAGAGCTTCCCCAAAGGCACCGTCTCCATCGCCGCACCGGGCGCGAGCTTTGGCCTCCCGCTTGCGGGGCTGATCGACATCGACGCGGAAAAAGCCCGTCTACAAAAGTCGCTCGACAAGCTTGGTAAAGAAATCGGCGGGCTGAAGGGGCGTCTGAACAACCCCAAATTCGCCGCCTCCGCCCCGGCGGAGGTCGTCGCCGAAGCCCAAAGCAACCTTGATGCGCGTCAGGAAGAAGCAGACCAGCTTCAGGCCGCTCTGAACCGTTTGGCCGAGCTGGGATAATCAGCACCGCTTCCAAATGGCATTAAATCCTCGCCGAAGGCAAAAATCTCTTTTGACGCTCCAAAAGATGCCTTCGGCGAGGATTTTTTTACCATTTGGAAACGAATACCGGCGCAAGATACGTCTGCGGTCCTCGCTGGGAAGCAAAGATCGTCCATTTGGAAGGCCCCGTCTGAGCGATCAGGCGGGGCTGACTTTTTTGCGGCGCTAGTCTTTGAAGACCGCGGGGCGTTTGCCGAACTCGGCGGCGATGACTTCCATTTGGTGCGGGCGTCCCAGCAGCGCCGCCTGTTCACGGGATTCCGCGCGCAAAACCTCTGTTTCGGTTCCCGTCTCTGCCAAGGCGGTCAGACGTTTGGCGGCCTTGATCGCGCTTGGACTTTTGCCCGCGATGGTGGTGGCAAGCGCCATCGCGGCGGCCAGCGGGTCTTCGGCGATCTGGGTGATTAGCCCCCAGCGTTCGGCTTGCTCTGCCCCGATGGGTTGCGCGGTATAGGTCATCAGGCGCAGCACGTCGCCGCGCACCAGTTTGGGCAGCAGGACCATGCCGCCCATGTCCGGGACGATGCCCCATTTCATCTCCATCACCGCCATTTCGGTATCAGGGGCCGCGATGCGGATATCGGCCCCGAGCGCGAGTTGCAGGCCCGCGCCGTAGGTCTTGCCATGCAGCGCCGCGATCACTGGCACGCCGACGCGGGTCCAGACCATCGCGACCTCTTGCCACTGGTTGGTGGTGCCGTCGCCATGGGTACGCGTCATCATCCGTTCCGTCGGGTCACCGCCCGCCAGCGCCCCCATATTGCCGATGTCGATGCCTGCGCAGAACGCCCGGCCCTCGCCCGAGATCACGACGGCACGCGCGTTCGATGCAGCGACCTCGTTCCCGGCGGCGAAGACGGCGTCGATCATATACTGATCGACGGCATTCATTTTATCGGCGCGGGTCAGGCGCACATGGGCGATGTGATTGTCATAGGTAACGGAAACGCGGCTCATTGGGTCCTCCTTGAATTTTCGTGAGTTTGGGCACGAAGCCCGCGTGTTGCAAAGCGAAACGCTACGGCACCCAAAACCGCGCGCGGGCATGCTGATGTCACTTGCCCGAAGCAGGTCAGATGCAGTAGCTGATCCCCATGACACAGTATCGCCTCACCCCGCTTGCCGACGCCCTGCCCTCTACCGTGCCCTTTGTCGGCCCCGAAACGCAGGAGCGCGCCATGGGGCGCGCCTTTGATGCGCGGTTGGGGGCGAACGAGAACGTCTTTGGCCCCTCTCCCCGCGCGATAGAAGCGATGGCGCAGGCACAGCAGTGGATGTACGGCGACCCGGAAAGCCACGACCTGCGCGCAGCACTTGCGGCGCATCATGGTATCTCGCCCGCCAACATCATCGTGGGCGAAGGGATCGACGGGTTGCTGGGCTATCTGGTGCGGCTCATGGTGACGGAGGGTGACGCGGTCGTGACCTCGGACGGGGCCTATCCGACATTCAATTATCACGTGGCAGGCTTTGGCGGTGTGCTGCATAAGGTGCCCTATGCCGGTGATCACGAGGATCCTGCGGCCCTATTTGCCAAAGCTGCCGAGGTAGATGCCAAGCTGGTCTATCTGGCGAACCCCGACAACCCCATGGGAAGCTGGCATGAAGGGCCCGTCATTTCCAGCGCACTAGAGGCATTGCCGAAGGGCTGTCTGCTGGTGCTGGACGAGGCCTATATCGATTGCGCCCCCGAGGGCACCGCCCCCGATCTTATCGCCGATGACCCGCGTCTGATCCGGATGCGGACCTTTTCCAAGGCCCATGGTCTGGCGGGCGCGCGGGTTGGCTATGCCATCGGCGCACCGGATCTGATCACAGCCTTCGGGAAGGTGCGCAACCATTTCGGGATGAACCGCGCGGCCCAGGCCGGGGCACTTGCGGCCTTGCAGGACAGCGACTGGCTGGCCCATGTGCAGGCTCGAATTGCTGAGGCGCGGGACCGGATTGCGCAGATCGCTGCGGATAACGGGTTGGTTGCCCTTCCCTCTGCCGCGAATTTCGTGGCGATTGATTGCGGGGCGGACGGCAGCTTTGCCAAGGCGGTGCTGGACGGTTTGGTGGCGCGCGGCGTCTTTGTGCGCATGCCCTTCGCGGCGCCGCAGAACCGCTGTATTCGGGTCAGCTGCGGCACGCCAGAAAACCTTGATGCCTTTGCCGCGGCGTTGCCGGGTGCCCTTGAGGATGCGAAAAAAGGCTGACGTAGCGCATATCCCGCCTATGCTGGGCCATGATCCAGTTGCGAGGTGGCATCATGCGCTCTTCCGACCGCGGCCAATCGGCCCCTAACTATACCAGCGCCTGCGTCGTGATGTTCGGCGTCAATATCTTGTGGCTATTCGTTGTGATCTGGGCGCTGTGGGGCTTGCTGGCGGTGGCGCTGTCGGGCTGGGCCGTCAATGCCATGATCGATCGCATAGCCGCGCGACGGGGCTAGGCCCCGCCGATCACCTTCGCCGCGGCCTCTAGCGCGCCGGAGCCGCGTTTGATCCCGAGTGCGGACATCCCGGCCTCTATCCCGCCGAGCATCCCCATGATCATCTGTCCGTTCACGTGCCCCATGTGGCCCAGACGGAAGAAACCGTGGCTTTCGGGGCTGTCCTTGGGTGCCATGCCCAGACCGATGCCGAGGGTCAGGCCGATGTTGCCTTCGACCCAGTCGCGCAGCTCTGTCGCTTGGGGGGCCTTGAGCCGCAGCGCTGTCACCGCATGGCTGCGCAAAGCGGGATCGGCGATGTTCAGGGAAAGATCGCCCTCTGCCCCCCACGCGTCACAGGCCGCCCACACCGCGCGCGCCAATGTCTCGTGACGCTGCCAGACGGCTTCCAGCCCCTCATCGTGGATCATATCCAGCGCCGCGCGCAGGCCGTAGATATGGTGCGTGGGGGCCGTGCCGCAGTGGTACTGGTAGAACTCCTCGGGATTGGCGCGCGGGGTCCAATCCCAGAAACGGCTGACCCGTGGCATCGCATCGCGCACCGCAGCCGCACGGTCGTTGAAAAAGACAAAGCTCACGCCGGGCGGGACCATCAACCCCTTCTGGCAGGCCGTGACCATGACATCGGCGCCCCAGTTGTCCATCTCGAAGCGGTCACAGGCGAAGGACGCGATACAGTCCACCATCAGCAGCGCGGGGTGATCCGCCGCATCCAGCGCCGCGCGCAGACCGGCGATGTCATTGACCACCGAGGTCGAGGTATCCACATGCACAGCCAGCACGGCTTTGATCTCGTGGTTGGTGTCCGCCTCAAGACGATCGGCGATCTGGTCGATGTCCATTGTGGATTGCAGGCCGAAATCCATCACCTCGACATCTGCCCCGATCCCCGTGGCGGCATCACCCCAGCCGTGGCCGAACCGCCCTGTCGCGGGCACCAGCACCTTGTCACCGGGGGCTACGACATTGCTCAGCGATGCCTCCCAAGCGGCGTGGCCGTTGCCAATATACATCGCCACCTGATGCTGCGTGCCCGCGATACGGCGCAGATCCTCCATCAACGGCGGCATCATATCGACGATCTCACCGGCATAGATATTGGGGGCCGGACGGTGCATCGCGTTCAACACAGCCTCGGGCATGACCGACGGACCGGGGATCGCGAGGTAGCCGCGCCCTTGTGACAGGTTGGGAAGTTTCGGCATGACACGGGGGCCCTTCAGCAGGAAAAATCTCTTGCAACTTATCCGCAGCCAGCGCCGCGTCAATCACACAAAGCGCGCAGGCAGCTTGCCCTGCTCCCAAGGGCTGCGTAAACCCGTAACTGTATATGCCCAAAGGAACCGGCCTTTATATGAGTGATGTGACCTATACCTCGCGCGAACTGCTTACCTGGCTTTGGCGCGACTATCTGAAAAAGCATATGTGGGTGCTGCTTGTCGCGGTCATTTTCATGTCGATCGAGGCCTCGACCATGGGCGGCTTGGCAAAGCTGATGCAGCCGATGTTCGATAAGGTCTTCGTCGCGGGTGAGAAAGGCGCATTGCTGTGGGTTGGTTTGGTGCTGGTGGGCATTTTCGTCCTGCGCGCCGTGTCGGGTGTGGTGCAGAAGGTGCTGCTGACACGCATCAAGCAGAAATCGGCGGCTGATATGCGGATCGATCTGCTGGACCGGATGATGGTGCAGGACGGGGCCTTTCACCAACAGAACCCCCCGGGTTTTCTGATCCAGCGCGTGCAATCGGATGTGAATGCCATCGGGTCGGTCTGGCAGGCGGTGATCACCGGTGCCGGTCGCGACTTGATCGGGCTGATCGTGTTGCTCGGTGTCGCGATCTCTATCGACCCGGTCTGGGCGCTGCTGGCCTGCATCGGTCTGCCGCTGATGGTCATGCCCGCAGCATTGGCGCAGCGTTTTGTGCGCGCGCGGTCGCGCGAGGCAAGGGACTTGGGCGCGACCCTGTCGACACGGCTGGACGAGGTTTTCCACGGCATCGTGCAAATCAAGCTCAACGCGCTTGAGAAGTATCAGGCCAAGCAATACCGAGACCTGACCAGAACCTATATCCGTACCGAGGTACGTGCCTCTTTCGGGAACTCGGCCATTCCGGGGATGATCGACATCATCTCGGGCCTCGGGTTCATGGCCGTGATCCTTTATGGCGGCAACGAAATCATCGAGGGCGAAAAAACCATCGGTCAGTTCATGACCTTCTTTACCGCGATGGGATTCACCTTTAACCCGCTGCGTCGTCTGGGGGCGATCAGCGGGTTGTGGCAGACGGCCGCTGCCGCGCTGGAACGTCTGAAAGAGCTGATGGACGAGCCGGTACACCTCACCTCGCCCGCCAAACCCACGCCTGTGCCCACCACCCCACCGCATATCGCGCTGGAAGGGGTGAGCCTGTCTTACGGGGATGCCAAGGTGCTGGACAATCTCACGCTGCACGCGGCGGCAGGCGAGACGACGGCGCTTGTCGGTGCATCTGGCGCGGGGAAATCCACGATATTCAACCTGCTGACCCGTCTGATCGACCCACAAGAGGGCAGCGTCAGCATCGCGGGCGTCCCCCTGACAGAGATGGACATCCCCGCGCTGCGCGGCTTGTTCTCTGTCGTGACGCAAGAGGCGCTTTTGTTTGATGAAACCCTGCGCGAGAATATCGTATTAGGCCGCGAGAATGTATCTGACGAAGAGCTGCAGCAGGCGCTGGATGCGGCGCATGTGTCTGACTTTTTGCCCAAGCTCGAACACGGGCTTGAAACCCGCGTCGGCCCGCGCGGCTCTGCCCTCTCGGGGGGGCAGCGCCAACGTGTGGTGATCGCCCGCGCCCTGCTGCGCAACACACCGATCCTGCTGTTGGACGAAGCCACCAGCGCGCTGGACGCGCAGTCAGAAAAAGTCGTGCAGCAAGCGCTGGACCGTCTCTCGCAGGGGCGCACCACCTTGGTCATCGCCCACCGTCTGTCTACCATCCGCGGCGCGGATAAGATCGTTGTGATGGACCGTGGTCGCGTCATGGATGAAGGCAAACACGAAGACCTTCTGGCGCGCGGCGGCATCTATGCCGATCTCTATCGGCTTCAGTTCGAGGATGGAAAAACCGTCAGCGACGGGCGCAATCTAGCGGCGATGCGGCGCATGGAACGCGGCCTCAAACCTGTCGAGCCGAACCTGCTGCAACGTATCGGGCTCCGGCTGTTCGGCAACTAGGCCAACACCCGGCACGCGGGTCACTTGGCATAGCCCTTGGCCAGCTTGGCCGGGGCGACCCCCGCGAAATAGCGGATCAATGTCCATAGGTTACGCGCCCCGCGACGCAACCAGCCCTGCCGCGCGTATTTGTCGGCCGACGTCACCACGGTGACGTCCAGCCCCAGCAGATGACCGCGCAAGGCACGCGCCAGCGCCACATCCTCCATCAGCGGCTGATCAGGATACCCACCAACCGATTGATACAGCGCACGTGGCAGCAGCAGCCCCTGATCCCCATAGGGAAGCCCCAAACGACTGCGCAGGTTCGCCCAAGCGGCCACCGCTTTGCCGGCCATGCCGCCTTGGTCAAATTGAAGCTGGCACCAGCCCGCTTTCTGCCCCCGCAGATGCGCGGTGACAGGCCCCGTCCATCCCGGTGCCAGCCGCGTATCGGCGTGTAACACCAGCAGCCAGTCGGATTGCGCTTTCGCACAGCCGCGCCGCAACTGTCCGCCCCGCGATGCCGGACCGCTGACGATCTCTGCGCCCCACGCTTCTGCCATTGTCAGGGTCATGTCGGTTGATCCCCCGTCGCTGATGATCAGCTCGCGGATGAGCCCCGCCTCCAGCCCCTCCATCAGGGCGGTCAGACAGCCGGTCAGGGGCGCTTCGGCATTCAAGGTCGGAATGACAACAGATATAGGCGCGCGCATGGTTGCCCCTTTCAGCTTCGAACTGCGCTGCTATATGTCATGTTAACCATTGAAAGGACAAGCGATATGACCAGCCGCCGCATCCTGAGACTGTCAGGCCCCGACACCCGCGAGTTTCTGCAGGGCCTTGTGACCAACGATATCCGCAAGCTGGATCAGGCCCCGATCTATGCCGCGATCCTGACGCCCCAAGGCAAATTCATCACCGATTTCTTCTTGTCCGCCGACGGGGACAGCGTTCTGCTGGACGTGGCCGAAGCGGATGCCGACGCGCTGGTGCAACGCCTGACCATGTACAAGCTGCGGGCTGATGTCACCATAGACGCGACCGGATTGCATCTGCACCGCGGGCTAGAGAACGCACCGGACGATGCCTATAGCGACCCCCGCGATGCCCGCATGGGCTGGCGCGCCTATCGCGACACGCCGCAAACCGATGACACCACCGATTGGGACGCGCTGCGGGTGACCTATATGATCCCCGAAACCGGGGCAGAGCTTACCCCGGACAGCTTCATCCTCGAAATGGGGTTCGAGCGGCTGAACGGCGTGGATTTTCGCAAGGGCTGCTATGTCGGACAAGAGGTAACGGCCCGCATGAAACACAAGACCGAGCTGCGCAAAGGCTTGGCCCAGGTCGAGATCAGCGCGCCAGTAGAACCCGGCACGGACATCACCGCCGATGGCAAACCTGCTGGTACGATCTTTACCCGCACCGGCACCCATGCGCTGGCCTATCTGCGGTATGACCGCGCCAAGTCGGCGATGCAGGCGGGGGATGCCACGGTGACCATCGTGACGGACGGCTAAGGCCCCGCAACGGCGCTGCGCAAATATTAGGCACCCTGAAATGACAGCGTGCGCAGCCCGCCGGAAAAGTTGCATATCAGCAACAAATACCCGCGATTGGGGAGATCCGAGGCTCCCAAATCCAATACCCCGCCTGCCCCGCAACGCAAAAGAGCCCCGGCGTTCACCGGGGCTCTGCACTGCAGCGAAGCTATGACGTAGCGTCACACCAGAGCTTACGCGCGTTCGGAATATTCCATCGTTTCGGTGTTCACGATGATCTCTTCATCCTGTCCGACGAAGGGCGGCACCATCACTTTGACGCCGTTATCAAGCACCGCTGGCTTGAAGGAATTCGCCGCTGTCTGGCCTTTGACGACCGGTTCAGTTTCGACAATTTTACAGGTTACTTTTTGTGGCAAGGACGCGTTCAGCGCCTCTTCCTCGTGATACTCGACCACGACCATCATACCGTCCTGCAAGAAGGGGCGACGCTCTCCCAGAAGCTCGGCTGAAAGCTGCACTTGCTCGTATGTTTCGGTGTCCAACAGAACCAGCATACCTGCGTCTTCATACAGGAATTGTTGGTCTTTTTGCTCTAGCCGGACCTTTTCAACCTTGTCGGCGCTGCGGAAGCGTTCGTTCAGTTTTGACCCGTTGCGCAGGTTGCGCATTTCGACCTGAGCAAAGGCACCGCCCTTGCCCGGTTTGACATGATCGACCTTGACCGCTGCCCAGAGACCACCGTTATGCTCGAGCACATTTCCTGGCCGAATTTCGTTCCCGTTAATCTTTGGCATGTATCAGCACCATAGCAATGAAGTTGAAGAGAGATTGGACCGACCTATATATATCAACGTCGACCCCCGCAAGACAGCGCACCCGATGCTGCAACCGCGAAAGCCATGCAGTAAATGCATGAGTGTTATGCAATAAAGGTGTATCCGAATCGAGCTCTTTCGGTCATAAGGAACCCCACGCCTAAATGACAAGAGCAAGAATAATAGAAAGGACGACGAGATGAAAGATTTCGTTGATGGCACTGCCTTTAACAATGAACAAGGTAACCGTGCCCGCAAACTTTTCGCAGCTGTGGTACTGGCTGCATTGGACGATGCGATTGCCGATGACAAAAAATACGGCAACGGTCCTGAACAGATTGCCCGTTGGGCCCGCTCCCGCGATGGCCGCGAAGTATTGAGCTGCGCGGGCATCGACCCCAACGAGCGTGTTGTCGAAGGTCTGATGGACTTCGTTGGCAAGGGTGTCCGTACCTCTGTCGCCCTGTCCCGCGAAGAGTCCGAGCGTCGCCACGCTGCACAACAGGCTGAAGCTGCCTGAAGACTGCCAAAAGTTTGAACAAAAAGACGCGGCTCACGGGCCGCGTTTTTTTTTGGCTAAATGCGATTGTTCTATGCCGGAAAGCGTTGCGCCCGCCTGATGCGCAAACGGGCAAAGCCTAGCACCCTGCCCCTTTATCCGCAAAGATGGGCCTTGGCGCTAAAGGTTCTTTATTCCAGATCTTGCGACGTCAGGGCGCGGTGAATTTCACGGCGCACTAGTTTGCGGACGTTGCGGGTGATCCGCTCACCCAAGGCCCCCTGCAGCTCTGTGCGCACAATTTCAGACACCAGATCACGCAGCATCTCTTCGTCCAGATATTCATCCGGCCCGAAACCAAGCGTTGCATCATCATCCTGCGCCGTTTCGGCAGGGGCGTCGGTGGTATCGGTCACAGTCGCATCTGCCGCGGTCACACGGGTGGCAAAGGGGCCGTCCACTACGCGGTCTTGGGGTTCGGCACGCTCTTGGGGTGCATGGGCCTCGACTGCATCGTGCCATCCCATATCCTCGTCCAGCAGGGCCTCTTCCGCATCGTTTGGGGCGGCATCGGACACAGGCGCGCCGGTGGCGTCGAACTCAACGTCATCTTCCCAGGCCATCGCGGGGTCTTCGCTGCCGGAGTAATCGCTTTTGCCGGGCTCGTCAGGTTCCCAGTTTTCGGGAATGCGGCTGATCGCTGTTTCGAGGGCCGCGATTTTCGCGCTCAACCGGTCCGGCGTCGGTGGCACGTCATCGACCAGCTCGGAAGAGCCAAGGTTGAGCATATCGGTGGAGTATGCCGCGGCACGTGGCGCGCTAAAGGCCAGCTTGCGCGGCGGCTCGGCCGTATCCTGCGGCTTGCCATCCCCTGCGGGCGTGGCGAACTGAGCGCGAAAACGCGGTTCGCGTCCAGAAATAAACTTAAAATCTTCGGCAACTTGATTGCGATCCGAGGCGGACAAATCCGCCGCCTCGCCTGTCTCAACGTCCGTATCCATGTCCCGCATCGCATCCTGATAGGACGCCGACCGGGGCTGAACCGCCTCTGGCTTCGCCTCTTTCCGAGGGGCGGCCACAGGCGCGTCATTGGACACGCGCAAAGACGGGGTCAGCACAAGTTTCTCTTCAATCGCAGGCGCTTCCGACGGCTTCTGCGCCGGTTTGCGATCTTCTGAGACCAGACGGCGGATCGAAGACAGAACGTCTTCGACCTCTGCATTTGTGACGGTTTCGGACATATTTAATCACCACTCGTTCTTCGCGAATAGTCTAACCCGAAGGTTGGCTTCTCACAATGGGGGTGGTGAAAATGTCAGTCTTTTTGCAGCGCCTTCAGCACACGATCCAACTGCTTCCCCTCTTTGGAGTATTTTGTCGGGCCGTCCTTAACCATATTATAATAGGCGGATGGATCATAGATTTGCACCGGCAGTTTCAGGTCCTGCGCGGTCAGCTGCCCCGTCGCGGAGAGCACGGAATAGGCCGCAACATAAAGCTGCGATTGCGCCGACACACGAGCAGAACGGGCGTCGAGCAAGGATTGCTCTGCGTCCAGCACATCAAGTGTGGTGCGCGCGCCAAGGCTGGCTTCCTCGCGGATACCGTCAAAGGCGATCTGTGCCGCGCGGACCTGACGCTGGGAGGCTTCGATCTGCGCCCGGGCAGAGGCAAGCCCGGCATAGGCATCGCTGACCGCGCGCTCAACGTCTTTAACCACCACATGCAGATTGCCGCGCTGTGCGTCGCGCTGCGCTTGGCTTTTGCGAACACCGGCCGACAAGGCACCGCCTTGATAGATCGTTTGCCCGACCTGAAAGCCGATCGACCCGCTGCGTGTCGAGGCTTGGGAATCAAACGTCTCGGTCAGACCGTAAGACCCCTGCACCGAGACATTGGGCTTCAGTGCGGTTTCGTTGCTGCGTACCAGCAGATCGGCAGCCGCGACCTGGTGCTGGACGGTCAGGATATCGGGGTGCTGACGCACCGCCAGTGCCTTGGCCGTCGCGATGCTGTTGGACAGCTTCGGCAGGCTTGGTGGCGGGCTTAGACGACCAGGCTCACGCCCCACGGCCACCTTGTAATAGGCTTTCGCGCTGATGAAATCGCCCTGCGCACCGGCAAGATTGCTCCGCGCGGCGGCAAGTTCTGCTTCGGCAAGCGATACGTCGGTGCGAGTCACCTCCCCCACTTCGAAACGGTCACGGGCAGCCCGCAATTCCTGCGTCAGAACCCGCACGTTATTCTCGGCCAGAGAGACAAGCTGCTGCGTCTGGATCACGGTCATATAGGCATCAACCGCGCGCAGCAGAATCTGCTGTTCGGCGCTGACCAGCGTTTCGCGCGTGGCAAGCACGGTTTCTTTTGCCGCCTCGATCGCATAGCGCGACGACCCGAAGTCATAGACCAGCAGCGACGCCACAAGGTTCACCGATGTCGTCAGTGAATCGGTAGAGCTTCTGAAACCCGCCGGGATGGTGCTGGTGCCCCCGCTGACCGACCGGTTATAGGATTGCGTCAAGTTTCCCGTCCACTGCAGCACCGGCTTGAGCGCGGATTTCGCGATCGCCACATCTTCGTCTGCGGCGCGCAACACGGCGCGGTTCTGGTCCAGCAGGCCCGAGTTGTTATAGGCCCCGACCAGCGCATCGGCCAATGTCTCTGCCTGTGTGGCCATCGGTGCCAGCAGCCCCAAACCGACGCAGGACGCCGCGATCATGCTGCGGACAGACCGCATCTTGCCCGTATTCATCATATTTCACACTCCATCGGTGTCACTGCATCTGCCGTCATCTGCAGCAGTTCTGATAGCTTAAAGCTGGAATTCTTTCGCGCGGGTAAACCCGTCCAGGACAGGTGCGGCGGCGTTGAAACTTTTGCGCCAGCTGATGCCACGTTCGCTCTTGTAGCCCAAACGCACCTCCCCCAGGGGGCCGTCCATGAACAGGCAAGCGATCCGCCCGCCATCCTTGAGCTGCGCCAGCAGCGCTTCGGGCACGTCAGCCACGCCGCCTTGCACGATCACTACATCATAGGGCCCATGTTGCTGCGCCCCTTCGGCCAGCGGGCCGTGGTGCACGATGACATTGTCGATATCCGCGTTGATCAGGGTTTCCTGCGCTTCTTTCGCCATCTGCTCGTCATCCTCGACGGCAACGACCGCTTCGGCCATATGTGCGATCACGGCAGAGGAATAGCCGTAGCCACAGCCGATATCGAGCACCAGCTCGTCATTCTCGACCCCAAGATCGTCCAGCATCTTGGCCAGCGTCCGCGGCTCAAGCAGCACGCGCCCTTCGCCCAAGCTGATGTTTTCGCCCAAATAAGCTGCCTCGCGGCGGGCCACCGGCACAAAATCCTCGCGCGCCACCTTGAGCATCGCATCAATGATCGGGAACTTGGTAACATCCGAAGGGCGCACCTGAGTATCAACCATCATGGTGCGGCGGGCTGTGAAATCTGTCATCAGCTAAACTCTTTCGTTCAGTTATTTGTCTCGTGAGATGCCACATCACCGCCCGCCGGGCAACGGCCAGTCGGGTCAATAGGCGCAATTTTCCGTGTTTGGCGGATAATACGGTTAAAA
>PVBE011163205.1_pt1 | contig 15839 bp, 9 predicted proteins | sample 1631181 | NCBI WGS metagenome assembly PVBE01 (sample SAMN08397723, study PRJNA350692) | Marine metagenome, whole genome shotgun sequencing project. | isolation source: water | place: Pacific Ocean | collected 2012-04
AAACGCAACCGAATCAACCCGCGCGTCATCAAACGCAAAATGTCTGGCTGGCCGAAGAAGCGACCACAACACCGGCACCCACCGCCACCAACGAAAACCTTTAAGCAGTCAGTAGTTGTGATTCATTAAACGGTATTGGGGTTAAGGCAGCGACGCCGCTCGAGGCAGTGGCAGTTGTTGGTTCGAAATGGGGAGCGTGAATCGCTCGCACAGCTCCATGCTCATGAATCGATCGAGAGCATCGACGTTCGTACGCCGAGCCTGGAAGAGATCTTCGTCGCCTACATGCGGAACGAAGGTGGTAGTTCGCAGTCGAAAGAGTTTGATCAAGTGAGTTCTCCAACGCAGTAGTGGCCGGGACTGCCTTCTGCGGCGATGTTTGCGGTGGGCTCGGCCGAAATTCAATTAACACGTTCATGCTGGTGGAACATAACGACGTGAGAAATCGATCCCACGGTTAATCCTGGAAGGCTGATCTCTCCGAGCTGAATGTCGATTTTGGAACCGACCATGAACACAGCAATCTTCTGGCGAGTCGTTTGGAAGGAGTATCGGCAACAGCGAGCATTGTGGTGCGCGATCGTGGCGGCCGGCATCATCATGCAAGTCGGAGTCATCTTGTATTCCATGCTGAACGAATGGAGTGAATTGACCAATGGCTTGTTCACCGTTGCGCTCAGCGTACCAGTCCTGTATTCACTTGGCTGCGGGGCTGTACTATTTGCGGGCGAACACGAAGCCGAGACATTCTCGTTTCAGCGGGCTTTACCTGTGGCGGCGGGTCGCATCTTTGCCGCCAAGCTTGCGCTGGCCGTCGCCAGCCTCCTTGCTTTGTTCCCAGTGCTATGGTGCGTGGCGTGGGCTTTTGCGAGCTGGAACCTACCGGACAACAGTTGGCATTTGCAACTTTGGGCTGGTGGCACCATCGCCGCGATTGAAGTACTGTTCTGGGCAGTATTCAGCTCGCTCCTGCTGCGTCGCGTGCTCCCGGCAGCCGTTGTCAGTGGCCTGATCGCAGTCTTGCTTGGATACAGCTCGTTAGTTCTCGTTGTCGCATTTGACAACCTCTTTCAGCAGCAACTGGACGAGTACTTCAGCACGCTACCACTGAGGAGCCTCACCGCTCTGATGGCGTTGGCCGTTGCTATCAAGCTTGGCAAACGATGGTTTAATGAACACCCGCCCCTGTCTCAAATGCGGAGGGAACGAACAGGAGTTAGCGTCGCCGGGTCAACTCGCGCGGCGACGGCGACCCACGTGATGGTCATGCGGCGCCTTGTCTGGCACGAGTGGCGTCAGTCGCGCCTCACCATATTCTGGCTCACTGCCGGCTACATAGCACTTTTCATCTGGTTTGGCTGCATACTCAGCACTTTGCAGTCTCCTCGGTTCCATCCTCAGTGGGAAGTCATGCTCGTGTTGCTGCCGGTTCTGGCGACTGCGTTAGGAGCCTCCACGTTTTGGTCGGATCAGCAGGGACAGCGCTATCACTTTTTCGCGGAGCATGGTGTACGACCACGACTCGTCTGGTTCTCACGACAACTTACTTGGGGCACTGTTCTCGCGATTGTCGCACTGATCGCCTGCATTCCACTTCTATTCGGTTGGCCGGAGGACGAGGAAATTCCCGCTGCCGCACTTGGGTTGACGGTCCTGCTGTTTGCCGCGGGACAGACTTGCTCGATGTTCATTCGCAGCGGCATCGTCGCCGTCTTTTCGGCGATTCTTTGCAGTCTCGTCTTGTGTGGTTGGTCCGCGCTTCTCGTGTCAATGCGTGTATGGTGGGTCGTTTCACTACTTCCGCTGCCATTGATCTTCCTATGGGCGACGTGGTTGTACGCTCCCAAGTGGATTCAACAACGCACGTCGTGGCGAGTCCGAATCGCGACCGCCGCCTCGATCATGGTGCCCATCCTAATCGTCCTGGCCGCCACAGCCGCGTATCGCGTCTACGAGATACCAGCCATCAAGATGTCGTTCACGCCGACCATTGCTGAGACGCGGGCGCCAATTCCGCCTGAAGCAAGCGAAACGGCCGGGATGTACTTTGAAGCCATTTCGTTACTGCAGAGCAGGGTCGAGGTCGATGAAGTCGGCGAGGTCACGATTACAGAGCGAGATGAAGAGTGGCGTCGCGGGATTGAATTGTTCGTTGCAGCCAGCGAGCGACCGGATTGTCACTTCTCGAACTGGAGCGACTTATCGAACGTGGCCTTCTTTGTTGACGGTCGCACTTTGGCAAATGCCGCGATCGCGGAAGCAAGACAACTTACGGCCGATGGAGACCTGTCTGGCGCGGCCAAATTGTACGACGCGATAATGCGTTTCGCCGCTCACCATTATCAACAGCCATCGTCGCATCTCTACATCACTTATGCGCAAAGGATCGAAGACGCCGTGTGGCCCGAACTGCCAAAGTGGGCCGCGCATCCGGAGCAAACTCACAAAGCGGTTCTGGAAATGTTGATCCGCGTCCGAGACTTCTCGGCGAAGAACGAACTGGACTGGGAGCAGGGAACGCGCGAACGATACGCTCTCGTGCGGCGATTCATCGAACTAGATGACAAACTTATCTCTGGATACTACGGGATTGACACCGTTCAGGGGAGGCTCATCGCGACCTTGTATTGGTTGATGCCATGGGAACGAGCGCGTACATCGCGCCTCTTGGAGTTGTACACCGAGTCCGAACTGCAGCGGCTTGCAAACCAGGCGACACTTCCTCCTTCTCGCCTGTGGCCGTGGCCGGTTGAGTCTACTGAGGAAGTTACGCTGACCAGACGTGACGGCCGCCGAATCGTGGTCACCGAAAAAGATCTCGCGCCTTGGGTACGAACGACTCCTTGGTTCCAACTAACGACTGCTTTCGGATTCAGCTACCAACGCACCACCGACGCGGCTGAGATGCACCGTCGCGCCGTGCAGGTGCAGCTGGCGCTTGTCGCGTGGTCGATGGAGCATGAGGAACTACCCCTCATCTTGGAAGAGTTGGTCGGCCATGGCTTGGAACAACGGCCGGTCGATCCGTACACGGGGCAACTGTTCGTGTACGTTCGAGAAGGCGTCGAGCAAGAAGTCTGGGATGATGCGACGAGTGGCATGATGGGGGCTGGCGGCATGGGCGGGATGATGATGGGCATGGGCAGCGAGGGTACGGCACCGATGGGAATGGAGCCGGTGCAACCGAAGCTCGTGCGAACCGAACCGTTCATCTGGAGTCCGGCCGAGCAGCTGTACTACATCCCTGGACCCAGACGCGGCCCGTCCAGGTCGCCAATCTTCTCGGACTTCAGAGTGGATCGGGGGCAGCGTACGGCGGATGGCGGAGTTGTACTCCCGAACGCCCCCCTCGGAGCACAGCTTGTCTCGGACGTTCAGTTGCTGCAGTACGGCACGCGTTTTCTGATCCCCAAGCAGGCCAACTCGCTACCCCGTGATGAGCGCGCTGGCGAATAGCGCCGAATCAAGAATCGCCTTGTATTCGATGTGCTAGCGAAACGAAAACGAAAAGTAGCCGGGCACGACCGCAGGTTGGTCGGGGAACACAACTGCTCAAGGGTGTTCCAATCTTGCACCTCTCCTCTCTCAAACCTTTGACTGAGACGAAAGCGATCCCAAGAAACTTCTATTAAAGACTTTTGGGCGCGCAAGATTCTCGTTTACGAAGACTACTAGTTGGTAAAGGCCAACACAGTTGCATGGTTGGTGTGGGTCGTCGGGTCTTCACCGTGAAAGAAATTCCCCGAAAAGTTCCAAGAAAAGTGCACGACGCGTGACGTTTCCCGCACTACCAATCTCAGTCGCGATCAGAACATCGATCAACAACTCACTCTCGCTTCCACCGTGTCATCGCGACAGGGGAGTCGAGAGAGATATCTTTCTATCACTTTAGCAGTGTTCGATCCTTTATTGTCGTCTGTCGCTCCGCGAAAGCAGGTTCCTTTTGCGGAGCGAAAGGCGACTATCGGACAGTAATTCCTCGAACGGTCTTTAGAGGGTTTTCGAAGCAACGCAACCACGACCGCTTGCTCCAACACTTTTGGCGAATTGCGGATCGATCCTGACGGAATCGGTCTGGCCTGTTGCGAAAGGCGTGCGCGCCTTGGGAGTGTCCGTTCTAGAAATTCATGGGAGTACCAAGATGATCAACCGCAAGTTCACCAGCCGCAGTACCCGTAATTCGGATCAACAGGCAGCCCGGCGCGGCAGACGGAGCTTGTTCCTCCAACACCTCGAGAGTCGCCACATGCTGACCAGCATCGGCCTGGACGACGACGGGCTTGTCGAGGTGCAAGGGAGCGAAGGCGCCGACAACATCTCCGTACTTGTCGCCGAGGGGCGTTTTGTGGTCGAGGTCAACGGCGTTTCCATCAGCTTCAACAACGAAGATGTCGATGGCTTATACGTCGAAGCCAAGGGCGGAGACGATTTCGTAAACATTGATAGCACCGTCTTGCAGCCGACACTTGTTTTTGGCGGCATGGGCAACGACACAATTTTGGGCGGTGCCGGCGTCGACAATATCTTGGGCGGATCCGGCAACGATCCGATCTACGGCAACGTCGCCAACGACATCCTGCTCGGCGACGGACCGAACTCGCTGGCCGAAGTTCCACTGCCACATCCGGGTGATCCGGCGCTCCCAATTGCAGCCGACGCACAAGTCATCACCGACTTAGCGACAGTTGATCCGGACGATCCCGACACCGACCCGCTGGCCCTCTACAGGTTCCTCTCGCGTATCAGCGGCATCAACTCCGGCAGGGACACGATCGTTGGCGGCACGGGCCATGACATGATCTTTGCAGGCGCACAAGGCGATAACGTGACCGGCGATGGCCCCAACGTGCCGCCTGGCACCGTTCCTCCCGTTGAGATTTGGGAAGTGGCAAGCGCCGCCGGCACAATAAGCCTGGACTTCGCGGTCGCCGAGACGGACATCATCCCGCTGCCCGCCAACGATTACATCGAAGCGGGTTCCGGCGATGACATCGTGAGTTCCGGACCGGGCGATGACCTTGTCCTTGGCGGAGGCGGCAATGACATGTTGACAACCGGCATCGGCGCCGACATCGTCGGCGGCGGTAGCGGCGACGACACGATCAGCAGCGGCGGCGGACGGGATCGCGTCCTCGGCGACGGCCCGAACACGATCAACCAGGTGATCCTCGGCGCCGTCGACGTCTACCTGGCCAACAGCGCGCTCGGCGCCGGCAACGACATCATCGAAGCGGGCGACGGCAATGACCAGGTGTATGCAGGCGACACCAGCGGAAGCGCAGTCAATCTCGTCTTCGGCGGTAGCGGCGACGACACGATCTTCGGTGGTCGCGGCCGCGACGCCATCGTCGGCGGGGCCGGCGACGACACCATCCGTAGCGGCGCATCGGCCGACATCGTCTTAGGAGATAGCGTCAATTCCTTGTCGGAACTTCCTGTTCCGCAGCCCGGCGAACCGGTCGCCGTTGACCTGATTGCAGCTGCCCCGCCGGTCACAGACATCGCACCGATTGATCCGTACCAGCCGGATCCGCTCGCGCTGCACAGATACCTTTCGCGGATCAGCGGTATCAACTCTGGCAACGACACGATCGTCGCTGGTACCGGCAATGATCTGGTCTTCGCCGGCGCCGCTCGTGACAGCGTCCAGGGCGACGGGCCAAACGTGTATCCCCTGGTCGTGCCAATCGCGGAAGTCACCGCGGCGTCGATCGAAGGCTTCGCGACTGTCCAACTCGAGATCGTCGCCCCGCCGAACAACGACTACATCGAAGGCGGCGGTGGTAACGACCGCGTGGACGGCGGCGATGGCAATAACATCGTCCTTGGTGGGACCGGTGCGGACACGTTGATCGGCGGTGCTGGCGCCGACATTGTCGTAGGCGGCAGCGGCCGCGATATGATTCGCACCCACGGCGGCGCCGACACTGTGCTGGGCGATGGCCCGGCCACGATTAATCAAGTGATTCTCAGCGCCGACGACGTCTACCTGGCCAACAGCAGACTCGGCCACGGCAACGACTACATCGAGTCCGGCGGCGGCAACGACACCGTTTACGCCGGCCGTGGTCGCGACGCAGTTTTCGCCGGAGCTGGCGACGACTTCGCCCACGGCGGACGCGGCGACGATCTGATGTTCGGAGGTGCAGGTAACGATCTGATGTTCGGCGGCGACGGCGACGATCTGATTGACGGCGGCGCAGGCAACGATCTGATGTTCGGCGATGCAGGCAATGACATCATCTTCGGCCGCTCGGGCAACGACCTGTTACACGGTGGGCACGGTGACGACGAATTGCACGACGACCTCAACTCCGGCGGAGATGGCATTGATCTGTTCATCGGCGGCTGCGGCGCGGACAAGATCTTCGCCAATGACGGCCAAGGAGGCCCCGTTGACTTTGTCTTCTATGATGACGACGACGAACTCCACGTCGATGGCGAAGATTTACTGATCAAGCTACCTCCTTGCTAACAGATGGATAGAGGACGGAATGCGTCATCTACTCTTGTACCGGAGGCGGCTCGCTGAGCTGGCCGAGCATGATCTGCAAGTCGTTTGTCGGGAGTTGACAGATCCGATTCCGACATACGTACGCCGTCGCCTTGCCGCCGATTTGGGCGTAAGGCTTCGTAAAAGGTGCGACTTTGGACAACCGTTTCGTGTGAGTTGGATTCTCGGTGTCTTTGACCAGAATCGTGACAGTCTGCTTGGATACATTTTCTTCGAGATTCGCGAGCATCTGCCGCGTGTCCGCGGCTGCGGGGTCGCCGACAATGACCACCTCTACACCGGGTCTTCGCCGGTATTCGAGGGCGACGGCGAACAGCGTACTGCGGGCGGGAATGTTAATCAAGCCGATCGAGAGAATCCGTTCCAGTCGTGCCGCCCGGTGTTCGTATTTCGGTTCGCCTGACAGCCGCGCCAGCTCCGACAAAACGAGTGTGGCCACCGAATTGCCCGAGGGTACTGCCATGTCGTCGAATTTCTTGGGGCGGATCGGCAACCGCTCCGCATCTTTGGCTGTGAAAAAGTAGCCACCTTCTGCCTCGTCGACGAATAGTTCGTGCATCGTATCGATCAACTGCCGCGAGGACTCCAGATACTTCGGATCGTAGGTCGCCTTGTAGAGTTCGATGGCAGCGAATGCAAGAAAGACATGGTCGTCCAGAAAGGCAGGAACTGCCGCGCTGCCCTCATACCAAACGTGAAGTAACCGACCGCTCTGGTCACGCAGATGTGTGTCGATGAAATCGAATGCCTTGGCCGCTGCCCGAACATAGCGATCTTCATGGAAGATCCGTCCACCCCGAGCCAGTGACGCAATCATCAACCCGTTCAAGTCGGTAAGGATCTTCTCGTCACGAAGCGGTCGCACGCGCCGCGAACGTTTTTTAAATAGTGCCAGGCGAGCAGCCTCGAACGGCCTCTGCAACTCGTCTGGAATCCGGTCAATCGATTTCGTTCCGGAGCTCGTCCTTCGGTAGAGGATGTTTGTCGGCTGACGCTCGCCGCTGGGTCCATCGGTCCAATTCCCGTCCTCCTGAATGTCCTCGATCTGGCTGATCGCCGCAAACTGCTCATCCGTAAGTAAGTCCCGCAGTTCGTCGGCCGTCCACAGGTAGAACTTGCCCTCTTCGCCCTCGCTGTCGGCGTCTTCGGCCGAGTAGAAGGCCCCCTGTGGTGACGTCAGGTCGCGGAGCACATACTCGAACAGTTCGTCGGTCATGCGGCGATACTTCTCTTGCCCGCTTGCACGAAAACACTCGGCCGACGCCATGGCCAGTTGTGCCTGGTCGTACAGCATCTTCTCGAAATGGGGGACCTTCCAGATTCTGTCGGTGGCGTAACGATGGATGCCGTAGCCAACCTGATCATAGATCCCGCCAGCTCGAATCCGATCCAGCGTCAGCTTGACCGCGGCCAGCGCCTGACCGTTGCCTGTCCGTTGATGATAGCTGAGCAAATACAGGAGTTGATGTGGCCGAGGAAATTTCATCGACACCCCAAACCCACCGTAGGTCGGATCGTGCGACATCATCAGCCGCTCGAAGAGTTCGTCCAGCCGGGCGTCCTCAATTACCACGTCCATCGGTCGTGCCGGCGCGTTGAGCAGATCGATTCGCCGCTGAGCTCGCTGGACTCCCTCGTCCAACAAGTTGCTACCGTAGCGTACTTGCCGCACCAGAATCGGCAGCTGCTTCATCAACCCGAGGATCCTGTACTTGTCGTGTTTAGGGATGTAGGTCCCGGCAAAGAAGGGCTGTCCGTCCGGAGTCATCACGACGGTCAGTGGCCAGCCGTTGCCGCTACCCAACCCTTGGGCGATGTCCATGTAAACGTCGTCCACATCGGGCCGTTCTTCGCGGTCGACCTTGATGCAGACGAAATCCCGGTTGAGCAACTCGGCCACTTCCTCGTCTTCAAAGCACTCTCGCTCCATCACGTGGCACCAATGGCAAGTCGAGTAGCCAATCGAGAGGAAGATCAGCTTGTCTTCCTTCTTTGCCCGCTGCAGCGCCTCCTGTGACCATGGAACCCAGTCAACGGGGTTGTGGGCATGTTGCCGTAGATAAGGGCTTTTTTCGTGGATCAGCGAGTTCGTATGCTTGGGGTCAACAGGCGTTTCAGCGCCAGACGCCGGCGGACTGGAGAACCGGCCTGATAACAGCAGAGTAACGAGAACCAGGCAAACAAATTTTGGTCGACGCGAATACGACATTTGGAGCTTTCGGCAACTGATAGGAATTCTACTGATAGGAATCTTGATCCCGTCCTACTAGGCGCACAAAACGCCGCAAGCGACAGCACGCCTGATTCAACGTCATCACATGATCGTCACCTGCTGCGACGCACGCGCCGATTGCGGCTTCACTCCCACAGCCTCTTTCGTTTCTCCGGTCGCTTCAGGCCCGCAGCAGTCGCCCGTTTGCGCAAGAGGCCTCCTTTCGGCACGTTTGCTTGATAGTAGATCGCCTGAACTACATTTTCATGGCGGCTGAGCGCCTTGATTGACTCCGCCCATGCCGTCGTATGCTGCGTTCTTATCTCTGGGGCAAGATCCAGGCAGATTGCCAGATAGGCGGCCTGCGCGCGCATCTGGACAGAACTTTCATCCAAGATGGCGGCTGTGATTTTCGTCTTCAGGCGTTTGCGCATCTCGACCGTCTGCTGCTCGAGGTTGGGAAGCGGCAACACGTTCTTGGGCTCTTCGGTTCGAATTCTGTAGACGGTCCTGCCATCGATACGCAAGCGCTGTCCCCCACCGTCGATAATGACCTTCTCCGCCAGATCGATCAGCCGGTCGGCAAAACTCGTAATGGTCTCGTCGGCCGGCATCTCTTGCCGAGTGGTGTTCTTATAGCGATCGACGATTGGCCATCCCTGAGCCAGCATCGATCGGTAGCCAGTCATGACTCCCGCGATGGTTCCCGCGGTGGCTGCAGAGTTGTCTGCGTCCCAACCGAAATTGAAAGCGGTCATCAGCGTTTTAGGCAGATCGCCTTTGCCGTACACCAACGCGGCAATGGTGGAGGCTGTATTCAATTCATAACCGTTACGGTCCCGCATCCCGCCGTTGTGTCGGCTATATTTCTCCTTCACCAATCGCCGGGTGGTTCGCCAATCGTCTGGATATTTCTTTTGCCATTCTCGCACGTCCGCCACGATCGCCCGCAGTTCGCTCCGAGGGTCGGTCGCGTTGATACCGGCGGCGAGGATCGAATCGACCGAGCGGGCAGTGAACGCCGTGGCGATCATTGCTGTAAAGAGTTGTGTCGTCTGGGCGGGTTCCAGGTCGATCGCCACAGTCGTATAGTTCAAACCGATCCGGCCCGCGGTTTGCGGCATGGCTGGCGCGATCAACCCGAATGTTTCACAAAGGAACTGTCCCGAAATATTAAAATTGGCCCAGGGGTTCAGCGCGGATCGCCCGGTCAAGGGCGGTTCCAAGCCGAGGTCCATGAGCTGACGAGCATACTCGTTTGAACACCAGATTCGACGGTTGATCCGTGACTTCCACAGCTGGGCGATCCGCTGCGGAGGAAGGAGAATCGTGTTCGCCCGCTGCATCTCGACGATATAGACCCACTCGAGGTCCGTATCGTCGTCGGTGATGGCTCCCTCCGGCAAGCCCGGCGTGTATTGAACCACATCGCCCGGCTCGTGAATGTACTTCATCTCGTGCTTCAGGCCGTTGAGATTTCCCAGCATTTGTCCCAGAAGCCCACCGCGGATCTTGTCTCGCAATTGCTCGCCCGACAGTTCCACCGTCGGCGAAGCAGTTGGCTGAGCGGCGGAGGCCACGGAACCGCAGCTCACAATCAGACAAAGTAAAACAGAAGATGCCGTCTTCATTCGTTGACCATCCTCATGCTTCGGCATTTCGCTAATCATGCGTTGCTAGACGCCGCGTGCTTCCTTGGTTCCCATTAGACCATCCATACCGTGCAGCGTCGCAGAATCTGACGCTGTTGCCAATCCTACCGGCCGCGTTTTGTCGCGGCGCTAAATGCAGATTCGCTCCACGCATGATGGGCCGCGAAGTGTCCGAAACAGCGGCGTTTTGAAGCTGTAACCGTTTGTAAGCAAAACGATTGAAGCCCGATCGTGCTTCTGACCAGAGCTAGACCGGGGCTCGTTAAGTCACTTGGTATCGATGTAGAGAGGTGACTTGACTGACACCCGCACCGCCACATTTAATAGACTCCATCGTAGGCAGACCAGTTCGGGTCAAGACCGACCGTCAGCACTTTTTTGCGGTGATACATCGTTCATCCCGAGTAAATCATGAGTTGTCGAATCTGCTTCCCACGCCACTTCGCTATCGTAAGTCTAGCCGCGGCGCTGATCTGTCCCCCTCAAGTCGACGCACAGCAGCAGCGACCCTTTGTTGTCAAGAATCCGCCTCGGTCGGCCCAAGAGCAACTCGAGACGTTCCACCTACCCGATGGATTTCAAATCGAGCTTGTCGCGAGCGAACCGCAGATTGTCAATCCGATCAACTTGAACTTCGACGCGACTGGGAGTCTTTACGTCTCGCAGTCGATCGAGTACCCGATCCCTGCACCTTCGGATCGTCCCGGGCGCGACAAGATTCTGCGGATCGACGATAACAACGGTGACGGGGTTCCTGAAGAGGTCAATGCGTTCGCGGAAGGGCTCAACATTCCGATCGGCGTGACGCCGGTGCCTGGTGGCGTGCTGGGGTTCAGCGTTCCAAGAGTCTATTTCTTCGACAAAAGCGAGAACGGGACGGCGGGGCGACAGGTGCAGTTTGGAGATTTCGGATTCAACGACACGCATGGCATGATCAGTTCGTTGACATGGTGGATTGACGGCTGGGTTTATGGCTGTCACGGCTTTGTCAACACGTCCGAAATCGTTGGGACTGACGGCGAGTCGATCAAGATGGTATCGGGCAACACCTATCGGCTTCGACCGGATGGTTCGCGCATCGAACACTATGCGCACGGACAGGTGAATCCATTTGGACTTGCCATCGACCCCTGGGGCAACGTCTTTACCTCCGATTGCCACACACGGCCCGCGACGATGTTGTTGCCGAGCGCTCACTATCCGCGTTCGCAAGGCGATGGGCTTGGATTCGGTCCAGAGTTGATGCAGCACAGTCACGGTTCGACCGGTATTGCCGGCATTGTGTACTACGCAGCGGAGCAATTCCCAGCGGCGTATCGCGGCTCGTTGTTCATCGGCAATCCGATCACGGGAAGAATCAATCTCGATCGCCTCGAACGGTATGGCTCGACATACACGGCGATCGAACAGGATGACTTCTTGACGTGCGACGACTTTTGGTTCCGCCCCGTGGACATTCAACTCGGGCCAGATGGCGCGCTTTACATTGCGGACATGTACAACTGCATCATCGGGCACTACGAGGTACCGCTGAATCATCCGAAACGTGACCGCAAGCACGGACGGATTTGGCGAGTCAGTTACGTCGGCACGCATAACAGCCAGGCATGGCAAGTGATCTGACGAAGGCGACGGTGGATGAACTTCTCAGTCGTTTGGCCGACCCAAACCTTGTGGTTCGCACACACGCGACGCATCAACTTGTTGAACGAATCGGAGCGGCAAGTGTTGAACCCGTGCGAGTGATGTTGTCCCGCGACGCGACGGAAACGCAGCGGGCTCACGGTTTGTGGATTCTTCAACGGCTCGGCGAGCTAACGCCGGCCGATTGGCAGCCGAGAATTGGCGATGATTCGCCACTGGTTCGCTTGCACGTGGTGAAGGTGTTGGCGGAGGCAGAGGATTGGGACGAAGCAATCATTGCCGCTGTACTCGCGCGTCTGGAGGATGAGGATGGGTTCGTTGTTCGGGCCGCCGTTGAAGCGCTCGCGCGACATCCGCGGGAAGAGGCGGTCGAGCCACTACTGTTGCTGTTGGCAAACGCGGATGCTGCCGATGCGTGCCTGATTCATGCAGCGCGAATGAGCCTTCGCGATGCACTCCGTGAGTTTGGTCGTTTCGATCACTGGGAGCGACGTTTCTCGGAGTCGGCGGTATACCTGAAACGGCTGGCGGATGTGTCCGTGGGGATTCCATCGCCGTCGGCGGCTGCATTTCTGTGGCACCGGTTCTTGAAGGACGAGTATCCGCAAGAGCGGCAATCCGATCTGTTGCGGCATATTATCCGCAACATCGATGCTGGCACGCTTCCCGCTGTGCTGGCACTTGCCGAAACGTACGTCGATCGTGACGAGGCAGCCCAAATCGCCGTCGCTTCTGCCATCTATCGGGGATCGCAAGAGCGTGGGCTGAAGATTTCGCCAACGATCCGGCAGTGGGGCGAGCGTCTTGTACGGCCACTACTGACAAGCGACGATGCCGCGCGTGTGCATCAGGGAGTCGAACTGACGAGGCAGATGCGGCTGCAAGGCCTGGCGAAGGAACTGTCGCGGTTGTGTGCTCGAAAGGCCCCGGTCCCCGCTGAGCGCCTGGCCGCGATCCAGGCGATGCTCGCCGTCAATCCAGTCGAATCGGTTGCGTTGTTCTTCACGTTCGTATACGACCAGCAAGAGCTCCCCGCGTTGCGACAATTCGCCGCCGAAAAGCTCGCCAACCGTAAGGACACCGAACTGCGAGAGCGAATTCTGACGAAGCTGCCGACCGACTCGCACTTGATCGCGCTCGGCTTCGCTCGCGGGTTGATCATCGATGCCGATGGGGCGAATGCGCTGCTGGACCTTGTAGAACAAGGAAAGGTCTCGCCACGCGTGTTGCAAGACGCAAAGATCGGGCGGTTGCTGCCCGTCAGCGGGCTGGCCAATGGCGCCTCGCGAAGGAAGGAACTCGTGGCGAATCTACCGTCATTGGACGCTCAGACTCAGCAGTTGATTCGGCAACGCTGGGTTGCTTTCAGGAAGGCGGCACCCGATGCGGCACGCGGCGCGGAAGTCTATCGCGAAACATGCGCGGCGTGTCACCAGCTCGACAATCAGGGCCAGAAGGTGGGACCGGAACTGGACGGTGTAGGCCAGCGTGGAGTTGAGCGATTGCTGGAAGACATTCTTGATCCCAACCGAGCCGTCGACAAGAACTATTGCGTAACCGTGATCGTCACCGAAGCCGGTCAAGTTTTTACGGGACTGGTCACGGGGCAGGAAGGCCAGGTCTTGCTCCTGGTCGATCAAACCGGAAAGCAACAACGAATTCCGTTGGCCGAAATCGACGAGCGCCGCGTAATTGAAGGGTCAGCGATGCCGTCCAACCTCGGAGAGACGATAAAGGCAGCAGACCTTAACGACCTGATGGGCTTTCTGTTGAAGAAGACCGTGAAAAAACAATAGAGCGCAATCCCCTTGGAAGAGGTGACATGATCTTAACCCTCGACCGAGAAAGACAAGAAAGCGATGCGCTAAAAGACGACGAGTGCGTGCATCATCGTTCATACGTGAACGTCTTCTCCGACTCGACATGCGGCCGCAGTTGATCGAGCGTCCAGGGCACTTCACGGAATCGCTCCTCGCTGTAGAGCGGTGCCTGATCGTCGTAGTGTGTCGAACCGGGCTTGTTGCTTTGTCCGTAGGCAACGACCGCACGAATTGTCGGCGGACTGGTCAGCATGACGACTGAAGTCACGCACTGACCACCTTTCGGAATCAACTTGTGTTGATCGTCGAACGAATCGGCCGCGGTGGCCCGGAGCGCGTCCATGCCCAGCTTGCCGAGTCCATCGCCGCTTAACGGCCATTCCTTTTTTCCGCGCCGCAGCCGTTTGACGTCTCCCCAGGGAACGGAAATACGCCCGTAGTTCTCGTGAAGATGATCGGCAGCATTCTGCAAAGCCGTCAGCGCGTCACGTCTGATCTCCGGTGTGTTTGGAACGGAGAACGCGTCGCGGCCGACCTTCGAGTCCATGTCGTTGCAGGCAAGTCGCCAGAATCGGAACATCGTGGCCCCTTCGCTGTCGCGCGTTGCCATACGGTTCCACGAACCGATCAGTTTCACCGCCTCTTGAAGCCGTTCGTATTTCTCTGTCTTCCTTGTTTCTTCGTTGGACGCGGGTTTGTGTTCCGACCAGGCCTGCAGAATACTCGGCACCCACAAGTCGGCTGGTGGAATATACGAGTCAAACGCAATCCGCCGACCATCTTCGAGCGTGGCCTTGTCGATCTGCGTGAGCAGTCGCGTCGCGCGAGCGCCACGAGCGCGGTATGCCCCGTAGTGACCGAACAGAACTCCTGGTGGAAAGTCATCGGGCGTCATTGAAAGGCCCGGTGTGACGACATCGGCGGCTACGTTGCAGTTCTGCAGAAAACCCGTCACTGGGTTTTCCACGGTCGGGTGTTCTTCAAACGGAACCCGTCCGCGGTACAGGCTCGCGCTCGTCCAGCCGGGAACCATCTTGTTCCAGTTGAAGCCCTCTGGGCGCAATGGAGCCTGCCCCGTCTGCACGAAACCGATGTCGCCTTCCGTGGTGGCCCACATTAGGTTGAAGTACGACATGCGGTTGAGAGCAATCGCACGTTTGAATTGCTCAGTCGTGCGAGCGGCTGCCATCTGGAAATACTGATCCAACGCGTCCGCTCGATCGTAGCCGCCCATCGCCGCGGCGTAGGGAACGCCGCCCTTGGTATCCAGGATCGGGCCATGTCGCGTGGCAAGGACTTCAACATGTTCCTTCCGCGTGCTTCCGTCCGGCTGTCGAATGCGGATCGTTTCCTTCCGCACGTCCATCTCTTCCCACTGGCCGTCAAACTCGTACTGATGCGGGTTGTCGGAATTGATCTTCAGCGCATAGGCATCGGACGAATCAGCACCGCCGGCGGTCACCGTCCACGCGGCAGACGGTGTGATTCCCAGACCAGGAAGTGGAGTGCCAGTCAGTGCGAATCCTCCCACGTCCAATTCATCGCGGACGTGCAACCAGAATTCATAAAGCTGCAGATGTCCTTCTGCCATCCAGTGTGGATCGATCAGCAACATCGGGGCGCCGCTGGCGGTTTTCACTCCGGCCAATGCCCAGGAATTGCTCTTGCCCGGTGGGATTCCCGGATGCTGATCTTCTTCACCGGTGCCCGCATTTTCTGTTCCAACCTTGTCTGGGTTGTAGATGGGGTGATAACCGTCTGATTTGGACGCTTCGGCGTCTGCCTTGCCCACGCCGGCGGCCGACAACATAAGCAACGACCGATGCCAGGCAACGACCTGGACCGGAGTTACCTTTTCAGCTTCGTTAGAAGAATCTGTGGGTGAAGTTGGGTTCCGGGAGCGCGCCGAGATTGTGATAGAGCGCGGTCTCGTAGGCTTCTTGGGTACGAAATCCGTAGGATTTTCTGGTGATCAGTTTTAGTTTGTTGTTGAATCC
>PVBE012369846.1_pt1 | contig 15838 bp, 9 predicted proteins | sample 1631181 | NCBI WGS metagenome assembly PVBE01 (sample SAMN08397723, study PRJNA350692) | Marine metagenome, whole genome shotgun sequencing project. | isolation source: water | place: Pacific Ocean | collected 2012-04
ATCTTTGTCTCCTCGGCTTCGTGGCACTCGATGCAGTCCGCCTGCCCGATGTAGGCCCCGTGGCGGGGGTAGGGCGCGGTCTTGTCCTGGGGCTCGGCTCCGAACCCGAGGGCGAGGAACGAGACGGCGAGGACGTAGACGAGGCGGCGGCGGGTGACGCGTCGTGGTGGGGACGAGGGATTCGATCCAGACACGAAGAGAGACTATCCGAAGCGAGCTGTTTCACAGCAAGAGCTTGTGTCTACAATCCTCCGCCTTCATGCAGACTCCACGGAAGTACTTCCTGCACAGCTACGGTTGCCAGATGAACAAGCTCGATTCGGAGCTCGTGGCCAGCCGATTGCTGGAAGCCGGCTACGAGGCGGCGGAAACGGAGGCGGAGGCCTCGGTGGTGCTCCTCAACACCTGTTCGGTGCGGCAGCACGCGGAGGACCGGGTCTGGAGTCGCCTGGGTCTGCTGCGGCAGAGGAAGAGAAAGGAGCCCGAACTCGTGGTGGGCGTGATCGGGTGCATGGCGCAGGAGCACCGGCGCTACATGCAGGCCCGGATGCCCCACGTAGATCTCGTCGTCGGGCCGTCGGCGTTTGGCGACATCGATCGGCAACTCGAAGAGGTCTACCGATCGGGGCAACGGCGGCCAGGTCTGGATCTGAAGCACACTTGGCGACGTGGCGCGGGCGTCGTCCACGTCGACTCGGGCGTGAGCGGTGACGTCATCAAGCGCAACGTCGGCGTGCGTTCCCATCCTTCGCAGGCGTACGTGAGCGTGATGCGCGGGTGCAACATGCCGTGCACCTACTGCATCGTGCCGAGCACGCGCGGCAAGGAGATCAGCCGACCGATCGAGGACATCTACGAGGAAGTGTTGCGGCTGACGGACGATGGCGTGACCGAGGTGACGCTGCTGGGGCAGACGGTGAACGCGTATGGCCGTGACCTCGGTCCGGGAGTGACGCTGTCGGCGTTGTTGCGACGGCTGCACGAGATCCCGACGGTTCGGAGGTTGGCGTTCATCACCTCGCATCCGAACTTCCTGTCGAGGGACCTGGTCACCACACTCGCGGAGCTGCCGCGGATTTCTAAGTTCCTGCACCTTCCGGCGCAGTCCGGGAGCAACCGCGTGCTCAAGCTGATGCGGCGGGGTTACACCGTCGAGCGGTACCTCATGCGTTGGGAGATGCTGAAGGAGGCATGCCCGGAGATGGAGATCCACTCGGACTGGATCGTCGGGTATCCGGGCGAAACCGATGCCGACCTGCAGGAGACGGTAGACTTCATGGATCGTGTGCGGTTTGCGCAGTCGTATGTCTTCAAGTACTCGCCGCGCCCCGGAACACTGGCGGCGGATCTGGTCGACGACGTGCCCGATGAAGTGAAGGCTGAGCGCAATCAGATCCTGTTGGGCGTCCAGGACCGGCACACGTGGGAGTTCAACAAGCGCCTCGTGGGGTCCGTCCAAGAGATCCTGGTCGAGGGCGTGAGTCCGCGGAATGCGTCGCGCATGACGGGGCGCACGCCGCACCACCGAATCGTGCACTTTGACTCGGACGACCAATCGTTGATCGGAGGCTACGTTCCGGTGTTGGTCACCGAAGCCGCGGCGCATTCGCTGATCGGAGATCTGCAGCCCGAGAACCACGCCCTGTCCCAGGCATGAACACGACCCCATGAATTATGAGGGTGTGATGCGAGAGGCGATCGCGCTGGCGCGCGAGGGGCGAGGTCGGGTTGAGCCGAACCCACGCGTGGGGGCGCTCGCGCTGCGGGATGGCGAGGTCGTCGGTCGGGGGTTCCATGCGGTCTACGGCGGCGACCACGCCGAGGTGGTGGCGCTGCGCGACGCGGATGCGTCGGGCGCGGCGCCGGACACGCTGGTCGTGACCCTGGAGCCGTGCAGCACCGAGCGCGGAATGGAAGGAAAGAAGACGCCTGCGTGCACCGATGCGATCCTTCGCGCGGGAGTGGGCACCATCGTGATCGGGCAGCCGGATCCGGATCCGAGACACTTCGAGCAGGGTGCCGCGACGCTCGCCAAGGGTAGCGTGGAAGTGGTGAGCGGAGTGCTCTCAGCGGAGTGCGCGGAGGTGAATCGACCGTTCGCGCGCTGGCTGCAGATGGACGTGCCCTGGGTGATCGCGAAGTGGGCGATGAGTCTCGACGGCAAGACAGCGACGCATTCGGGGGATTCCAAGTGGATCTCGGGAGACGACTCGCGGACGCGGGTGCACCGGGTCCGAGGTGCCGTCGACGCGGTGATGATCGGATTGAAGACTGCCATTGTTGACGATCCGGAGTTGACGGTCCGGCATGTCGAAGGGGACAACCCGACGCGCGTCGTGATCGATCCCCTGGGTGACCTTCCGGCGGATTCGAGGCTGGTGCGGACTGCGGGCGAAACGCCGACGTGGGTGCTCTGCGGCGCGGCGGCGAACCCGGACAACGTGTCTCGGTTGCGCGACCTGGGTGTCACGGTGGTCCAGGTTGCGGGCGAGGCGTGCGGCCACGAAATGGACCTGGGAAGCGGATGCCGCGAGTTGCGCAAACGCGGCGTGCGGCGTGTCCTAATGGAGGGCGGCGGCGGGCTCGCGGCACAACTCTTCGCCGCGAACCTCGTCCACCAGGTCATGGTGTTCATCGCGCCGAAGGTCATCGGCGGCGAGCGCGCGAAGAGTCCTGTCGCCGGCGCGGGCGTCGACGTTGTCCACGACGCCTGGAAGTTCGGCGAGATGTTCCACGAGCCCATCGGCGATGACGTCATCGTCCACGGCTTCGCGACCTGAGACGACGCGCGCTCAGGTCTTGCCGAGCGAGGCGGCGACGCGGGTGGCTTCCTGGATGGCGCGGGCGAGAGTGGAGCGGATGCGTCCGTCTTCCATGGTGAGGAGCCCAGCGATCGTGCAGCCGGCGGGGGTGGTCACTTCGTCCTTGAGAGCGGCGGGGTGGGAGCCACCCTGCAGGACCATGCGCGCCGCGCCCTGGGCGGTCTGGGCCGCGAGCTCGAGGGCCGCGTCGCGGGGGAGACCCATCATGACGCCGCCGTCGGCGAGGGCTTCGAGGAAGACGTAGGCGAATGCCGGGCCGCTGCCCGACAGGCCGGTGACCGCGTTCATGTGCTGCTCTTCGAGCACGAGGCACCGGCCAACGGACTGGAAGATCGAACGACCAGTGTCGAGGTCGTCATCCGTCGCGCCAGAGCCCGGGCTGATCACAGTCATGCCCTCGCGGATCAGGCAAGGCGTGTTCGGCATCGATCGGATGACGCGGCTCTCGGGCGACCACTCCTCGAGCTGCGCCAGTTCGATTCCCGCGACGGTAGATATGAGCAGGCGCCCTGCGAGGGGGCCGGCGAGACCTGTGAGCACCTCGCTCGCCCGCTGTGGCTTGACGCAGAGAAGAACCGTCGACGCCGTCTGTACCGCCTCGGCATTGTCCGTCGTGGCTCGAACACCGTGCCGATCGCCCAGCTTGGTGGCGCGATCGGCGGTCTTCGTGGTCACCACGACGTCGTCGGGTTTGACGGTTCGAGAGGCGAGAAGGCCACTGAGGACCGCTTCGCCGATTTTTCCACACCCAAGGATGGCCAGCTTCATCGCGCCCTGCGTTTTGAGAATCGTTTGTCTACCGATGAGCTCGGCAACATACTCCGAGCCAATCGGATCTCAGTGTGATTCCTGAAACCTCCGAGTCTCCAGCCACGCGCCGGGAGGGTTCGCATGTCAGACGATGACTCGAGTTCTTTCCGCGTCGGTCGCCTTCCCGACTCGCGAGATCTCGCAGTCCGCGATGGAGCGGGAGATGCCTCGGTGGCTCTTGGGTCGGACACCGCACGCGGAGAAGGTGCTGCGGATCCTTGGGCGCTCCGGAGTCGAAACGCGTCGGATGGTCGTCCCGCTGGCTGAGCTGTTCCGACTGGGCGAGCTCGGCGAGCGAAACCGCAGTTACATCCGGCATGCAAAGGAACTGGCACTGGACGTCGCTCGAGCGGAGGCGAGCGCCGAGCGGGAGTTGCGCTGAAGTGTCTGCCCGTTTCGGAACCTCACGAACTTCCTGTTGCTGCTCGCGCGTTCTCCCTGGTTTCGTTGCACGGCGATCGCGGTGTTGCGTCGGTCCCCCCGGTTGGCCGACAGGCTCGCGAAGCCAACGCTGGGTGCGGACGTGCCGCCTCGGCTCACTGGAATCGAAACAGGCATGCTCCCCTCGCTGCCGGCCCGGGAGCAGGATCGAGAGGAGCGTGCCTGAGTAGGATCGCCGGGGCGTCGGACGCTCTACCAGATGTTCTCGTACACCCAGCGGTTGCCGGAGGTGCGGATGACAGCGACCTGGTGCTTGATGCCGTAGTTCTTGAGGAGCGTCGGCATCTTGTCGAGCATCTCGATGAACATGTCGAACTCCGGGGGCAGCGAACCGGCGACCGCGTCGAGCTGGCTGGTGATGCCCTCGAACTGCGCTTGCATGTTCGACCAGCCGAGGCCGGTGTAGCCGCTGCTCACCATGTTCAGGCGGTTCGAGATCGACTCCGGGAGCGCAACGGGGTCCTGGCCGTCGGCGCGGTTCTTGGCCTCGTCGAGGCCAGCCCGCACCGCGTCACCGCCAGCGCCGCCGAAGGCGATCAGCAGCAGGTTGTCGGTCACGGCGTAGTGCAGTTCGACCATCGCCGCGATCGTGAGGTTGTAGACCGTGAAGCCCTTGTACTCCTTCTTCTTGCGACCGGCGTGCAGGCCCTCCTTGCGGAGCATGGTGTCGATCGACTTGCCCATTCTCGCGCCATCGCTGACATCGAACCCGATGCACATGCCGTCGAGCGTGCCGAGCGGGTTGGAGATGTCGACTTCGTCGGTCTCCATCTGGATCATCATGACGTTTCCGCCGAACAGACCGATGAGATCTTCGAACAGGCGCAGATCAAAGAGCTCCTTGAACTGCTCCTCGACCAATTCGATGCTCGTCGGGGCCGCGTCACCCATCGACTCGAAGATGGCCTTCACGCCTTTGTACGCGGTCTTCAGATCGAATGGCAGCGCGCTGGCGGACATCGCCCCGCGGGGCAGCATGGCGATGAGCGACGACTTCGCAGACTGTGCCGGGAAGAACGCGCCGGCCACGCCGCGGCTGTTCTGGTTGAAGTTGATCACCGCCTGGGAGAGGAGGGCAGGCCCCTTCGCGCGGTAGGTCACGTCCACGGAGTCGATGCTTAGCACGCCGCTGCCCTTCAGGATGTGGGTGACGATTGGCCGGAAGTCGGGATCGATGTTGTCCGACGCTGCCTGTGAGAGCAGCTGAGTGATCTTCTTGACGTTGATCGAGAGGCCAAGGCTCGCCGAGGCGTAGGCCTTGTCCCGCGAGTGGTGCTCCGCGTCCTCGGCGACCACTATCTCGGCGGCCTTCTTGATGTCGTTCGTGATCAAGATCACCGCATGGTCCTTGTGCATGAAGGGGACGGAGAGACCCGGGTCGTATGAATCCTCGTCGTGGAAGTAGGAGATCGTCTTGCCGCCGACTTCAATCTCCCTCAACGCCTCGCCCAACTGCTCCTTGACGAACTCCTGCGACTTCTTGCAGAAGGCCGCCAGATCGGTCTTGCCGTCGGGCGTCAACACGATGGTGACGGTGAAGGCCGGCGGCTCGTCCGCCGAGAAATCGATCGCCTTGTCGAACAGGTGGAACGCGGCGGAGATCCGCCCTCTGTAGCCGTAGATCGCCTTCTCGATTTCGTTCGGATCGAACGGCAATTCGCCGCCAAGATGTTCCTTCCCCGACTCGATCATCTGTTTGACGGGCGCGATCATGTCCTTGAACTCGGGGCCCGCGAACATCTTGCCCAGGTTGGTCGGCAGGAACGCGGCGCGCAGTGCCGCCGGTCCGTCGATGTGCATGGTGAAGACGGGGTTCTTCGGGATGATGGTCGCTGGCTTGACCTGCGCCCTCAGGCCCGAGGACGCCAGGCCAGCAAGCAGGCCCGTGAGCAGGGCGAGGGGGAGGAGTTTGCGTTTCATTGTTTGATTCTTCGTGTGGGAGAAATCTAGCGTTCTTGGTAGTAGATCAGGATGCGGTCGTGGGCGAGGAGGAGGAGGTCTTGCAGGCCGTCGCTGTTCACGTCCCCCGTCGCCAGCATTCGGGGTTCTTCCCTGTCAGCGTCCGTAGATTCAAAAATGGGGAAAGAGAGGCCGCGCACGAGCTTGGCTCCCTGCGGCACCAGGACGTGGACGCCGTGGATGTGTGAATCCGCGACGGCCAGCTCGGGCGTGCCATCGCCGTCGAGATCCGCGGCGATGCCGCTGTAATACCGCGTCTTGCGCGTCGGTGGTTCGTGGATGCGTACAGGCTCGAGTTCGTAAGAACGCCCGAATGGCACTCGTAGGACCCCGAGGCGACCGACGATCAGCACGTCCGCGCCATGGGCGAACATGTACTCCGGGGTGACCGCGGGGACGGTCGTCGAGACCGTGGGCTGCCCGGGACCCATGCGGAAGAGTCGGTTCGCCTTGCGGTCCAGGAACAGGCGGGTTCCGTCGTCCAGCACGGTACCCATGGCCATCGATGGGTTGCCCTCCGGGCCATTGTCCTGGGACAGGATGACCGGTCGACCGCTCGCGTCGAACCGGAAGCGTCGGGTGTAGCGTTCACGAACGACCAGCAGTGCGCTCTCGGCCCCCGATCTTGTCAGGGAAAGTGCGCCATCTTCCATCCTCTTGGTGAAGCCAGCACTGCTGGCCGCGCTCGGTTTGTCGAACTTGCCGTCTGCCCTGGAAAACAGGATCTGAAGGCCCTCGCTGGGCAACACGTAGGCGACGTCCGGGCCGAACCGCCCGTCGAGGTCCGTCAGGATCATGCGGCGAGGTTCCCGACGCTGGCGGCCCAGATCACACAGCAGGGTGACCGTCGCTTCCTTGCCCGCGCCGTTCACCCGGTAGAGGCCGGTCTCCTGGTTTTTGCTCCGCAGCAAGACGAGGGTCTCTCCCATCCCGACCACAGCGGCGATCGGGATGGCTGGCTTCTTGTCGATCTCGGGGAGCGTCGCGAGAGTCTTGGGGAATGCGTCGAGGCTTCCGGCGCCGCTGACCCAGGACAGGCTCTCCTCTTCCTTGCTCGCCATCACGAGGTCCGTCTTTCCATCGCCGTCGGCATCGCCGATGCTGAGACACTGGATGCCGGCCAGCGTCGGTGCGATGCGAACCTGGAACTGGCCGTCGTGCTCCAGCAGCATCGTCAGCTGCGCGCGCTTGCCGTCTGACATCACGAGGTCGAGATCGCCGTCGTTGTCGATGTCGCCCCGGGCTACCGCCCGCGAGGACGTCGTAGTGGGGAGTGCCGTGAGGAGGAGCGCTGGCCGGTGCGCGTTCTTCGTTGTCTTGAGCTTGTACTCGACGACGCGACGGGGCTGCGCGTGGATCGCGGCGAGCGAGGCGCCGCCGACGCCGGTGCCTGGAAACAGCGTCAGCAATCGCGGCGTGTCGAGCAGGATCCACGCTCCGAATCCTCCGCGACCATCACCGAGTTTGATGTGTGCCTGCATCCGCTGGCCGGAGACGCAGAGCACGACGTCCGTCAATGTGTCTCCGTTGACATCGAGAAGATGCATTGAGCGGACACTGGTCGAGAAGACTGCCTCGGTCGGGCTGACGATCGGCTTTTTCCCGAGGCGCCGGATGACCCGGATCCCGTCGCGAGTCAAGGTCAGCGCGTCCGGCTTACCGTCGCCGTCGAGGTCGGCGCAGCGCAGGCAGTCGTAGATCAGGCGGTGGCCGACTTCGATGTCCGGAAGGGCACGGGCTTTGGGGTCGCTCAGCTTGATGACGAGTCGACCCCTGGAGTTGATCATCAGTATGTCGCGCTTGCCGTCACCGTCGACGTCGGCGGTCGTCATCCCGTGAAGGTCGCCGTCCGTGCTGATCGAGACACTCTCGAGCTTCCCTTTCTCGAGTTTCATGTTCTCGATCTTGGCGCGGTGCGGGTTGTTCACGAGCACGTGGATCCGACCGTCTTTGTGCCACTGGACCGACTGAAGCATGTTCGTGCCGTGACCGAGCTTCTTGATGACAGGGTCGAGGAATCCGAATCGTGCCCGCAGCCTCGGATCGATCGGCGGCGGCCGATCCTGGGCAGCGGTCGTTGCGGCGCCGACCATCGCGGTGGTCAGGACCAAACACACCGGGAGCACGGTTCGATTTCTCGAGGTGGTTGGCATGAGTGAGGGCGAACTCTATCCTCCTCGGCATGCTATCCGCAATCTTGTCGACTGGTTTGGTCCTCGCCGCAGTTTTGCCCGCACAGCAGAGTCCGAAGCCGGGTGTGAAACCACCGAAAGAACAACTCGAAGCGATCCACCTCGGCAACGGTCGTACGGTGGTCGGCAAGGTCATCAAGGAGGTCGATGGTTGGATGTTCGTCGACCTCGGCTTCGACATCCTCAAGGTGTCGAGCGCGTACATCATCCGTCGCGAGAAGATGGACGAGGCGGACACGGCCCAGGGCAAGGTCACCGATGAAGAGGTGTTTTTTCGCGGCGAGCGTCCGCGGAAGACGGTCGCCGCCGGCGCCGCCGAAGTCGGCGAGGCGGTCGTGAAGATCGAGACGTCGACCGGGCAGGGTTCGGGATTCATCACCACGAAAGACGGCTACATCGTGACGAACTTTCACGTCGTCGACGGCGACCTGGAGGCGACGGTGACGCTCTACATCAAGAGCCGGAACGGGTTCGACCTGAAGACGGTTCGGAAGGTCAAGGTGATCGCGCAAAACCCCCAAGTAGACCTCGCGCTGCTCAAGATGGAGCCACAAAAGGGCGTGACGCTCAAGCACGTCTTCATCGGCGAGAGCCGCAAGGTGGAGGTCGGCGAAAAGGTGTTCGCGATCGGCACGCCGATCGGATTGGAGCGCACGGTGAGCTCCGGGATCATCAGCGTGACGAATCGCGTGTTCTCCGGGTTTACGCACTTCCAGATGACGACGCCGATCAATCCGGGCAACTCCGGTGGGCCGCTGTTCAACCTGCGTGGCGAGGTCGTCGGTGTCAACAGCGCCGGCTATCTGGGTGCGCAGGGTCTGAACTTCGCCATTCCGAGCAAGTATATCGTCGACTTCCTGCGCAACCGCGACGCGTTCGCGGTGGACCAGACGCGCAACGAGAACGGCGTGCACTACCTCCCGGGTCCGCGGAAGCCGCGGAAGGGTCAGGCGACGAAGCGCGGGACGAACAAGAAATAGGCCCGCGCGGGAATTCTCCCGGTCGCAAGAAGGCGCGGTTGCGGCTGTGGTAGGCTCCGCGCATGCGACCCGTCCACGTCATTGCGTTCTTGCTCGCCGTTCCTGTCTGCGCGCAGGAGAAGACTGCGAACCCGCCGACAGCCGAGACCCAGAAGAAGGAAGGCGCCAAGAAGCCAGTGAGCAAGGCGGCTGGCAAGCAAAACCCCAAGAAGCACAAGCACGTGAACCATCTGGTCAACGAGACGTCGCCGTACCTGCTCTCTCACAAGAACAACCCGGTCGACTGGTATCCCTGGGGCGAGGAAGCGCTCGCCAAGGCGAAGAAGGAAAACAAGCCGATTTTCATCTCGATCGGCTACTCCGCGTGCCACTGGTGTCACGTGATGGAGCGAGAGAGTTTCGAGAGCGAAGAGATCGCCGCGATGATGAATAAGTACTTCATCTGCATCAAGATCGATCGGGAGGAGCGACCGGATCTCGACGAGATCTACATGGCGGCGGTGACGCGCATCTCGGGCAGCGGTGGTTGGCCGATGTCCGTGTGGCTCACACCGGACCGGAAACCGTTTTGGGGCGGCACGTATTTTCCGCCGAAGGACGACCCGCGCATTCGCAAGCCGGGGTTCCTGCGTGTCTGCAAGGCGCTCGGTGAGGCGTGGGCGAACAAGCGCGATTTGATCAAGACAGACGCGGACAACATGGCCACGTATCTCGCGCAGCGCCTGAGTCCGCCGGCGCAGCGCGGCAAGTTGTCGATGGACTTCTTCAAGGTCGCATCGAGTCAGAGTCTCGGTCGTTGGGACAAGGTGCATGGTGGCTTTGGCCAGGCGCCGCACTACCGCCCGAAGTTCCCGCACGCGAGCGAACTGACGGCGTTGCTGATCAACCACGCCCGGCACGGCGACGAGTCGAGTCTGAAGTGCGCGGAACAGACGCTCGAGAAGATGTGGCGCGGCGGCATGTACGACCATGTTGCTGGCGGTTTCCACCGGTACAGCGTGGACCGCTTCTGGCTCGTGCCGCACTTCGAGAAGATGCTCTACGACAACGCACTGCTCACGCAGGTGTACCTGAACGCGTTCCAGCACACGGGTAAGGCGATGTACAAGCGTGTCGCTACGGAGACGCTCGACTACCTCCTGCGCGAGATGCAGGATCCGCTGGGCGGTTTCTACTCGACGACCGATGCGGATAGCGAGGGTGTTGAAGGCAAGTACTTCGTGTGGACGAGAGCGCAGATCCAGAAGGTCCTCGGCGACGAAGCAGCCCTCTTCTCGGCGGTCTACGGGGTCACCGATCACGGCAACTGGCACGAGATGAAGGGCGTGACCGTCTTGTCGAAGATGCTGATTGGGGCGGAGGCCGCCAAGATGTTCAACACCACCGAGGCCGATGTCTTGAAACGGCTGACGGCGGCGCGGAAACTGCTCCACGACGCCAGGGCGAAGCGGGTGCCGCCGCTCAAGGACGACAAGGTCCTGGCGGCGTGGAACGGCATGGCGATCACGGCGATGGCGCGTGGCTATCTCGTGCTCGGGGACGAGCGCTACTTGAAGGGCGCGCAGAAGGCCGCGGGCTTCGTGCTCGAATACATGCGGCAGAAGAACGGGCGCCTCTTCCGTAGCTGGCGCAAGGGTCAGGCGAAGATCCAGGCGTACCTCACGGATTACGGGTTCGTATCTGACGGCCTGTTGCACTTGTTCGAGGCCGACTTCGACCCGAGATGGCTCGGTGGCGCGAAGGCTCTCCTCGCGATCGTGGAGAAGCACTTCCTCGACAAACTCGACGGCAACTTCTACTTCACCGCCGACGACCACGAAAAGCTGGTGGCGCGGAGCAAGAGCGTGCAGGAGTCATCGACGCCGTCCGGGTCATCGATGGTGATCCGTGCGTTCATCCGCGCAGGCTTGCTGCTCGCGGACCCAAAGCTCGTCGGAATCGGGCGCAACGCGCTAGAGGCAAACCACGCTGTGCTCGACAAGTACCCGGCGTACGTGGTCACGATGCTCCAGGGGTGCGACCTTCTCCTCAACGATCCGCGGGAGGTCGTGATCGCCGGCGAGATGGCGGACGCGGGCACCCAGGCGTTCCTGAAGAAGCTGCGCAAGCAGTGGCCCGCCGCGCACGTCACGACGGTGTTGCACTCCGGCAACAGGGACGCGTTGAAGAAGCTCGTGGCCGCCTACGACGGGAAGGGCCCCGAAGATGGCAAGTCTGCCGCCTATGTGTGCCGGTTCGGCGTGTGCGAGGCGCCGATTACCGACGTCAAGGAGATGAAGCTGAAATAGCGCCGGAGTGAAGCTCTGGCGTCACTTCGGGATCACGAACTTGCCGCCGTTGTGTCTCGCGAGCTCCTTCATGAACGTGTGCACCGCGGTTGGGCGAGCTGCGCGCCCGCGCTGGACACCGAGGCCGATGGTGTGGATGACCATCCGCTGCAGGGGGTTCCACTGGCGGACCGCGGCGAGGATCTCGGTGATGTTGTCCCTTTGGATGCCGCGACCCTTGGGCTTCTTGATCGTCGGTGCGCCATCGGAAAGGAAGAACAGCGTGTCCGCTTCGAGGGCGTAGTACCGGTCCTCGGTGCCCCGCCCGGCGATATAGAACGACAGTTCCAGCGCGTCGTGGATGTTCGTCTGGAACTCGAGTTTCAGGCCGTCGATCCACTCGTGTGCCTTGGCGATGTTGCTCTTTGACGCCGGCTGCATGGTCTCGGCGAACATGCGCAGCTTGTTGGCGAACGCCAGGAGGTTGAATCTCTTCTGTGGCGTCAACTTGTCGAGGGCCCGGTGAAGTTCCTCGCGGCACCGATCCATGCGCGTCACCTTCTTTTCGGCTTTGCCCGCGCCCGGCATGGCGGCCTTCATCGACTGGGAGTTGTCGAAGACGTAGAGAATGGAGTTGCCGTCCTGGGGGATTCCGAAGTAGGACCCGGTGCCGCTCTGCTCTGGCCGTCTCTTTTGTGGGCGTCGTGCAGGCTTCTCGACGCCTCCTCCGAGCCGGATCTTCCCCTCGACGTAGGGGCCGCCTTCCTTGGCTAGCCACCGTCCCCATGCGGAAGCACTGCGCCCGGGATCCTGCCCGGTGAGCGCCGTCAGGGCGTCGAACATCGCGTCCAGCGCGCGGCCCTGCTCCAACTTCGCCCGGTTGATCAACGCCGTGATCGACCCAGGCCAAGCGAGGGCGGTCAAGGCGCGCGCCGCCTCGACTCGCACGTCGACGTACTCGTGTTGCAACTGCGACACGGCCCACGGGGCCGCAGCGACCGCCCGACGGCCTGCGTGACGCAGCGCCGCGAGAAGTGGCAGCGCGTGTCGGGCCCGCTTGATCTTGGATTTCTTCGCGGGCGCCTCGCTCGCTTCGAGAAGCAACCGCAACCCCTCCTCGGACAGGTCACCCGCCCGTTTCGCGATGGCGATCTCGAGCATCATCGGCAGCTTCGCCTTGCGCGTGATCAGTGCCCGGAGCATGGCCTGTAGTGCTTCGACCGATTTCAGCTCGCTGAGGGCCACGGTGATCTTCCGCTGGAGATTGCGGATCGGTTGAAGCTTGAGCCGGTGCGGATTCAGGGCATTGCTGCCGCCGCCACGCATGAGAGCGGATCGTCGTTTCTGACGCAGCGGCTCCGCTTCCTGCTCGAGGTTCACGTAGCCGCTGACCAGGGCCTTGGCGACGCGGGCAGAATCGTGGCCGTGGAGACCCGAGAGCGCTTGGTTCTTCTTCGCGGCGACCTTGGCAGTCTGGTTCTTCGAGAAGAACAACCGTCGGTATTCGCCGAGCGCCCGGGCCTCGCTCTGGGCGACGAGCGGCAGGGCGAGCAGGCCGACGGCCAGAAGCGTGGTGCGGACTTCCATCGACCGGAGAGTATACGGTTTGTCGTGGTGCCGGTGTATTCCCTGAGTTAGCCCGGCGCGTCGGAGAGGAACGAGCGGTATCGGTCGACGAACCGCTGTAGGGCGTCGGTCGCTCCGGTGCCCAACGCGATCCGGTCACCGGCATCGCTGACGGCGTGCGCAAGGTGGGCGAACGGCTTCGTCGCGAGGAGGAATGCCGGGAACGCGTCATCTATCGCGGGCGGCTCGATCAGGCCTTCGATCCGCCGCAACCACTGCCCCTGTTCCCGAGCCAGGCTGGCGCGCAGTCCGAGGCGTTCCTGGAGCGTCAACGACCATGGATCGTCGATGAGCTTGATTTGCAGGGCATTGTGTTCGCCCTCGCTGGCGGCGACAGCGGAGCGGTCGGAAAGGTCTTGCGAGGAGAAGGGTTGGGGGTTGGAATCGCGCACGTAGGGCCTCCGATGTTGCTGATCGGCCCGTGGGGGCGGATTCTTGAGACCGTGGTTAGCTATCCGCCGTTCACCGCTCGCACGCTGAAGCCCGCCGACGTTCCGGCTGCTCTGGAGTTCACGGCAACTGCCGGAATTCACGGCGTCTACGTCAGCAACGTCCTGCACTCGCATCCCCGGTTGGGCTTCAAGGTCCAGATCCTGGGATTCGACGGCGGGGAGAGACTCTTGGGTCTGGCCTACTTCGGACCTCGGGGCAACCTGCTGGTGTTGCAGGGTGAACCAAGTGCCCTGAATCCCCGGGCCGCGGCGGGCGCCATCCTCGAGGCGCGATTCTCGTGGCGGATCGTGCTCGCTCCGCACGAACTCGTCGGGGAACTGGTTGGGCTCGGAAGGCTCGCCACCCTCGTCGACAGGGAGCAGATCTACTACAGCGTTTCCCGCGGAGACTTGATCGTGCCTCCTGCACCGGCAACCGTGGACGCGGCCGCGGTCCGCGTCGCCGAGAAGAAAGACCTCGACGCCCTGATGTACGCCGCCCTGCACCTCAACCAGTCCGACCTGCATGTGGATCCTTGGTGTGTCGACCGCGACTGGCTCAAGCGCAACACCAAGACCCGGATCCGGAAGCAGACGACCTTCGTGATCGGGTCACCGGGCAAGCCGATCGCGAAGCTGGACCTTGGATCGGTCGGTCCTTCCGGGGTTGTCATCGAAGGCGTGTACACGTGGCCGGATCAGCGTGGTCGCGGCTTCGCGGCTTCGCTCGTCGCCGCGGTTGCGCAGGAGAAACTCGTCGACCATCCCCGCGTGTGTCTGCACGTCGCTGCGAGCAATGCTGCCGCGCGCCGTGCGTACGAGAAATGCGGCATGGCCGAGGCCGGCGCCTGCCAGCTGATGCTCCGCGGCTGAGCCTGGCGACGTTCCGTCCCGCTACTCGGAACAGGCGAGGAAGGCCATCGCGCGTCCGGGCGTCATCAGCGGGTGTTGGTAGAGCTGGCGTTGATCGAAGGACAGCAGCGTCTTGCGGATGTGCGCGGAGACCTTGTGCGCGTCGGACTTCTTGCCGGCTGTGTCCAGCGCTCGGGCGACGCTGGCCTGAAGGAGCGAACTGCGCGAACTGTCGACCGCGCGTTCGAGGGCCTTTGTCTCCGCATCGAGCTCGCCGCGGTGGTGGTGGAGTGCCGCTTGGAGCTGGTTGTGCCACACCGTGTCGTGAGACTTCTCGAGGGTCGCCAGCGCCCGCGTGGGCGTCTCGTTCGCAGCGATGCTCAGGAGGCCTCCGAGGTAGGTGAGGACGTTCGCGAAGGCGGGAGGAAGCTGACCGAGCTGCTGGAATCCACCGATGGCCTGGATGAGGACCTCGGTCGCGCCGAGCCGGGCGAGCACTTCTCCGTCCTCTGCCACGTCGAGGGCGTGGCGTTGGAGAGTCGAGCTTCGCCCGCGGACCCAGGCGAGACTCTCGGCGAGCTTCTGGATGGCGAGCTTGCGGTCGCCGATGAGCAATGCGTGGCTCGCTTGCATCCGGATGATTTCACGTTCGGCAGGGGTTCCGGCGACGCCCCGGGTTCGCCGCCACTCCGTGAGGTAGCGCTTGAGTTCGTCGTGCTTGCCGCTGTGGTACAGCGCCATCGCGTAAGGTCGAACGATCGCGCCTCTGGGAATCTGGCGTTTCGCTTCTTCGAGGACTTCGAGCGCGGTTTCGGCGTCGCCCGTGCCGAGCAACGCGAAACAGAGTTGGTATCGCACCGAAGGGTTGCCGGGCCAACGATCCCGGAGTTCCTCGAGGTGGGGCAACGCCGCCGCGTGTTTCCCGGCCTTCTCGAGGGCGAGAGCGGTGGTGTAGCGACCGTGTGGGTCGTGCGGACGTTCCTTTTGGTAGTTCTGCCCGAGTTTGAGGAGATTCGCGTCGTCCCTGCGGAGCGCCAGGATCACCCGCGCGATGCGATGATCAGTGTGCGGCGTCAGGCGGTGAGGAATGGACAACGCTTCCAGCGCCGTCTCGCTTGCGCGCGTTGCGTGGGCCGACCCCAGCCGTTGGATTTCGATCGCGAGATGGAGCAGGGTCAGCGCGCATCCACCGTCGTGGCTCCGCGCCCGTTCGAAGTAGCCGAGCGCGCCACGGGCGTCGCCGGCCTTGCGGCGCTCGAGCCCTCGCTCGGTGAACCTCACGCAGTCCTTGTTTGGGCTGTACGCCGTGTCGCACCGGATGGGTCTCGACGCGATATCCTCACCGAGGGCAACGCGAGTCAGGTACCCCAGGCGGTCGAGAGCGTTCGGGGTCGGAGCCTCGCGGACCGCGGCCAGGGCGACTGGGGGGAGTCCATCCCGTTCGAGAGTGGTGGTAAA
>PVBE010723045.1_pt1 | contig 15835 bp, 20 predicted proteins | sample 1631181 | NCBI WGS metagenome assembly PVBE01 (sample SAMN08397723, study PRJNA350692) | Marine metagenome, whole genome shotgun sequencing project. | isolation source: water | place: Pacific Ocean | collected 2012-04
AATTAATATTTTTTAATAATTTTTTTCAACTTTTTGTAGAGCATATTTGTTTCTTAACTTGGCCATATTCTTTTTTTCTCTACGAATTTTTGAGGGTTTTTCATAAAATTCTTTTTTTCTTAATTCTAAAAATAAATTAGATTCTTTAACTTTCTTTTTAAGAACTTTTAAAGCTCCTTCTACATTATTATTAAAAACCGTTACTGCTAATCCTACTGCATTATCTTTAGGTCGTTTCCTAAAGTTCTTTCTTTTTTTCATTCATACCTCATTTTATTTATTTTTATTATCTATTCCAGCCAATTGTAATTGACGCGTATCACTATACTTACTTTCTTTAATCACTTTTTTATTTTTAGATTTTTTACTTTCTGTTTTAAATGGATTGTTAAATCCTACAGAACTAAAATCTAAATTTTTAAAATCTAATGGAGTAAAGTCTTCAGGTGGTGTCCAATCAATTTTACCAAGATTTGGTGTATGAATGCTGGCACCTCTATTTCTTAAATTATTTAAAGCTAATTCACCAGAATCTTTATATTTGTTATAAAGGTCTATATTTTTTTGAGAATACAAATTATCTTTATCAAAGTTAAATATGTCCGAATAATCTTTCTTTTTAAATTGTATTGATGCATCACCTTTATCACCACTTAATACATTTTTCTTTGTCATTTGGTAAACTGATTTGTCATCTGGATTTATAAGTCTATGTGTAATTGTTGAACCACCATCGTGTCTTAATGTATCACTAACGGTAGTATTAGGATTAAAATCAACATCAGGATAAAGATTTTTACCGTAGCTACCAAATTCACCAGCTACTTGACGAGAGTGGTCTGCATCTTTCCCACGAAGATGATATTTACTTTCATAATCTTCTTCATTCATTTCCTCTAAAGCTTTAGAATTATTTTGTTTCAAAAACTCTTTAGCTAAATATCTTTCTCTTCCATAATTTACACCTTCTCTTTTTCTTCGTATGGAAGCTGGCATTGTATCATAATCTTCTGAAAGATTATTGTTAACAAACCATGCTACTCTTTTAGCATCATTGATATAAGTCTTCTTATATTTATTTTCTTCAAGATGATTCATCCATTTTCTAACTTCTTTAACGGTAAACTTTTTATTTACCATATCTTTTCTGATTTCATTTAAAGCTTTTGTAATATCGCTTAATTCAAATGCTTCTTCTGTCCTTTTTTTCTTTTTATCTTTACCGAGAATAGTTTTTTTACCAGTTACTAAATCTTTAACTTTAGTATAACCTGCCATAATTGATTGAGGTGGTACTGGTAGTCCAAACATACTCGGACCACCATATATTCTTTCTTCAAGTTCATCACCTTCTTCTACTGGTCTATTCTCCCAACCTTTTCTTCTAGCTGAATCTTCATCATCATCATCTTTACCCGTTAAATATCCAGCTGTTGCAAGAGCTGCAGCTGTATTTGTAGGTGTTACATATTTGTTAATATTTTTAACGGTATCTAATCTATTACCTAACAAATTATCATCTTTCTGTGTACCATATTTAATAAACTTATCTGTAGCTGATAAATCTTCATCACCAGTTTCAACTTCGAATGCATCTGGGTCCCAAGCAGCTTTAGTATCGTCTGTCGCGGGTACATTAGGTTCAAAAGTATATTTTGTCGCCATATCTTTACCTATATCACCTTGAGCTCCTTGACCTAATATATAACCAATAAGACCACCACCAATAGCGCCTCCCAATCTACTCCATTCTTCAAGTCTTTCTTCTCCCAATCCTTCTGAAAATACTTTATGAGTAGAACCCATAATTTCAGTTACAATAACAATATCTGATTCAGTTGAACTCATTTCTTGATTTTCTTTAATTGGTATATTTTTATAATGTGTAGTTTCATTAATGATATCTAAAGCCTTTGAACCAATAGCTACTAACGGAGCCATTTCATCTAATGTCATTTTATTAATTCTTTGATAAGATTCAAATGGAATTTCTAGTTGTTCACCCGATTCACCAGCAGCTTCTTTCTTTTTCTTCCACGCCTTATATTTTGCCCATTCTTTTTTACTTAATTTAATGCCTTCTTTTCCTTTTGCAACGGCCCATTTTCCACCTTTTTTGAGATTCTTTTTACCTTTTTTAGCACTTTTTCCTGTTTGATATTTAATATTTCGTATCGCCTGGTCTTTCGTTTTCTTTAAATCACCCTTATTTTTGACTGCCATAGCTCCGAGTGCTCCTAAACCACCAACAGCTACTAATGGACCATAATCTGTTATAACTTCTTGACCCTTATCAAAAATAAAATTAATTCCACCTTTAGCTTTATCAACTAACCAATTACCTACATGCGGAGCTCCATACCATCCTGCAGTGGCAATTGATGGCCATTTTAATAATTTTCCAGTTGCTCCTGCACCTGAAATAACCCATGGTGGTACATCACCTTTCTTAAGCCACCATTTAATTCCTTTTTTCTTAGCACTCTCATTTAATTGAATAGTACTTTCTGTAATAAAATTTCTAAATTCTTTATCTTCAGTTAAAGCATGTGCGGTTAAAGCTCTCATTGTTGAACTTCTTTCAGCCAATACTTGACCTACTTGTATACAATAATCACCTAAATATGCTAATTGTCTAGCTTCATTGATTTCAATTTTTTCTAATAAAACTTCACCATAGGCTTCTTTTACTAATTCTTTAAGCTCATTCTTCGGTAGCTTCATTCTCATCCTCCTCTACGAGTTGGGCTTCACTTAAACAACCTCTTGATACGGCTGTGTGAGCGTCTTCAATTAATTTTACTTCTGATACTGGAATAGGGAACTCATCTTGATTAAATTGTTCCATAAATACTTCCATAAAACCTTTTACTAATGATGTTCCACCACCGATAACAATTGGAACAGGGTCTTGAAATTGTGGAACTTTTTCAGCGTTTTCAAACTGATGTTTTAGGTTTGTTAATAAATAATTAACTAACGCTCCATAATAAGAACGAAGTGCTATTAATACATTAGCTTCAGATGAATCTTCTTCATAGATATTACTCATCTGTGATTTTGTTAAATCTAATGTAGTTGAATTTTCTTTAGTCGCAGTTACTTTAGCTACGGGAATACCTGTATCAGCTGAAGTGTTTTGGTCTACCCAATCACCACCCCTTGAAACAGAGAATGATAGTGCTGTCATTCCAGCATACATAACTGCTATATTACACATTCCCGCTCCCATTGATATTGCTATTCCTGTTAAGTTATTATCTACTAATCCTTCATAACCTATTGCTACTGCCTCTTCAATTTTTTTAGCTTTATATCCAGCACCTTCAATAATTGTACCTAATACATCTTCGTGATAAGAAACTTCTCTATCTACATCAATTGGTTTTGAAGGTACACAATAAACACATACTTCTTCATCGTTAGATTTACCTAATAATTCATTTATAATTGTTGATAATACTGGTAATGCATCTTTTTCTTGTGGATTAAGAAGTCCACTTCTCATAGGTCTTTTTAATTCTGCTTTTGAAAATATCTGTGCATAATTAAATGCATGCTGTCCTACAATATGTATTTTACCTGTCTTCTCTACATAAGGAATTTTTTGTCTTTTTAACATTCTTTTAACGGTTGCGATATCACCATCTACGGTTAAGAAAGCATTTCTTTGTTTTTTAATACTATCTTCTGTAGCCGCTATGTAATATGATGTTCCACAATCTAAACCTTTTGCCATAACTTACCTCACTCTTATTCTATATTTCATTAATAAAGATACTAATTTATCTAAATATTTTACATCTACATCAAGTATGAATGAATTTCGTTTACCAACACCTATATCATAATCTTTTCCATATTTCATTCTCATTGATTTTAAAATTTTGTCTGTTTTAATTTTATCCATTACTGGTATTTCTAATTGTCTTCTTTTCCCTTCAGATAGTATTTTCTCTGTAGTTTCTATAATCAGTTCTTTTAATATATTTTTAGTTAATTTCATTTTCCTCTTAATTTTTTTAATTTATTTTTCTGTGTTTTTACTTTACCTTTTTTAACTTCATCTAATTTAATTTTAGATTTATCTACTTTGTCTATAAATATGTTTTTATCAACTTTAACATCAATTGCACCTAAGTTTTTCTTAGATACTTGTTCAACTGAACCTACTTGTTTTTCTATTACCTGAGTCTGTGGTGTAATCACTTTTGATTCAAATTTAAAGTTCTTACTTACAAACCCTAACAATAACCTTAAAGCAAGATAAACTTGCCAAATGACAAAACTATATAAAACTAAGTGTTCAGCGTGATGAACAAGTTGATAAAACAATTTATCAGACATTTATTTACCACTTCTTATGTATTTTACCAACTGGTGCACTTGTTACAACATTACCATCTGTAATATCCGCTAATCGTTTTGTAGGTCTAGCTTTTGCAACAGCTTCTTTTGTTATACCAGCTAATCTAAGTAGTTTCGCATCTGCTGTCTCTTCTACAATTTTATTAGATTCTTTTTTTAGAGATTCGTGATATTGAGCTCTTAACTCTTCAATTTCTTCAGCTGTAGTATCAACAGCAACTCCTGCTTTTTGTGCTGCGCGTAATCGGTCTATAAGACTCGCTCCCTGCATTGGTGCTTCTCCTGGCTCTCTGTCCCAGCCTAATTCTGGTACGGTTTCATCTGGTGCCCAATCTCTTTTTTCATATTCAGCTGCTCTTTCTTGACTACCAATTGGAAAATCTTTGATGTATGTTTTTCCGTCACCTGTTAAGCGTTTAAACGCTTCTCCAGCAGCTTTTGCTGGTAATCTTAATACAGATGGTATCTCATCCAGTTGGTCTCCTTCACCCATATTCGTTTTAATAGCTTTATCTTTTAAATCAAGATACTCTTCTGAATCAGGTTCATCTATACCATCTTTATCCCAATCTTTACCAGTATCTTCTTGCATTACATTCTCATCAATATCATAATAACGATTAAGAACATGCCCTATATCTTCATATAGACCTTGTAATCGCTGATTAAGATTATGAGCTTCTGATGCTGTTTTCTTAAATTCTTTTACACTACCTTTAAGAAAATTCATATTTTTATTTACTGAAACTTTATCAAACCAATCATCTTGTTCACCAAGAATATGAGTATGAGCAGATTCAGCAACTTTAGAAAGTTGTTCTGCAACTTCCATTAGGTTACTATTATTAAAGAGTGATTGTCCGACTTTACCATAGCTTTTAACACCTTCAATTACTTCGTGTCTATTTACTTTTGGCTGTTCGTCAAAGACTTCACTCAATAAGTTTTTTAGTTTTGTCATTTTTTTTCTCCCGCTTTGGCTAATCCACTGCTTACATTATTTGGAGCTCCATCTATATCAAGACCAGAGCCTCCTTTTCCTAAATTTATTAATCCTGTACCATTAGCTAATCCTGTACCTGGTACTGGTAAAGGTCCACCATCTATATTTAAATCTGAACCTTCTTCTGTTAAATGTTCTAATCCTTTCCCATTGGCTAATCCAGTCGTCGCTGACAACGACTCATCAATATTAAGTTCTGAACCTTTATTAGTAACAGATGCCAATCCCTTACCATCAGCTAAACCATTGGAACTTTTATTTTCCTGTGGTTGAAAAATTGATGTCATATCTTCTAAAGCCATTTTATTCTCCTATATTATATAAATATTAAAAAAATATTAATTTAACGATAATTCCTATCAATGCAGTATAAGCAATCCACATTGCATGATTTACTGATTGTTTCCATCTAATGAGTGCTTTAAACTCATCAGCATCTATCGATTTTCTCCAATAAGTATTTTTATTAACTCTCACAATTAAACCATCTTCAGGGTCTAATAAAATTTCTTTAATTTCTTTTACCGTTTCGTGTATCTCTTCAATTTGACCATTTGTCATATTTGATTCAATACATTCTAATCTTTGTAATATATCTTTATTAGTAGCCACTATATCATTTTCCTGACCATTTTAGTCCAAGTTATTTTCATCCAATGAGTAAACTTACCTACTATACCAACATATTTACTACCAATTTCATTGGCTTCTTTTTTTAAACCTTGACTATTTAAAAAGTTTTTATATAAATGAATATGTTTATGCATATTCTCTTCTGCTTTATAAATATTTTTTATAAATTTTTTATGTTGTGGTGAAGCTCCTACTTCATTTAACACACTTTCGTTAAGATTTTTCCAGGTATTTGATTCAATATCATAAATTAGTTTATTACCTGACCCATCAGCTGTCATTATTCTACCATTTTGCTTTACCGCACTAGCTATATAGTCTTCTGGAGGTTTCCTTCGTGTTCCAACTAATTCTCCATTAATATAAACGGCAGATGTATTGAGGTCGGCGGCCGAGAGTGTGCCAGCGACTACGCCTTTAGTTAATCCCTGTGAGTCTAGGTCCGCTACATTTATATTCTGTTTATCAGCTAAAGCTTTCTTCTCAAGTGCATTTAATGTACTAGTATCTGTACTAGTATCTTCACCTGGAGGGGCATCTATTGGTTTAATTAATCCTGAATGTTTTAATCCATACAACCCAGCTGCTCCACCTACTAACCATGGAAGTGCTTTTTGTAAAGTAGTTTTTTCTTTTTTCTTTTCAGTTTCATCTTCTGTTAATAATCTTTTTAAATTAATCATCGTCTTGGTTTCCCCTTCTTACCGCCGAAGTAACTTCTGAAGCGGTCAATTATTTTATCTTTACTTAATACAGACATTAAAAATTTTGATTCATATGGATATGCTCTGGATGCATCTCCAGTTTGTATTCCTCTAACTATATCAAAATAATCAATTACACCTGATTTTGCTTTTGACATCCAATCTCTAATCACTTTCTGTTGTGCCTTTCTTAAAATCTTGGCATAATCTCTAACACTCTTATCCATTATAGATTGAGCTTCTTTTGAAGAATAAGCTTGTGGTCTTACCTCAAATTTTTCTTCTAATTCTTCATTCATAAGTTCTTTTAGTTTAATCATTTTATCACTGCTCGTAAAGTTTGAACTAATTGTGCTGGATTTTTATGTCCTAAATCTGATAAAATCTTTCTCATTTTTGGTTTTACTTTTTTAAACACTTGAACTAACAAATTTGCAGTTTGTAAATCTAACTTTACCATTCCTTTTGAACTTTTATAATTTTCGTTTTGTTTATTTTGTAATACTCTAGCCGCTACATCAAATATTGTTTCTTTTGCTTCATTAAGTTTTTCTTCATTTACTGATTCATTTCTTCCTCTTTTTTGCATTAAATCTTGTAAGTCTTTTTTACCTGACTCTATAGCAGCTCTCCATCCTTCTTTATCATCATCTGTTTCTGCTTTGTCGTATTGTTTTATATAATATTGAATATCTTTTTGTTTTGATTTTATATCATTTGATGTAATTTGCTTGCTTTCATTATATGCCCAAAGTTCATCATTAGTACTACGCACATTAAGGGGAGTATCAAAACCATCTAAATCTTTTTCTTGACCAGGATAATCAAAAGTGTCTTTGTCAGTTATGGCCCTACCCGCAGAGAGTCCAACTGCCTTAGTCAATTCAGATGCATCTGGAGATATTTCTACTTCTGGTTCATCTTCACCTGTAAATGCATTAACTCCCGCATCCCATGCTACATTACCTGCCACATATTTAGGAAGGTTTTTCAGTTGGTTTACTACGGTAGGTCCAAATCGACTGATTAATGCCGCGGCATATTCATTTAATTCAATTTCTTCTTTAATAATCTGTTCTAATTTTGATTTACTTATTTTCATACTAACTTTCTCATAATTTTATCATAAGTCTTTTTAAATGTAACTAAATTCTTTTTATACGCATCTAATAACATAGCTGCTTCTTTATCTAAACCTTTTTTTCTTAACAATTCATATAAGTCTAGTACAGCTGCTTGATGTTGTTTCATTGATTTTGCAATCTTTGATGTGTATTTTTTATATTCATACGAAGGACCTTCGTTTATATTTTCTGTAATACGATTACCCGTAGGTTGATAATTATCTTGTTGTTTTCTTCGTTTTTTATCTCTCATTTTTTTATATAACTTAGCTGCTCCTAACGCTAGAGCTCCGCCAGCTGCTATTTTTAACCACGGTATACCAGCAGTTTTTTGTCCAGGTACATTACTAAGTTTTTTAGTTAAAGCTAGTCTGTCTTCTAAATTTTGTTGAGATACTGATTTAAAAAGTTTATTTTCAGGGTCTGTCATTTGTTTATCTACATACTTATTCCACATTCTATCTTGTAGAGTCTTTTCAGGTCTTTTGTATTGACCTCCACCATATAGATAATCTAACTCTTTTTGTTTCTTCACAAAATCATTTGAAGCTGGCAGTTTCAATCCAACTGAAGAATCTGGAGATGATACTGCTCCAACATCTTCTAAATCTATAGCACCCAAGTCTGTAAAATCGCCTTGTGGCATTCCATCTAAATTGTCATCATCTAGACCATACATAGTGTGTAAACCACCACTAGTATCAAGTTCATCAACTCTAAACGGAGGATTGTCTTTAGCTGTATAAACTTTACCTAATTTCATTGCTATTTCATTTAAGAACTTTTTTTGTTTTGACATTATATTTCTCGTTTAACTCTCATTACATATTGTTGTAATTCTTGTTTAGAAATACCTAAAGCTTTTATAATTGCAAACAATATAGCTATTCGTTTCATTTTATTTAAATTAGCTTCTTGTACAGCGGACACAAATTTTCCCATCCATCTTTTTACTTGAGCGGGTATTGTTACTTTCGTATAATCAGCTTCATTTATTTCTTCTGCGTTAGTACTTTCGTGAGCTTTTTTATAATCAGCCATAGTTGGTAATGGTTCACCAAACTTTCTATTATCCCAAGTTGATTCATTTAATTTATGACCACCTATTTTTTTAAATATTTCTTTTAGTGGTTGTTTTTTCATTTATTTTCTCCTAGATAGCGCGTTTAATAGATTTAAGGATACCACCTACTCCACCTGGAATTTTTGAACCATAATCGAGACCCAGTGCTCCAGCTTTCTTAAGGAAATCATAAATACTATCAGCATCACCTGGTGCTAAACCTGTTTCTCCCGAATGGCCACCCAAGCCGTCCGCGGGTACTTTAACACTTGGTTCTACTGAAGTGAAATTTCCAAATTGGTCTTTTTCTGTATTAGGATGTAGTCCGTAATTTGTTTTTACATTTTCAATTTCATCATCTGTTAATTCAGAATCTAAATCATACTCGGACGCGGATACGGTATCACTTCCTGCAGGATTATAATATTGTTCTAGTCCTTTTTTAATCATTGGCGTTACAAGTTGGTTTACTATTGGTCCTACTTCTTGTATCATAGGTACCGTCATTTCAGTAAGGTTAGATTCTTTAACATTTGCTTCTGTTATCATACCTTCTCTTAACATATGGTTTTGCAATGCTGCTAATGTTGAATAAACAATAGTTTCAAAAATTATTTGTTCATTCGTTGGTTTTATTGCTTTTTGTTTTTTCATTATTTTATCCTCCGTTTTGTGCTTAATAAAATTGTTATTTCATTTCTCTTAATAATTTATGCATACGAATTTGATATTCGATTATATATTTTTTATATAGACTCATCGCTTGTTTAGCTTTGTTTCTATCTATTTTGTTAAATTCTCTTGATACAGCGAAATTATTTTTTCGTATACCCTTTAAAGAACTATCTAATTCTTTTTTTAATTTTTTGACGGTTGCAGGTTTAACTTCTTCTGTGAGTTTTCCCTCAACAAATAATATGTCTTTTAATTTAATCATTACTCGCCATCTTCTTTTTTCTTTTTCTTCTTCTTATCCATCAAAGCCTTTGTCAATAATCCCGCTCCACCTATCATTGCTAGTGGTGCAACTGCTTGACCCATTTTAAATCCAGCATTTGCGGTGTTAAAATTATCTGATGTTGTATTTAATTTTACTTCTGGTTTATCATTTTTATAAGCTGAATCACCAGTTTCGCTAGGTTCTGTATTAGTAGGAGTATATAAAGAACTATAATCACCATCACCCTGTTGTTGTACCTCTGTGTTAGTGGGTTCATCATCACCAAATGTTGCATTCCAAGCTTGGTTTGAAAGTCGTGATTCATCACCTACCCAAGAACCAACTACTTCATCAGCCTTGTCTGCTGCTAACCAACTTACTACACCTGATACTACTCTAGGTGCTAACCATCTAACACCAGTCCATATTAATGGAGCCCATTCGTTAATCTGTTGACGCTCTTCTTTTGATTCAGCGATTAAATATCTTTTCTGAAATAATTCTTGTAATTGTTGTCGTTTAACATTCATAATTATTTTCCTTTGTTCCTAGTTACTTTATTATAATGGTAACTTTCTTCAGGATTCTCTTTCTTTTTCTTTTCGTTACTTTTATCAATCATATGCTTTGCTAACAATCCTATTCCAGTAGCTCCTGCTCCTACCATTCCAGCTTTTTTCACATTATCCCACATAGCCGCTTCTGCTTCAGGTGTCATACCTGGATGTTCTCTAAACTCCATATCTATTATGTTTCCATCACTATCAATCTTAGGTTCCGCTATATCACCTACATCTCTCTGTATAATTGTATCTCTCCAATTTACCCAACTTGGATTATCACTACCCATTCCTGTTTCAGGGTCTGTCGCGACTTCATATCCTAACCATCCCCAAGGTAATAACTTTAAAGCTTTTTCTCCAGCCTTTTTTAAAAAATTTTTAAGAAACTCATTAAGTTGTTCACGATTTTCATTTAAATGAAGATTTTCATCAACTATCCTTTTTCTAAAAGATATTTCAGTTAAATGATGTTTAGTCACTTTCATCTTATTTTTTATTCCTCATCCATTTAGGTCTTAAATCTATACGACCACCAGTTAATTTATTAAGATTATGTAATGGAGCTCCTAAGGTATATTTACCTTGGTCTATATTTTGTTTTCTTTTGTCTAAACCCTTATCTATAGTAGTCTTAACATTTTTCTTTAAATTTCTTACTTTGTCTTGTGCTACATCAATATTATGGTCTGGATTACCTAAAACAAATTTACCTGCATCTCTTCTATCTTGTCGAGTATCACTCCATTTATCAATTGCATCTCCATCGTGTGATGATGGTTTTAACTCTGGACCGTCATCTTCAGGTGTTTCTAAATCTTTATTTATATTATTTAACTCACTATCAAAGTCTGTTGGTGTTGTGACAACAGGTTCATCACTAGGAGGTGTACTTTGATTGATTGTATCATCATATGCTAGATTGTATTTATCATAAAAAGCTCGTCTTTCATCAGTACCTACACCTGGAGCACTAGACCAATCTGGTTTTGATGCATCAACTTCTGGTTGACCTTGATTACCAAAAACATCAGTCTCTCCATATCCTTCCCAATTATCAGCTTCTCTGTCGTCATACCAACCAGTCAGACTCTCTTGGTCTGGTCTAGTATTTACAAAAGATGACTCTGCATTTGGTCTACCCCATCCGACAACATTAGAATGGTCAGCATATTGTCCATAAGGAACTACATCAGAGTGGTCAGCATATTGTCCAAATCCGACTACATCAGAATGGTCAGCGTAATCACCAAACTTTTCTTTTAATATTAATTTTCTTACATTATTTTTTAAACTTTCATTCATTTTATGTCCCCTTTGATGTATAGTTGCGTCATCGACTTCAACTTTTATATCACTTTTTCCGGTTAATTTATATCCAAGAACTTCTGATTGTCTTCTTCTATTACTATCAAAAGCCTTTCGTTCATTACTTGGAAGTACTCCAGCAAAACCTTCGTTACTTGGTTCTGGACTACTTTCTACACCTTTTTGTTGTTTTTCTAATTCATCTGCATATTTCTTTTTTTCAGCTTCTATCTTTTGATTATATTTTTGAATTTTCTTTTGAAACTTCTGAGTTAATTTTTCGGCTGATAATCCTTCTTCAACTTCTTCATCAGTTAGGTTACCAGCTGTTCTAGGCCTAGAATCAAATTTAGTGGGGTAGTTAGGATTATTTCTGTGTCCTATGCGTTGTGTTTCAATGGGTCTATTTTGGAAGTAATCTGGAATCCATCCTTCTTTACCTTGTAAGTAATCTGGAATCCATCCTTCATAACCTTGTAAGTAATCAGGCCAAGCTTGTTCTCTACCTTTATTCAATCTATTCTGTAAGCCTACTCCTGTACCTATTGTTCCAAGACCTAGAGTCCCACCAACTACAGGTATTGCAGTGGCAAGTGGCACTATTTCATTAATTTTTCCTTCTGTCTGTGGAATAGCTTGTGCTTTTTGGTCTGCCTCATCTTTTTCTTGTTTTTTCTTTTTATTACTAAATAATTTACTAGCTATTAAAGGAACACCCACACCAGCCGCTAAGCTTAAAGCTGGAGCTATTGGAGAACCTTGATTTCTCTGTGAATCCCATCCTTCAGCTGTGTCCATCAATTGTTGTTTCGCATCCATCGGTAAATTATTATATTCATCATCTGTAAGTCCAAATCTAAAACCAATAGTTTGTGGATTTTGTGATGGGTCGATATTTATATCTGTTCCTATTTTATCAACTTGTCCACTATTCCAAAAATCTAAATTAAGCCAATCATCATCGTGAAAAACCTTATCATGGACTTCAGAAGCGGCTAATCCGGTAGTAGCTGTATTATATGTTGCTTTAACAGGATGAGCCTTAAAGTTAAATGCATTTTTGATAGTATTCCAAGCTTTTGGTCCCCACTTTTCTAGAGCTTTTTTTCCTAGATTTTTAAAAAACTCATTAAGTTCTTGTTTTTCTTCTACACTTTCAGAAAGCATATATCTTCGTTGTAACAATTCTACCGTAGCTATTAATCTTTGTTCATTTAGTTTCATTTTTTTAATGCTCCATGAGTTACACCACCCCTTGCTGTACGCGTTGTACCAGTATAGTCAAAAATATCATCTTGAGAAACATTTTTAGATGAAATTTTAACATTACCAGGAGTCTTTGTTTTCTTAATCTGATAACTGCTATCCTCAGGACCAAAAATATGATGTGTTATATTTTCTGTTCCACCCGCTGTTCTAGTTGTATCACTAACAACAGGTGATTCTGGATGTATATTTATTCCAGGAATTCCTTCTAGGTCTTTATAAACACTTAGAGCGTGGTCAGAACCACCTGGATACAAGTGAACAGGACTGAGATAAGTACTATCATCTTCTTCTAAAGGTTTACCCGATTGAGCTGATGCTTCTACTTTACTTATCTTAATTTCTCTGTCATCATCTGTTTTAAATTCACCCTGGTCATCTGGTGTTATCGTTTCAGTATCATCTTCCTTAGGTTTTGAGAATTTATCTATAACATTACTCTGAATCCACTTTTGACCTGGAAATTTATTATTTTGCCACGCATTCATTCCAAGAGCTCCAAGTCCAAGTAGTCCAGCTGTTTTTAAAAGTTTTTTAAAAAATTTCTCATCTAATCTTTGTGGTCCTTCTTTTATTATTAATCTTCTAACTCTTTCATTAAGAACTTTTTTATTAGTTGATATCATTCGTGATTCAATTGTTATAGTATCATCGTATGCTTTACCATGTTTATCATACCAAAGCTTTCTTTCTGGAGTACCAGGTTCTGGTATTCCTATTGTCCAATCTATAGAATCATCATATGCTAGATTATGTTTATCATAAAAAGTTTTTCTTTCTGGAGTACCTGATGCAGGTGCGTTATCCCAATCAATCCCAAGTTCTTTAGCATCACCTCCTCCACCACTATCTGTATCTGTAGGGACGACTGGATTTCCTTTCCAAAACGGAGCTTCATCACCTTTAACTAAAGTAGGAGCCACTTTTTGAAGCATTGGGTCTAACATTCCTGTTTGATGTGCATACAAGCCAGCTCCACCAGCTGCTAACCATGGAAGTGCTTTTTGTAAAGTAGTTTTTTCTTTTTTCTCATCATCTTCTTTTAGTATTAAATGTCTTATATTTTCTGTTAACCTAGGGTGTGTGCTTTCATAATTTTCATTTCTATTCTTTTTATTTTTTCTTTTTTTAAGTAAGTGGTTTGCTACTAAACCGGCTCCACCTAAACCAAGTGCTACTTTACCAGGATTCTTTAAAATCCAATCATAATAACTAGCTGTCTGGTCTTTATATTGTTGTTTTAACAGCTCTTGTCGCATAATTTCTGCTTCTTCTTCAGAATGTGTCACTGGTGATGTTTCAGGATTTTGTATTAAATCAGGTGTACCATCATCATCTAAATCATAATCGTTCTGAACATAATCTTCTGGATTACGATTCGGTAAAAAATCAATATCTTCATCGCTCTCACTAAATTTTTTCTTATTCATTGTTGTTCCCCTTAGGTTACTTTCTGGTACTAAACCAGCGTCTCTCATATCAACACCTTTATCTTTAGCTATTTTTGCTATTTTAACATAATCTGTTATATCGTGTTCACCCCCTAAATTAGCATCCCAAAATTTATCTGTTCGTATTTGTGTAGCTTTTTCTGGTCCGAATTTTTTTTCCATATCCGTTATTTTTTCAACTTCTCCCGGAATAAAATCTCTTTCAAACCAATCGTCATCATAAGCATTCATTGCATGAAATGCATCTATTTTAGCTCTGGCTGAAAATGGATTAATAAATTCTCTAATAGTCTTAACTTTCTTGTTATGCATGTTTCTTCTTCTTCTTTTTATTTGTTGTTGTACCTAACGCTAGACCACCTATTCCCGCAACTGCCGTTGGTAATTTCCAATCAAGACCTGGAACATCGGTTCCTTTTACTGAATCAGTATTGTTAGTATTGTTGGTATTGTTGAGTGTATTCATTAATGTTGTTGTTCCAATATTTTGTTTATTTCTTACTATATCCATATGGTCTTGAGTCGCTAAAATATTTTTTTGAGTATTATAAAATTTTAATTGTTCAGGTGACATCTGTGTTACTGGTGGCATACCTGTTAAAAACTGAATCTGCCTTTCCATACCAGGAATACTAGTAGGGTTTATCATTGATAAATCGTGTTGTTGATAAAACAAATCATTCAAATCAGAAGAATATCTTTCTTTAAGAATAAATTCTCTGATTTTCTTTTTAGAAGTTTTATTCAGTTTTTTCATATTTTTCTCTCTTACCATTTTTTTAATGAGACTTCTTACTTTTGTTTCCTTTTTTAATTGTTCTTTCTTTTCCCACTTCTTAGCTATTTCAGGTTCATTAGCATACATCCATTTCCGTTGTTTTTCGGATTTGAATGGCATCTTAACCTCTTATAATTTCATCAATTATACCTTCTACCTTACAATCGTGACAACAAGTTCCATCTGCTATATTACAAACAGAACGGTCATTATTATGTACACCTTCTTTAATCACACCTTCATTAGCTGGTGCCATAAAAGCTCCGTGTGTTGAAGGATTTGATACGAAATCAAATGCAATTAATTCAAAATCTGGTTGAACTTGTTTAATTGAATCACTATCATCGTCATCTACATCTTCTTTTATTTCTTTAACTGAACCCAATCCACGAGATGATATACCCAATTTTATACCACTTCTGAATAACTCTTTTAATATGTTACCGGCTGGCGTTCCTAAAACTTCAACAGTTCCCATTAAGTCGTTATCTTTCCAATGCATTTCCAATACATTATGAGATACATTGTTTAAATTAACAACTGATGAATCTGGATGGTCAAGTTCACCTAAAGCTCTTCGTTCTTTTATCTGAATCTTTGCATATTTTTGAGCTTCTCTAACCAAAGTTTCTCTTGG